>Ga0209578_10000686_pt1 | contig 38306 bp, 37 predicted proteins | sample tdAd472_FD_187127 | JGI IMG/M metagenome (GOLD analysis project Ga0209578, IMG submission 187127) | Marine sediment microbial communities from the Atlantic coast under amendment with organic carbon and nitrate - tdAd47.2 (SPAdes)... | ecosystem: Environmental > Aquatic > Marine > Coastal >...
AGCTGCGTCTGCGGCTCTGACCTTCGAAGCGACGGCGCGAGGCATGGTTGTGCATCAGATGATTGGTATTGATCCGGATAAGGCGGTGCAAACCTTTGCTATTCCTGGGTCTATAGAGCCGCTGACAGCCTTGGCTATTGGTTATGTGGGCAACGCTGATGCTGTGGCAGACGAGTTTGCGCAACGCGATAATCGTAAACGCGAGCGTAAGGCCTTACAGGACCTGATTCTGGCGGGCAGTCTGTAATACTTACATTGGTGTTTAATCTAGTTAAAGGGGGCTGGTGCCCCCTTTAACGGCATCAAATGGTGTCTTCAGATAATGACCCTAGCGGTTATTTATTGGTGAACTCGGGATAGGCTTCCATCCCGCATTCACTAACATCCACACCCATGTATTCTTCTTCCTCGCTCACTCGAATGCCCATGGTTGCTTTAAGTAACAGCCAGACCAACAGGCTGACGCCGAATACCCAGACAAAGATGGTTAGCGCGCCGATCAGCTGGCCAAGGAAACTGGCGCTGTCATTGGTTAAAGGTACTGCCAACAGGCTCCAGAGCCCAACTACACCGTGCACTGAAATGGCACCAACAGGGTCATCGATTTTCAGCTTGTCCAGCGTCACGATGGACACCACCACGATGCAGCCTCCGACTGCGCCAATCAGGGTCGCCGCCAGAGGTGACGGGGTTAAGGGTTCGGCCGTTATCGCTACCAGGCCGGCCAGCGCACCATTAAGCAGCATGGTCAAATCGGCCTTGCCGAACATCAGGCGCGCCAGGATCAGTGAGGCAAACAAACCACCCGCTGCGGCGGTATTGGTATTCAGGAACACCATGGCAACGGAGTTGGCACTGGCAATATCGCCCAGTTTGAGCACCGATCCGCCGTTGAAGCCGAACCACCCCATCCACAGAATAAAGGTACCCAGTGTAGCCATCGGCATGTTGGCGCCGGGAATCGCATTGACCTTGCCATCGGCCGAGTATTTACCCTTGCGGGCACCCAATAACAGCACGCCGGCCAGGGCTGCTGACGCGCCAGCCATGTGAACAATGCCGGCGCCTGCGAAATCGGAGAAGCCGAAATCATCGCTCAGGTTGAACAGGCCGAATACCGAATCACCGCCCCAGGTCCAGCTGCCTTCCATTGGATATATGAAGGCTGTCATGACAGCTGCAAACAGCAGAAAAGCCCAGAGTTTCATGCGTTCAGCGACGGTGCCGGACACAATCGACATAGCCGTTGCTACAAACACCACCTGAAAAAAGAAATCCGAAGCGTTGGAGTACACCGCGTCGCCCGCAAAGCCGGCTTGCGACGATTCGGCCAGCACTGCAGTGGTCAGACCATCCGTATCAGCCGCGCCATCAAGCGCTATTTCGCTAAGGAAGAAGTCGCCGCCGTACATAATGGCGTAACCGAAAAACAGGTACATAATGCAGGATATGGCAAATAATGAGGCGTTTTTGGCCAGAATTTCGGTGGTGTTTTTGGCGCGCACCAGACCGGCCTCAAGCATGGCAAAACCTGCCGCCATCCACATAACCAGTGCACCACAGACCAGAAAGTAAAAGGTATCGAGGGCGTACTGCAGTTCAAAAATATTGTTTTCCACGTCGACAATTCTCCTAAATAATTAAATAGCTTCTGAACCAATCTCTCCGGTGCGGATACGAATCACCTGCTCCAGAGAAGTAACAAAAATTTTTCCATCACCGATCTTGCCGGTATTGGCGGCGTTAATGACGGCTTCGATGACCTCATCAAGTAACTCTGCCTGAATGGCAATTTCGACTTTCACCTTGGGTAAGAAATCGACCACATACTCAGCCCCGCGATAAAGTTCGGTATGACCTTTTTGTCGCCCAAAGCCCTTAACCTCGGTAACGGTAATGCCTTGTACACCTAACTCAGCAAGTGCTTCACGAACATCATCAAGTTTGAAGGGCTTTAATATGGCAGTGACTAGTTTCATAATGATTTCCTCTGGATCAATCCTTTACATGGGGGACAATCACCGTTTGCAATAGCTGTGCCATTTTTATAACTCTATGTATTTGCAGGGTTTTATTTTCTAAATACCGCTGCCGACAAATGGTTGCACCAGGTTGGTGCGTTGAGGGATTTGCCTGCGCATCATTTTGGAACGGCACGATTCAGGTTGCGCCCTATGAAAAAGTGGTAGCAAAAAACAATAAATAAGCATGAACGGGCAGGCGGCAGGTTTACGTGGTAACGCCTGAATATTCGTTGCCCATGGCGCTCCAGAGCGGCCATTGATTTTATGTTGATCAACTTGAGATTAACGCTGAAACTGCCATGTTTGAAAGGGAGTAGGTATCCAACTATTAACAGGCCGATGGTATAACGCCACCCGTGCTCGAACTTCACGATGATCATTTACATGGAAATGTTTACAGCTTCTTGGTTATTAGTTGTGTCTGTGAAAAATAGGCCTGTTAAGCTAGATAAAAGCTGAACCTAAAAAATATAAATGAACGTTTTACTGACAATAACGAGCGATATGGAGCGGGTATGAAAACTACGGTAGTGATTATTTGTTTATTGGTCGCGTTAGCGCTTGTTTGGCTTTTTATTCAGGGCTATTTGTCTCGTTCTGGCAAGGCGGCAGGTCTGGATGCAGGACATTTAGCTTCATGTCCTGATAAGCCAAACTGTGTTTGTAGTGAGTATGCCGGTGACCAGGATGCTTTTATCAGCCCCGTTGATCTTGAAGGCTCCAGCAGGGCAGTGGTATGGCCGCGGATTAAGCAGGTCATCGTTGACATGGGCGGCGTGGTCGAAAAAGAAAAGGATGGTTATTTAGCGGCTACCTTTAAATCTCCTGTATTTGGTTTTGTCGATGATTTTGAGGTGCGTTTTGATAAAACTGAACACAGTTTACAGCTGCGTTCTGCCTCTAGAGTGGGGTATAGCGATTTTGGTGTTAACCGCAAGCGTGTGGAGGCTTTTAAAAAAGCATTGGCTCAACCATTGCTAGGTAATGAATGAGGCGCTATTAGTCGCTGAGAGCTTCAAAAGAACAGGCCATTTTGGAGCTTGTCATTTTCTATCTTTGCTAACCAAACCGTGACAGGGCATGCCTGCCTGATTAGCTTTTGTGCGAGTGGCGTTGAATATAAGTCAGGCGTGCTTGAGCAGTGCCTTGAAAATCAATCACTTGCATTTTTCCTGTGAGAGTTTGAGAATAATTAAGACGACAGATTGAGCGAATACCATCAAGCTGTCGCCCGTTCCTCCCATAGTGCAAATACAAGGCAGGTGTGGTTGCAGGACTGACTGGTATAAATTTCGCCTATGTGGGGCTTTAAAATGATTTTTAACCGTCATTTCAGGAGGCACCATGAGTTTCTCATCATTGGCCAAAAAACTGGCCCTACCATTATTAGCGTTAAGTTTTACAGGCACGGCTGTTGCCGAAGGTTATGCAACAAGCGCTAATCCACTTTCCTTTGATGCCGACCAGACCATCATTGATTTGAATCGGATTGAATGGGCACCACTGGAACTCACAGGCTTTGCTCCGGGAGCTGAAGTTGCGGTACTACGCGGTGACTTGGCGTACGGCTCTGAGTTAATCGTTCGAGTACCGGCGGGATACCTCATTCCCAACCACAATCACACCAGCGCTGAAACCTATATTTGGCTGAAAGGCAGCTACACCTACATTGATGGAGGTACAGGACAAACAGCCGCTATGAGTGGTCAGGGGTTTATCAGTCTGCCGGGTAATACGACTCCTCATGCCATCGTCTGTGGCGATGAGCCTTGTGTTTTCTATTTACGTTATCCTCGCGCCTTCGACCATAAAATTTACCCTATGCCCAAAAAGCTGACAGCCATAAAGTAATTTATAAGCTTTAAGCTCAGGACGATAGGCGTGTTGCTCAGGAGAGGGTGAATGGATAAGAAAAAGAGCTTTTTAGAGCGTCTTAAAGACGCCTATGAAAATATGAAAAAAGAGCTGGCGATGACAATTGTTTTTGTCGCGCTACTGGTTGATGTGCTGCCTTCAGAACTATTTCCCGGCAATAGTATTGAGAGCATTCAAATCGGTCTTATCTTCACCCTGTCGCTAATCATTCTGGAAGTTGTTTTTGATATTTATGCGCGCGTTAAGGATAGTAATAAGCGCATTAAAATTATTAAATCCAATGACTTACTCGAGAATATTCATAGATTGGTTGATACTGATCGTAGCGTTGAAATTGATTATGTTGCGATTGCCGGGCGGCATGGTTGGAGCACCGTGCTGGCAAAATTTTTAGATCCGGAAAACGAATTATGCCTGTTAAATAAGCGTGAAGTTACTGTCAGGATTGCACTCGTTAGTGATGCTGTACTCGATCAATTAGGGGATGGAAAAACCCGTTATTCTACGGTTGATGCGATTATTGAAGAAATTGAGTTTGCCAAGAAAAAGCTAGCCCGTGAAGGATACCAAAACGTAAAAATCGATATCTACCGTTATGACCATTTGCCAAATTTTATCGGCTTTCTCGTCAATGCCAATTATCTGTTTACCGCGATGAGTTACTGGGAAACACAGGATAACAAGCCGGCAAATTTACGGGGTGGTGGAACGGACTACCTGGTTTACGATAAAAACGATGGCTTTGGTGGCGCCTTTTTTGTGAAGCGTTTTGAAGGTTGGTTTTCCTATGCAGCACGGGAGGAAAACAAACGGCTTTCCCCTCTGGATAGTGCTTCTGATGCCATGAATTCCCCCTAGAGGTAAAAGCTTTATATAAAAGACTATTACGCCAGTTTTGAAAGCATTTTAGCTGGAAACCTTTCTTGCTTGCCCACAGCTTATTGCACTATGTTTAACCACCATTTTGTTTAACCACCACTGTTCGCTGTACAGACAATATTGACCTATTTAGACGCTTCCTGATTTTTAGTATCAGCCTGCGCTTGGCGAATGAAACGTTGATCCTGGGGGTAGGGGAAAACGTCTTCAATATCACCGTGCAACACACTTTCCTGAGCTTTGTGCCAATAGGCCACGTCGAATAGCTCTGGATGCATTTGTTTAAACAGGCGACGGATTTTCGGATCGGTGCTGAGGAAGGTGATGAACTCTTCCGGGAAAACATCGTTCGGCCCAACGTGATACCAGGGTTCGCTGGCCATTTCCTGTTCGGGGGTCATGGGCTCCGGTATTTGACGGAAGTTCATGTCCGATAGGTACTGAACCTCATCGTAGTCGTAAAATACCACGCGTTTATGACGTGTCAGACCAAAGTTTTTCAGCAGCATGTCACCCGGGAAAATATTGGCTGATACCATTTCTTTGAGTGCCAGCCCGTAATCGTAGATAGCGGCTTCAATTTCCTCTGGCTCTGCGTCGTCAATATAGAGATTGAGAGGGATCATTTTACGTTGTGCGTAAAGGTGGTTAATGATGACCCGGTCACCGTCAAACTCGAGCAGCGACGGGGCAGTTTCTTTAAGCTCCTGCAGCAGTTCGTCGGTGAGGCGGTCTATGGGTAACGCAACACGCGAATACTCCATGGTATCAGCCATTCGGCCAACCCGGTCATGGCGTTTAACCAATAAATAACGATCTTTTACGCCCTCGCGAGTGAGGGTTTTAGTGCCGCCGAACTTATCCTTGATCACTTTAAATACATAGGGAAAATTAGGCATGGTGAATACTGTCATCACCATGCCCTTAATACCCGGCGTAACGATGAACTGATCATCGTGAGTGTGCAGGTGGTTGAGTAACTCCCGGTAAAATTCGTTTTTACCCTGTTTGTACAAACCGATGCTTGAGTACAACTCAGCCAGTGTTTTATGTGGAATAAGTTCACGCAGGAAGGTGACCAGTGCCGAAGGCACCTGAGCATCGACAAAGAAATAGGCCCGCGTAAAACTAAAAATAATCGCCAATTGATCGGGGTCGGTAATTAAGGCGTCCATAAAAAGCTGGCCAGCCCGGTTACTCAAAATGGGCACGACAAAGGGCTGGAAGCCTCGTGGTGAAACAACCCGACCAACCACGTAAGCCGCTTTATTTCGATAAAAAACCGACTTCAAAATATCAAAACGCAGTTGGTGTGTTTCAAAGCCACTGTGATCTGACTGGCGCCTGAAGGCATTGATTATTTGCTTTATATTGTTATCTAAATCAACAAATTGGGCATCAAAGTCCATCTTTTTCATGATGTCTGTGATGGTGTTTTTCAGGCCCTTGATCGAAGGGAAATAACTGCTATATACACTTTCTTTTTGAGCCGGCAGACGCTTGGCCAATGCCGATTCAATGAAGATGTTTTCATTGGTGTAATAACGACGGTGGAATAGGTTACTAAAGACAGAGTTGTAATAGGTTTCTGCTAGTTCTGCCTGTGGGTGGAAAGCCAAGTATTGTCCGTAAAGGATACGCACCTGAGCCCAAAGTACCTCATCACAGGAATCGATGCCTAGCTGCTCCCGTAAGCGTTTAACTGTTTCGGTAACACGCTGATCATAGAAAGAAATCCGTTTTTCGGAAATATGCTGTAGAGCCTGCCAGTTGCCCTGTTCAAAAAACTCTTTAGCCTGTTCTGTGGACTTGTGAAACAGCGAGTAATGGCGTTTGAATCCCTGTCGGATGATTCGTGTGACAAGTTTTGCCTGTGGGTGGTCAGTCATGGGAGCTTGTTGAGTACCAGATGATTGTCTTAGTCGTCCAATATGCCAGAACCTTATCAGATGGTCACTAGGCAAGCTTCGATCAAACCAATTTATGGTTTTAATTTCTGTCTTTATCGTAACGATAGGTTGCTGCGTTTTGTGGCTGGACAAAGCGAGTGTTCACTGGCAGTATCAGCTCAAATTATTTTTGCTTAAAAGTTAATAATTACAATGAATATTCAAAGGATCGACCTTAACCTGCTGGTTTATTTTGATGTGCTGTTACGCGAATGTAGTGTCACCAAGGCCGCTAACCGGCTCGGCATTACACAGCCTGCTATGAGTAATGGTCTCAAGCGTTTGCGAGTGCTGTTTAGTGACCCGTTATTAGTACGAACCAGTGAAGGCATGACGCCAACAGACCGAGCCAAGGAGTTGCAGCCGTTAATACGAACGGTTGTGGCTTCTGCTGAACGCGCGATTCAACCAATTAAAAGCTTCAGTGAAACAGACTCTAACCGTGTTTTTCGTATTATGGCGAATGACTATGCGGAGTCGACACTGATTCCTAAGCTGCTTAAACGTCTCAGTGAAACCGCACCAGGGGTCCGTATTGATGTGATGACTCCCAGTGACGTGAGTTTTCTCGACGTGGAGTTGGGCAAGGTTGATCTTGCCATTAACCGCTTTGACAGCATGCCCCAGTCTTTTCATCAAATTACCCTTTGGGAAGATGACTTCACCTGCTTGATGCGCAAGGATAATGCTATTTTTGACGGTGAGTTCGATCTTGATGCCTACCTGTCGGGACGTCATGTCTGGGTGAGTAAGTCTGGCATGGGTGTTGGTGTCGGTATCACACCTGATATGCAGCATTTGGGCTGGGTTGATGAAGCACTTGGTTTGACAGGCAACCAGCGTAAGATTGCGGTTTTTACCCGCCATTACCAGACCGCAGTGCATCTTGCACAGGATACAGACCTGATTGTGACAATCCCGAGTAAATTAGCGCGCCTGTTTGATAACGCCTGTCAGTTTATTTCTTTCCCGCCACCCTTTGAAATTCCAGCCTTTGAATTAAAAATGGCCTGGAGTCCTTTGTTACACCACAGCACTGATCATCGCTGGATTCGCGGCTTGCTGCTGGAGTGTGCACAGTCCTGCAAGCAGGACGATTAATCACAACAATAGCTATGGCTGAACACCAGTATTGCCCGCCACAGGAACCCTTTCTCGATATTCTGTATGAGGATGAGTTTTTGGTCGTACTCAACAAACCTTCGGGGTTGTTAAGTGTGCCCGGGCGCGCGCCTGAAAATCAGGATAGCCTGGCATTGCGCGTGCAAAGCCAGTTCCCCGCTGCACTTACTGTCCACCGGCTCGATATGGCGACGTCTGGCGTCATGGTGATGGCACTCAACAAATCTGTACACCGTGAGTTAAGTCGCCAATTTCAAGAGCGAGAAACCCATAAGGTCTATTATGCATGGCTATGGGGCGAGTTAGCGGAAGAGCAGGGGGAGGTCAACTTGCCGTTGATTTGTGATTGGCCTAATCGACCGCTGCAAAAAGTTGATTTTGAACAGGGCAAAGCCGCCTTAACCCGTTGGCAGAAGCTGCGTGTGGCGGGTGGTCATACGTTAGTGAAACTATTACCCCATACTGGGCGCTCTCATCAGCTTAGAGTACACATGCAAGCCATCGGTCACCCCATTTTGGGGGATGAGTTTTATGCCAACCCTGACGCTCTTGCGGCTGCAGAACAATTGCAACTGCATGCGGCTGAATTAGGTTTTAAGCACCCGGTCAGTCATGAAAGCAGAGTATTTACCTGCGAGCCGCCTTTTACAATTTAAGAAGCTTCTGAGCAAGGCCCTGCGGCAAGCGGGCGATTAAGAGGTTATTTCTAATTTATTCGCCACCACCGTATTCGGCAAAGCATTCTGCGCCAGTCAGGTTCTTTGTGGTGTTAGCAAAACAGTAATAACTGGGTTTCTCCTCAATAAATACTTGGGAGTCAAATTCCAATACTGGCCCCTCATCAAAGAGGTCGGCGGGCATGTAGTAGTGGTGGTTTTCTTTCAGGCGATAAAACAGATGTGTACCGCAATTCTTGCAGAAACCACGCTCTGCCCACGCTGATGAGTCGAATAGACTGATATTGTCTCCGCCTTCAAAGGATACATTATTGCCGCAATCAAGCGACATGAAGGGCCCTCCACACCATTTTCGGCAAGTGTGACAGTGGCAGGCGCCGACTTTACCGTTTGCCTCTGTGACGACAACGGCTACGGAACCGCATAAGCAGCGTCCTGTTGCGTTTGTTTGTTCAGACATGATGAATGACCTTCTCAGCTGTGAGCCTGTTTTCATTTGAGACTATATCAGGCTGCTCATTGTTAGGGTGACGCTTTATGTTGATAAAGGCGACGATAAAAAAACGTAGGATATGGCACAATGGTTCGCTTCTAGGTTGAGTTACACGAGAATTAGGATGAAAAAAATATTCGAATCAGCTACGACGCTGATTTATCTTTTTGCTGCCATTGTTTTAGCCTCCATTGCTTTGTTCATTATGGGGTGGTCTGTATACGAGGTAATTGAGCATGCCATGAGTTCGCAGGCGCTGGATAAAGGCTTTATTTCTAAGCAACTGGAAGCTGTGGGTGCGGTGATTATTGCTGTGGCTATTCTGGATGTATCTAAATATATGATCGAGGAAGAGGTACTAAGAAACAAAGAGCTGCGATCACCGAAGGAAGCACGAGAAACCTTAACCAAGATTATGGTAATCGTATCCATTGCGGTGAGCATTGAAGCGTTGATTTATATTTTTAAGGCCGGCACTGAGGATATTAAATTATTAATCTACCCAGGTTTTTTAATGATTTGCGCAATTCTTGTTATCGTTGGTTTAGGGGTTTATCAAAAGCTCAGTATTACCACAGAAAAGCGTAACCAGGATCGGGCTAATCAAAACCAGCTAAATTAAATTGCTCTTGAAGAAACCTCATGCTTTTGAGGCGGGGATGATTGAGAGGGCTTTTAACGGCCTGTTGAAAATTCATTAAGGCTCACTCGTTGTTGAGCTTTTTTAATGGCGCCCGTTGACCACAGTCAAGCCAGTCAGACGGTGTTTCGGCATACAATTTTCAACATTATTGATTGCCTACTCACCAACCAAGAAAGCTGTGCCATTATGAACTACGAAGATCGAGCTTTTGTCCAAGCGCCACTGTCCATGCCCTTTGCTTTTTTAGGTTGCGCCTGGTTTTTAGGTTTGTCCGGTTTCACATTAGAGGATGGTCTGCTTAACTATTTGGCGTCCGTGGCGATAATTATCGTCGGAGGCATGCCAGTGGTGTATCTGTATGAATTTTTTATTGCCTACCGCTTTTATCGATTACTGCTGAAAAAAGGTAAGGTCAATATTTTCTCAATGGCCTTCGGCGGAGCCTTTATCGCCGTGTTGCCTATTTTAATGGTTATGCCTTTTAGTGGTTACGCGGGCGTTGAAACGGCCTTTATTTTGTTTGGCTTTTCGGGGTTTGTGGTTGGGCTAACCTTTTGGCTGTTGCTCAAACGCGGTGAAAAAAAGGCTGCCGTTGGCCGTTAAATGGAAACTAGGCTCAGTCAGCCAACGGCGATAGCGGCTTTATTTACACTGTTGACCCACTTGTGATGGCGCTACTGAATAGCGGCGAAAAACAAGGCCGTAAATAATGGCTGTTATCGCCAGGCACAAGGCAATCATGGCTCCTGAAGGCAAATCAAAATAGGCGGAAAGCACGAGCCCGATAACGTAGGCAATAATCCCTAGCAGGTAAGCAGGTAACAGCGGTTTAGCAAGGCGTAACGTTGCTAAGGCTGGAATAATTAAGCTGGCAAATACCAGATAAACGCCAACCAGTTGGGTTGATAAGGTAATGGTTACCGCAAATAGTGGATAAAAAACCCATCCGCCCAAGCGTTCTCGTAGGGTAAACCATATCGTTAATATCAAGGCATATATCATGCCTGTTCCCAATAGCTCTATTGGCTGAACCCACAGGATTTGGCCCACCAATAACGCTTTTAAACGTTCACCGCCATGCGGGTCATGGGTCAATAAAAGCATGCTGCCCGTTGCAGCCAGCATGAACAGAATACCAATTAACGCTTCCTGGATTCTGGCCTCCAGACGGTGAAACTGGTAAAGAATCATAGCGCCGATAATAGCGGCTCCCATGGCGATGGTTTTTTGCCATAGCGCTGCGTGATCACCATGGTCGCCAAGTCCCAGCGAGCCAGCCAAAATTAAGCCAAACGCTGCGACCTGAGCAATGGCGAGATCCAGAAAAATAATCCCTCTATTCAAGACCTCCTGTCCCAAGGGAATGTGTGTACTGAGTACCAAAAGGCCCGCCAATAGGGCGGGCCAAAGGATTTCAGCGTGTAGAGTAACTGCTTCTAGCACGTTTATTGCCTAATCATCTTGAAGGGTATTTAACAGCTGTGAGACTGTATTTTCATAAAGCGTAAACAGATCCGTTGACGCGTTATTGCCGCCTACTGTGAAGGGCAGGGTCAGCATTGGAATACCACTTTTTTCCGATAACCAGCGTGCTCCTTTGTCGCCCTGGTAAGCGGCAATCAGAATCGCTTCTGGCTGTTCTGACTCCGCAACCTGCAATAGGGATATCAGGTGCGAACTGGTGGGCGGAATGCCCGGCTTAGGCTCAAGGTCTGCAACGGCTTCAATACCTAACCAGGCAAGTAAATAGCTCCAGTTTTTATGGTAGACCACCACTTTTTTGCCCGCCAATGTGGCGGATTGCTTTTCCCAGCTTTGCACTGACTCTAGCCATTTCGCCCTGAAATTCGCGAACTGCTGTTGGTAAAAAGGCGCATTCTTCTGGTCAATCAGCTGTAGCCGTTGCGAAAGCTTTTCCGCAATGGACAACAAGCGGTGGGGGTCAAGATGAACATGGGGGTTGCCGCTGGCATGAATATCCCCCATGCTGCGATCCATTTGTTCTGGCACCTCAATTCTTTCCACCTGCTCAGAGGCCATAAAGTAGCCTGGCTTTCCGGCTTGTATTTGCGGATTACCGGATTGGCGCAGTAACAGAGGCAGCCAGCCAATCTCCAGCTCGGAACCGGTACAAATCAACAGATCGGCACGTCGCGTTTTGGCGATCAGTGATGGGCGGGCTTCAATGTGATGCGGATCCTGAAAGGCGGTGGTGGCAGACGTCACCTTCACCTGCTCACCGCCAATGGTTTCTGCCAGCGCTTTCCACTCCGGCTCACAGGCAAAGACTTTCAGCTTTGCCTGTGCCTGAGTGCTGACCACAAAGAGGGCCAGCGCTGCAGCAATGATCAGCTTTATTTTCATCATTCTCTATTCCTTAAGTCTAGTAGCTATGCGCACCATGAGAGCCCAGGCTCATGATGTATTGCAGGGTAATCATATCCTCTGACTCGCCATGTCCGTTATCAAAGTCGCTGTACTGTAAACGAATACGGCTAAAGTGACTGGGAGAATAATCCAGCATGATGCTGCTTCTGTGAGGGTCATCCTCGGCGCCCAAACCGGACTCTTCCAGGAATTCATCCTGATCTATGCCGCCATTGACAAAATTAGCGAAGCGGTTGTCAGCTTCTAAGTGATCGTAGCGAATACCAACACGCCAGGCAGGCATAAATTGATAGATCGCCTGCGCGTAATAACCGGTCTGCTCGCCATCGTAATCTGCCTCGGCAGAGTTTAAACCCTCTGTAAATTCAGCATGACCGTCTTCGTCGCGGACAAAATACTCAGCCTGGAATTTGAAGTTAGTCTGTTTCGGGTTGCCGTTTGGCGCCCATTTGTAGACGAAATCAATACCGGCAATATCAACGTTACCGTCCAGCAGTTCGTTATCGGGCTCGTCGCCGCCATGGCCGTGGCTGTGGCCGCCCGCTTCACGTACATCAAACTCAGTGGTGAAGTAACTGGCGCCGAGCTGCCAGCTGGAGCTTTCGTTAATATCACCACCGGTTTTCACGAAGAAACCCAGGCCTTCGTTATTGTCGTTTTCTCCGCCAGGAAATTCTGAACCAGAGGTTACCTCAGCACCCAGACTCAGATAAAAATCGGTTGGCGCTACCCAACGCGCCTGTAGGCCTGTTTCAATTAAGTGGCCGCCAAACAGTGCGTCGTAAACCAGTGGACGATCAGCAAAGTCATGGGCATGGTCGTGAATGCTGTTTAGGTAACCAATGCCGGAAAAGAAGCGTCCGCCTTTAAGAGTGAGGCCTTGACCCAGCCCCAGCGTTTCGATGAATGCCTCTTCAAGTTCGACTTCTGTTTCGCCTTCGTCATAAACAATCGCGGCCGTCATTGAGCCATAGAATTTATCGTCAATATTGGCTGAAATAGAGAGCTCATTATGGCCCGTTGTAAAACCGTTATCGGGAAGGCCGGCTTCACCGCCTAATTGAAAACCGGGTAAGGCCAGTTCGCTGTTATCGATGTCGGTATATCGGCCATCCAGAATCAGGCTGACGGCTGGATTGAATTCGTTACCTGAAATCCGACCAGCTGATTTTGCGAGAGAGCTTTTCGACTTGACGCGCTTATCCAGTCGGTTGGCCGTTTCTGTAGCTGTTTTTGCAGAAGCGGCGGCTTTGGCGGCAGCCTGTTCGGCACCTAACAATACCTTTTTATTGGCTTCTTTCGCCTGCATCAGCGACTCGACGGCGGCCTTAAGCTGCTCATATTCGGTTTTATCGACCATGATTTTTTCGCCAGCAGACACATGACCAGAGACAAGCAAACTACCACTAAGCAACGAGCCTAGCAGGAAACGATCAACTTTCATTTTCAACCTCATTTTATTGTAATTGCGTAAAATAGCTGGCCAGTTAAGTACCAGACATTCACCGCTTACCTCCATAGCCTTTATGTGTCCGCTTACAAATACCGCTAGCGGGAAAAAGTAGTATCGCTTGATTTGATAGCAGATCAGGAATGAAGATAGAGTGATTAAAAAATAATGTTATAACATAACATTAAATGAGGGAATATATTTCTCGCTTTGGTCGATATAAATACAACTTGGAGAGGGTCGTTAAGTCGTCCAGCAGTGGTTGAGAAGGAATGAAAGACCCGTTGTGCGACACTTTTTAAAAGCAAATAAAGGTGTAACCGTAACCGTAACCGTAACCAGCCAACAAGCAAAACAGCATGCTTATTATTTGATTCATCCTCTGCTTTGCGTGTTATGTTGAATGAATTTGCAGGCTGAGTTACAAATTCAGTGTGCTGGACTGGTGAAATTGATTTCTACCCAGCTAATTTTTGCGCGCTATTTTGAGTTAATATCTCACCCCCCTGTAATCAACACCAGAGACAAGATCGTGACTCAATCGGGCCTGCCTGTTGAAGAAATTTTAGACACACTGAAACAGCAATTATCGGAACGGCACGAAGTTGTCCTAGAGGCTCCACCGGGAGCGGGTAAAACGACCCTGGTCCCTCTTGCGCTGGTAGACGAACCTTGGCTCAAGCACCGAAAAATTCTGATGTTAGAGCCTCGCAGAATCGCCGCTAAAACAGCCGCGCATCGCATGGCAAGCCTGTTGAATGAAAAGCCAGGGCAAACCATTGGTTACCGTATGCGCCTGGATAGCAAGATCAGCAAGCAGACTAAAGTTGAGGTGATCACCGAGGGTATTCTCACCCGTATGTTGCAGAATGACCCTTCTCTGGATGAGGTGGGGCTGGTGATCTTCGATGAATTCCATGTTTTGCTGATTGCCTCTTAATGATCTATATCTTGTCAATGCACATAATAGAATATTGATGTCACAGAGGCCTTTCAGTTAGTAATTTATTAATAAATAGGCCAGAAATATTTAGTTCACCTGCATAAATTTTGAATAAGTCACTCGATTCCTTGGTCTTAGTTTCCGAGCCTTCTTTAGGCTTGCTGAATTTTGCATCTCGGTAATTTGAATACTGAAGATCATCAAGGCCCTCTAAGTTAATATCAACTTTAAATTCACCTTTGTTTATATTTGGATAGGTTGGCAGTCGAGGACTTTTTTCATTTTTTATTTTACTCTTGAGGTTTATGATGGCTGTATCAGGTACATCCTCAGAAACGCGTTGAGCATATTTAATAAGAGTAGGTTCAGCGGGCATAAATAAATAGCCTGTTTCATCCCCTAAGTTTCTTATACGTAGAACTCGACCGAGTATCTGTCGAAAATAAAGCTCTGTTTTTACCCGTGTTAGGTGGCAACAAACTTGTAACCTGGGGATGTTTGTCCCTTCACTAATCATTCCCACCGAAATAATCCACTTGCTGTTGGCATGTTTATAATTTCTTATAACAGATAATGCGTCACATACATCGTAAGTAGCAATATCGGCATGCTCTCCAAGCTCAGATTCTAATATGGCGCTGATTTTATTTGCGTGTAGTATCGACGTTGCAATAATTAGCCCTCCAGCATCCGGAATACTGCGTCTTAATTCATTAAGTTTAAGATTTGCTTGCTTCAAGCAGTATGAAATAAGCGCCTCGTTTTCGAGAAGCTCTTGATAGGTACACTTTGATTCTTGTAGTAGGCTCTGAAATGACTTGTATAGTTTATTCTCAGACTTAAGCATGACACTATCATTATCAATCACTGTAAATGCCGGAACTCGGCATACTTGATCCGAAACTGCTTGACGAAGCCCGTATGTAAAATTACATCGAACCTTATTGTTTTCGTTACAATAGTTGGCTAGTACAACAGGTGTTTGGTCTGACCTCCAAGGCGTGCCCGTTAATGCAAGTGTATAGCTCGCCTTTCCCTGAATGTTAGCGATAATACGTTCACCCCAAGCATTAGCGTTGGTTGTGTTTGAGCCAGAACAGTGATGAATCTCATCAAAGATAACAAAGACTCGATATTCATCGAGTAACTCCCAAAATTCTTGTCCTAGGGTAAGCATTCCTTGATAGGTTGTTGAGCAGCCTGCCGCACCCATCGCGCCGTTTAGGCGCTTACCAGTATATAGCTCAAGCTCTTCTTTAAAGTCTTCAGCAACAATAATGGAAGGTGAAAAGCAAATTACGAGGTCAATCATTCCTGCTTTGAAGAGCCTTTCGGCCAATACCGATGCCATTATGGTTTTACCAGCCCCAGGTGTAGCTAAGCAGAGAAAATGCTCTTGTTTGGCGCAATATTTGTCAAAAGCCTGATTGATGCATTCAGTCTGCCATTGTCGTAATTTCATGAATTATAACTACTGATTCTGGGCGATTAGAGATTCAATGGCCTTAACTCGACCTAAGGTTTTTGAGTAATTGTCTCGGGCGCGATTATAGAGAATTTGGATTTTATCCGTACGTTCTGGGGCTGCTTGGCTTATGTCTTCGTATTCTTCTACTTCTCCGATAGAGGTGAGTAACTCTATTTTGTAGGTATTCAGTTTTTTGGTTAAATTGGCGACAAATGGATCGCCTTGAGTTGTGGTTTCAGTGGAATCAATTTTATAGCTACCTTCCTTGGCCTGTTTATAAAAAAGAGTAGTTAAGTGATATTCCGGAGACTTTCTTGTGTCGCATGGGTCTTTTTTAGCTGCTCCTTGCTTTTCTAATAATTTGATGGCTCGATTTACAAGTTGGCCAGCAGCTCTTTTGTTGGGGCTGGAGCACGAGGGTAGTTTGTAATAGGCGTCTGTTAGCGCTGGACAAGTAAACACCTTGAAACCGTTTTGGTTAAGTAAGTGTAATATTTCAGTTTTTACTTTTAAATGCTTCATAGTGTTTTACTGATAGAATGTCTCGAATTTCGCGACATTCTACATTATCTCAATCAACGAGACAATGAAACCGTCAGCATACTCAAAAGAATACGCAGAGCTACGTTCTTGGCTTGAGCTAAAGCGTGAGGCGAAAGGCTTGTCAATACGTGCAGTGGCCGAAATATTACAGCGGCATCACTTCGTAATACGGAAGCTGGAGAAAAATAGGCGCCGGATCGACATTATAGCGCCTATAGAGCATGGCCGAGTAGTTGATGCCCCCCCCCATGAGGCAATTACTTGCTAGAGCGCTCATTAGACTAGCTTAGTTCGACCTTGAGGTTTTATTTGGGGCGGTTCCTGTAGCTAAGATTCATAGTTAGGCAAGCTCCCGTAGGCTTCATCGTATATTTACAATGTGTTTGGTTGCCGTAATTACTTCGCCTTGTATCAGGATCTCTCAGATCAGTTCACTCCTACCGGCTTTCAACATAAAGGGCATCAATAATTGGGCAATCCTCAATAGAAGAGTCGCTACCTTTACATTGGTTAACCATATTATTGAGTGCCATTTTAAGCCGCTGCAAATCATCAATTTTCTGCTGCACTTTTTTAGCATGCAGCATGGCTATTGTTTTTACTTCTCCGCAACAATGATTTGGCTCATCAATAAGCTTAAGCAGTTCTTTAATTTGTTCAATGCTAAAACCCAGCTCACGACTTCGACGTATAAAGTTAAGCCGCTTGACGTGTGGCAACGCATAAATCCGGTGTCCGCCGTCTGTACGTGGTGGTTTCGGCATCAGCCCGGTCTTTTCGTAGTAATGCACCGTTTCTACTTTGCAGCTTGCTTGTTTAGCCAGTTGCCCGATAGAGCATGTTGTCGCTTTCATTTCAAAAACCTCTTGAACCTATAGTTACTACAGGTTCTAAACTAACAAATATACACAAGAATTAAAGGGTGCTGATGAAAGAATTTATTGAGCAGTCAGAACTCACTTGCCCAGAGTGTGGTTATAAAGAAACACTGACGATGCCAACAGATTGCTGCCAATGGTTTTATGAATGTATGGGTTGCCAAGCCCTACTGAAACCACGAGCGGGAGATTGTTGTGTGTTCTGTTCGTATGGCTCAGTACCTTGTCCGCCAATACAGTTACGAGATGCGGATCAAACGACAGGTGGTTGTTGTGGAGCCAACTAAATGGTCAGATAAATCCTATTTAAGATGGCTTACTCTGTTTGTGGCGAGCAGTACTTTAGTGTGCTGTGTATTACCTATTGTATTGGTGTCATTGGGTTTTGGTGCTGTGGCTGCCAGTTTGGCATACAACATTCCCGGTTTTGTGTTTTTGGCAGAACAAAAAATGTGGACATTAAGTTTGTCTGCTTTGTTGCTGGGGTTTCTGGCATGGATGATCTGGCGTCCTAGCCAGCAATGTCCTGCCGATGCTCAATTAGCTGCATACTGCCAACAAGCAAAACGCTTTAATAAACACATATTCTGGCTAAGTGTCGCTATCTGGTCTATCGGCTTTTTTTTCAGTGTGTTGCTGTTGCCACTACGGCAATTGTTGGGCATGTAAGAGAGGTAAAGAGATGAGGAAATTATTCATACTTACTTTGTTTTTTTCAATAGCGCTAGTCCAAACAGCTATCGCCAGAACTGTTGAGGTCGATGTTCACGGCATGACTTGTGCCTTTTGTGTAGATAGCCTGGAGAGGAAGTTTGGGAAGATGGAATCGGTATCTGACGTTCAGGTGAGTTTAAAAAAGAAAAAACTTCGCCTTGAAACCGATGAAAATAATCCGAGTATCGAAACCATTAAGCAGACCATTCTAGATGCTGGTTTTACTCCGGTAAAAATTAATGAAGTCTCTGCGAAGCAAAAGTAATTTTTACGTAGCCATCTATCTTGGATTTCTTGGACTGAGTATGGGGATCGTAAATAATACCCATGCTATGGGCTTACGTTCATTTGTGGCATTGCCGGTTGAAAAAGAGGGTGCTGTCATTCGCTTGGCCTTTGAGCATGAAAAGGATACTGATACCAATACATTAACGACCAGTGCCGCTTACGGTATCAGCAGAAAACAAACCTTGTTGCTTGGTATGCCTTACAGGTTGGTACCTTCAAACGGTAATCGACAGGGTGATTTATCTGTTTTGTACCGACTTATAATTTGGCAACTAGACACTTTTGTTGGAACTAATCGTTTGGGCTTATTGAGTGGTGTAATTATTCCGACAGACAAGGATCGAGACGTTGCAGCCCAAGCTGGTTTTGTTTTCACCCACTTCAAAAATCGCCATGAAATCGATATTGACGCGTTGTATCAAGCTGGCAGCAATAATCGATCAGATAGTGGTCTCTACGATATATCTTGGCAATATCGTCTCTCCCCCACTGAACACTCTGACTGGGACATAAACCCTGAATTGAACAGTGTTTTGGAGTTAAACGGTCGCTGGATTGAAGGCAATAAGGCAGTCCATCAAATTACTGTTGGTTTGCAGAGAATTCACCAGAAATGGGTGATCGAAGGAGGGGTTGCCAAAGATGTCATGAATGGAAACGAATTACGTTATATCCTGAGTACGCGTTTTCACTTTTAATTTTTTGAACTAAAGCACGGGTACTTTGTGCCAGCAAAAGAGTGTTTGATGGGATGTCACAATTGCGTTCCCTTTGTTTGAACGTTAGGCAGCGCCCGAGTTTTATAAGCCCATGGCCATTGACGCCATCGGAAGTTGTTACAGGAACGAGCGGATGCTAGTCAGCAAAGAGACACTTGTTGAATCTCTATGGTTATTGAAGATGTCTAGGTTGCTATTACATCATCAACAACTCAGTATCAGAAAGGGCGCTCATTTGATGTAGCCCCTGTTTACGGTGAAATACCCCTACAAACAAACCATTTGGACCTGGGAGGGTGCCCTGAATAATGAGTAATAGTGCTTCCCATTCAGGGAGTAATGCAAGATTATCTTTTACAGCATTGAGGTCGGGCCCGGAAGGGTAAGGCTTAGGTTCTGGGTGAGTGTGCCACAGACCGCAGAGTGTGTAGCCCTGTTGAAAATTTTTTTCTCTATCTATTGTGGCAGCATTTCCCCTCATCGTATAGCTGTGTCGGGAACGGGCGTCGCAGGGATAAGGGCCACTTGTCGCGCTAACTTCAATCTGAGTTGTCGCCAATGATTTTGCGTATAGCTGCCCCCCAGCTTCTTTTTTCCAAAATGATGTTTGTCGGTAGCTGCCCATGTGTTCAACAACAACTGGGTGTAGCTCAAGTTCCCAGGCAGCACCTGTGAGTTGATAGCGTAGTGGCTTAATCAATATTGCGCTCCACTACAGCTGATGGGAATGGGGTAATCGATGAATGGATATCAGGGGCTGCGCTAGTTGCTCCAAAGCTTCCAAGGTTAGCTGCTTTTTCTATACGTGACAGGACTTGAGAGAAGGATTGTCGTCCATCAATAACGTTCAAAGCCATTTCAGCGGTCATGCTGGCAATGTGCATCAGTTTTATCCTGCCCATAGGTTGGAATGTTGCGCTACAACCAGGAATTGTGCGGAGGTGATCAATCGTTCCAGGTTGCCACTGCGCTATGTTGTGTTGGCGTTGACCTTCTTGCTCAATGTCCTCCATTGTTTTTCCGTCCATAAGCAATGCGGCATGGCCAGCTATGCCAAAGGATTCTGCCCATCCTACAATCATGGGTGGAGCCTTGGTAGATTGATTACGCCAACTATCAAGCATCCAGATAGGGGCACTTTCTCCAGTCATGGCGAGGATAAGATCGAAATCATTTGGGCTAGGTGCCTGTTGGCTGAGAAAGTTGATTACATGTGCCGGATAACTCTGTATCTGCATTAAAGGCATTTGATGTTCGAGATGATTTTTTAGTGCATTTGATTTTAATTGACCTAAGTGCTCCATCCCTAAAACGTGGCGACACAAATTTTCACTGTCGAAAACTTGGTTATCGACTAGAGTTATGTTTCTAACCCCAGAGTGAGCGAGTTCATCCGCCAGAAGCCCCCCAAGAGAACCACAGCCAACAAGTAAGATTTTAGACTCATGTCGTGCAGACATGTGCTCAGAGTCTAAGCGTAGAAAAAGAGTACTACTGTCGAGGTGCTCTGTTTCACAGTGCCACATTAGACCTTTATGGGGCGCAAGGAGAAAATTAGCCATGGTCCGATGTTTAAGAGGTCGTTTTACGAAGCGCTGGCCTCTTGTTAAGCCATTATCATGTTCAGACGCAATCGCTAGACCATAGGATACTCCAGGCGCATCAAAGTATAAAAACACAACGGCAATCCAAGGATCTCGCTTACGCTCTTCTTCTAATAAATATACCGTCTCTTCAAGTCGCCCTGAATCAGCTAAAAGTTGGTAAACCTGGGGCCATTTCTTTGGGAATTGATCTGGGTACCAGGCTCTACTTATCGGTATTCTAACACCTATGCTGTAACTGAGATCGTCAACGCCTCCGGGTGCTTGGGCAGCCATTTTATGAGCATCGTCTTGTTTGCTTGCCAAAAACCATTTCTGATTTAAGGTTCGGTAGCCGTAGATTAAAGAACAATGCTTTGTATCAGGTTCGGCGGCGAGACGTACAGAAATTTTATTGAGCTTCCAGCGGCTCCCTGTCCCTTTTGCTAAAAATGAACTCCAGTAAGGGCGAGGTTCCTTTATTAAATCTTCAGTATTGCTTTGGGACGCGTATTTGCTAAGCAGCTCACCTGCTTTACAAAAAAGGTCATTGAAATCGTTTTCAACATTTTCGAATGTATGTGGCTGATCAACAAGACATAGCTCTCCATTGGGCCAACAATGAGGGCGAACAATTTGGTCATCATTAAGCCAATAAACGCGTATTTGTTCATCTGGAAAACCAAATGGGATCTCCAACCTTAAGTTAAGAGGGTAACCTTCAGAGTTATCAAGCTGTAGGAGCCATGCATGATCCCAATCCTCGCACTGAACCTGTTGAATATCACTGCCGAAAGTAGTGGTCAGCCAACTTTCAGCAGCAGATATTTTATCCGCGTGAGGGGGGCGCATCATGCGTGGTTAGTATTCCTAGGTGCGTTATGAGTCACCTGAGGGTCACTGGGGTTTAATTTACCTAGAAGCTGGTTGCCGCCGAAAGTGTCCTTGCTAACTAGCCCAAGGCTTGCGATTAGGCCAGAGACAAGCTCCGTTCCTTGGTTACCAAAGGCTCTTTGAGCTGCATCACGCAGCACCGTAGGGTCCTTACTAGTTAGTAAGTCCGTCAAGTCTTTACCAACTTGTGTGTGCCAGCGAAAGAACTCAGTTGCACGAGCTCGGCCCTTTGTGGCATCGTTCCATTTGTCAGCGAAATCTTCACCCTGAATTGTTGGATTGTATACATGATACCCTTCGTGATCTCTATCAATGTATTGATGTAAGTTGTCAATAACATCTAGCATCAGTTCAATGGGTGTAAGATTCGCCTGATTGTAACGGTCTACATAGGACCGAGTGGCAAGAGTACTAAGTAAAATAGAAATGGGTTTATAGTCTTTGCGCTGCTGATTTTGCTGTTTTCGATAGTACGTATCACGGTGAAGTTTCAACAGTTGTATGGTTCTACGCAATACATCAGCCAACGCTACCTCCTGGTCGGGGATAGGCTCAGCAGAATCGGCCGCCTTCATTTGTAACTGCTCGCGTAATAATAAAACCTGCGGGGGAGTAAGAGCAGCCTTTTCATTTAACCAAGATGTAAATCCTTTTGGATTGGATGGCTTACTACCAAGCCTCTGGTCACCAACCACAAGTGGATCTGTTTCTTGAACCCTCTCGGGTGACGGCACATTTATGGACTGCCCGGGTGTAATATCGATTGTAAAGCTTGCACCGGGCAACGGGAGTTTTACGCAGCGGTTTTTTAGCTCTATACCGACTTTATATTGATCATCCTTGCTGAGCTGTTCATAAATGGTTTGTAACAACTCCAGCGGGGCAGGTGTGACCGTAGACTGATTCAAACGACAAATCAGATCGAGGTCAAATCGATTTGAGGATCCGTTACGAACAGTAGTTTGATGAGCAAGAGATCCTTGAGGATAAAAACTAAAGTTATATCTCGAGAATGAGTTATTTAGGTATTTTTCGATCTCGTTGTATTTTTCGGTAGCCTGTTCAAGCTCCTGCTTATCGATCGAATTAGCCCTGAGAACAGAATTCAAATATTGAGCGTAGATTGCCCACTCATCTGTATCAATACCGCGAAAAATGGAACCTTCTTGAAGTTCAAGTTCCTCATAAATATCCTGAAAACGGTTTTCTTTTGTCATGGTGCCTTACTCCGTGGCCGTTTGAAAGTGCTGGTGAAACGGGATAACTTCATTGTTAGGGGTACCGCATACTTCAACTTGATCCCTAGAAGGAATTAAATCAAGTCGCGGAACCATGTATTTTTCATCGCCTGATTTACAGTGATCGTAGATGCGTATAGAAGGGTGGTTGTGCTCAATAGCGCGGCCAACTTCTACGCATGCAGCATTGGGGGCACAGTGCAGCAGGTGAACTCTCTTCACATGAAATTTGTTGCGAAGGTGGTGAAGTAGTTCGAGGAACATCTCTCGCAGTGCCGCCCCTTCATGGGGGTGTGCCAGACAGGTGTTGCCAAAGAATTTCGGCGTAATATGAATACAGTTAATGTTTTTTGTCTTCAAATAATCCAAAACCTGCTGGTTTTCGGCGGGGATAGCAGTTAAAAATAACGTGACGGCGAGCTCCTCGATGGGGCCGTCTATATTATCTAACCCACTAACACTGAAAGGTTGTTCAATTGGTTCAGAGCGCTCCCATCCCCATCCATTTTTCCTGGATTTAGGCACTACACACAGGTTACTTTTGTTACCCAGTATTGCACCCAGACCAATCAGGGTAGAAGAGGGGCCCATTGCGTAGAGCCCCGCTTGTCGCCTATCGTTCGCGTCATACCCTAAGAATTTGTTTCCAACGTGGTTGATTTCACGAGGCACGATCGTTTCCCACCATTGATCATCTGCAGGCGCTTCGGAGGTGCGGTGAATTAGGCTTAATGGCCGTCCAGATGGGCGGCAATGAACAGGTTTGAGAGATATTGCGTATTCTTGGGGGCTTGGGCCTTCAGTGACAAAATTACCTATTGGCCAAAGTGCGGTAAAGGTTGTTACGGGCTGATAGGCCAGCGATTGTAAGAGACAATCAGAGTTTGTAGTGAATTCCGTTCTCATGCCCCTTAATCTTGATTCGTCATACTCATCTACAGCCACCTTGTCGATCAAACGGTGGTGCTTGTCACATAGAACCATGATATTTTTTGGGTCATTCGATAACTCGTGAGATCTTTGGTTACCGCGTGGACCATCTGGAGAGGAGGCAACGATATGCGCGAGATAACGGAAGTTGCCTTTAATGCCGGTCAAGCGATCAACCCCAAGGTGATCACCGCAACCTTCAAACATACAGTAACCGTGTGATTCAAAAACGACATCACGTGCTATGTTAGCTGTGATAGGCTGGCCGCGTCCTCTCGGTTTGTGCTCGAAGTACTTGACGGCACGAGCTAAAGTTTTCTTTTGCGAGGTTGAATTCTCAATAGCATTAAAAATAACTTCAGCACAGTCGATACGAGCAACCTCGTCTCTGGCTTCGCAACATAGCAACCTAGTGTTACCTTTGTTTAAGGCCTTTAATGCTTGGATGATCTCATCTTCTTCCGCCAGGCAAATTCGTATTACCTGCACTATGTCGTGTTTATCTACACACAATGCGATAACAACGCTTTTCTTATCGGTTAACAAAACGGCATAATCCCAGTCGGAATCTGCCTGCTGTACTTCGATATATAAATTGATGTCCTCAAGAGTCTGTAGCGGAGCAGTTGTTGTTTGTAGTATTTGGGGCTCCTTCGGATAGATTTCCGTGCCAATAATTTGTCGTTTCAAGTAAAGGGTGAGTCTGCTTTTATCCGATTACTTAGTTGTAATAACTTCCATTTTCTAATGGTTCTATTTTTAACCTAATTGAATACACCTTTACAAGATATTATTTCCCTTTTTTGGGAATTTTGTTATTATTTCCCATAGAGGGAACTAGAGGGATTTATGAAAGTCTTAGGACGAGATAAGCTAATCAAGTTCAGCGGGAAGCATGCAAATGCTAAAGGAGCGCTGGATGCTTGGTTTAACGAGGCTGATGGAGCCAGCTGGAAAACCTCCCAAGACATCAAAAACCGATTCAGTAGCGCTTCTTTTCTTGCCGATAATAGGGTTATTTTCAATATCAAAGGAAATGACTATCGATTGGTTGTAAAGGTTCGATATCAAAATGATATTGTCGTTATTGAGTGGGTAGGCACTCATGCTGAGTACGATAAGAAGAGTTTCTAATAGGACAGTCTCATGAATCACATCAAAATTATTAAGACAAACCAAGAACACGAACAGGCCTTGGCGCGTTTGATGGATCTGATAGATACTAATCCTGTGCCTGATACTTCTGAAGCAGACGAGCTGGAAGTTCTTGTTTTATTGATCGAGCGTTACGAGGAAGAACAATTTCCGATTGATGATCCAGACCCCATCGAGGCCATAAAATTTCGTATGGATCAACAAGGGCTTATTCAAAAAGACCTTGTTCCATATATTGGGTCACCATCTAAGGTTTCTGAAGTGCTGAGTCGGAATCGTTCTCTCAGCCTGAATATGATACGAAAAATCAGTGAAGGTTTGGGCATCTCTGCAGATGTTTTGATTCGGGAGCCTGCTCAGCAAGCGGCCAGTGAGAGTGATACAGACTGGTTGGCATTCCCGTTGTCAGAAATGCGTAGACGCGGTTACTTAGATGGCTTTGCCGGTTCTTTGGCTGAGTTAAAAGAATATGCGGCAGAACACATAAATAGATTTTTATCGAGCGTTCCTAGTGGACTAGCACTTCAACCCGCGCTGCTTAGAAGCAGCGCACATTTACGCTCAAATGATAAAGAGACAGATCCATATGCATTGTGGGCTTGGCAAGTTAAAGTCTTGAAGCAAGCACAAGAAGAAGCTCTACTGGTTGAATATAAGCAAGGGTCGGTTGATTTAGATTTCATGCGGAAACTGGCTCAACTCTCGTGGTCAGAACAGGGTCCAATCTTGGCGATAGAATATTTGAATCATAGTGGTATTCATTTGATTATTGAGCCTCATTTGCCCAAGACCTATCTTGATGGAGCCGTGTGTCTCAATGCTAATGGAAACCCGGTAATTGCACTTACACTGCGTCATGACCGATTGGATAACTTTTGGTTTACATTGATGCACGAGCTGGCACATATTTCTCTACATGTTGATGGTACAGAAGTTTGGTTTATTGATGACCTTGATGCCGAAGGTGGAGATCAGATGGAGCAAGAGGCTGATGCGTTAGCACAGGAAGCTCTAATTCCTAGCGATGTCTGGGCTCAGAATAGTCTTTTTGAGTCTTCTGACATAGAGGCTTTAGCCCGCCACTTGAATATATCTCCCTGCATTCTTGCTGGAAGAGTTCGGCATGAGACGAGCGACCATTTAATGTTCGGCAAGTTGTTTAGAAACAAAATCAAACCCGTTTTCAATAGAAACTAAAATAGAAGGCATGTTCTTTGTTACGCCTAACTTCAATAATTTAGTATAAAAAAACGGGTTGCGGGCTAAAAAAAATTGAACTAATGTACAGGCCGTACTTCTATAAAGTACGAATTAGAACAATAATAGCAAACAGACCAATGCGAATAGCAAAGTACACGAAAATTATTGTAGCGTTACTGATGATGGCTTTCATCGGTCAAGCTGTCGCGTCTTCTGCTATGCCCTGCCTGAACGAAGCTCCTCAATCACAGATCCAAGATCAATTGATGGATTCTTTCGTTATGGACCATTCACAGCATAAGAATATGAATTTAGATGATTCCCTTGATTCATCTGAAAGCTGCCCTGAGTGTGACTGTAGCCTTGGTGGCTGTAGTGCAGCTATGTTACCTGTAGCGCAATCGACTTTTTTATCTGATTCTGCCTTACTGGCAGCACACTATCTTGGCCCTGTTAAAAACCAGTTAACTCTTTCGTTATACCGTCCCCCTATTTCCCGCTAACACAGGAGAGGTCCGCCTAAAAGTTGGCGTTTCCTTTCTTTCTAAAGTGTATTAGCGGGAGTATCAAAGCTCCCAATTGGTGATCTGAAAAGATCGAAAACCGCTCCGGGAGCGAGCATGATATTTATTACCAGACCCATGAAATGGCTGTTTGCTGTTTCAATTTTTTTAAGCATTGTCGCCTGTTCAGACATCACGGGCGATGCAAATGCTCAGAAGCTAACCTCTGAGAGTCTTGATAGGCCAGCTAATAAAATGGCGTCTCTGGACGTCTATAAAAGTCCTACTTGTGGGTGTTGTGAAAAGTGGATTGAGCATCTTGAAACTACAGGTTTTGCTACTTTAATCCACCATCCTACTGATCTTAATGAAGTGAAGCAGAGCAATGCTATTGCACCTCGTTATCAGTCTTGTCATACGGCTGTTTCTACAGAAGGTTATGTATTTGAAGGGCACATTCCTGCTCATTTGATACAGCGCTTCCTTTCTAATCCTCCTCAAAATGCAATAGGTCTAGCTGTACCTGGAATGCCAGTAGGTAGCCCTGGCATGGAAATGGGTGATCGAAATGATAGTTACAATATTTTGTTGCTTAAAACTGACGGTAGCGCCGAAGTATATGCATCTATTGGAGCTAAAAATTGAAGGCGCCAAGATCAAATAGACAGGGTTATTAAGTATGAAAAATACTAATCAAATACATCTGATGAAGCCCAGTGCGCCGTCATTATCGCGGCGACGTTTTGTCACCGGCCTAGCCGCCGGAAGCGCTCTATTGGGAGTAGGCCTACTCCCAAGGCTGTCGACGGCAAACTCACAAAATATGTTTGGCCCTCAAACTTTACGAGGTCAATTGTTTGATTTGTCGATTGCCTATAAAGATGTGAACTTTACAGGGAAAAATCGTTTGGCTACGGCTATTAATGATTCGCTTCCCGCACCTACTTTGCGTTGGCGGGAAGGCGACAGGGTAACAATGCGAGTCACTAATCATCTGGCTCATGACAGCTCTATCCATTGGCATGGCATGATTCTGCCCACCGGAATGGATGGCGTGCCAGGGCTAAGTTTTGCGGGCATTGCGCCAGGCGAAAGCTTTGAATATCAGTTTGATGTTAAACAAAGTGGCACTTACTGGTATCACAGTCATTCAGGCTTTCAGGAGCAAACCGGTATGTATGGGGCCATTGTCATTGATCCCAAAGAACCCGAACCCTTCAGTTATGACCGTGATTATGTCGTGATGCTGTCGGACTGGAGTGATGAGGATCCCGAAGCAATATATGCCAAGCTGAAAAAAATGAGTGATTACTACAATTTCAATGAGCGTACGGTCGGAGATTTGTGGCAGGAAATTAAGGGAAAAGGCGTTCAGCGAACTTGGAACGATCGCGCCATGTGGAACCGGATGCGTATGAGTGACAGAGATTTGTCCGATGTAACAGGCGCTACCTATACCTATTTAATGAATGGTGTGACGCCGGATGATAACTGGCAAGCGGTATTCAAACGGGGTGAAAAAGTCCGCCTGCGTTTTATCAACGGCGCTGCCATGACGATATTTGATGTACGTATTCCCGGCTTGAAAATGACAGTGGTGGCCTCTGATGGACAGCATATCGAACCGGTCACCGTAGATGAATTCCGCATTGGTGTAGCGGAGACCTATGATGTGATTGTCGAACCCAGTGATGACAGTGCTTATACCCTGTTTGCACAGAGTATTGATCGTACCGGTTATGCACGCGGCACACTAACGCCTGATGCTGGCTGGCAAGCTGACCTACCTAAAATGGACACGGCTCCGGTTCTGGGGCATCGCGATATGGGTATGCGTCACAACATGGCGGCAACGGGAGATATGTCGACTACGCAAGGCATGGACCATGGTCATCACAATATGAACATGATGCCCGACATGGACCACAGCCAGCATCAAATGAGTAGCATGGAATCTATGGATCATAGCCAACACGAAATGGTTGGTATGGCTTCAGATCAAGGTGAGTATCCGCATAGCACACCCTCTGAAGTATTAGGTAAAGCTGGTTTCGGTAGCACCCGTAAAATTTCTCATCAGGATAGCGAGTTTGGGCCCCATGTTGATATGCGGGCTTCCGAGCCAAACGATGGCTTATCTGATCCAGGTATTGGCCTGCGAAATAATGGCCGTCATGTACTTACGTACGCCGATGTTCGCAACCTGTACCGGACCGCAGATCCGCGAGAACCAGAGCGTGAGATTGAGCTTCACCTGACGGGTAACATGAGCCGTTATATGTGGTCGATCAACGGCATTAAATTTGCCGATGCCGAACCACTACGCTTGCGATACGGTGAGCGGGTTCGCATTACCCTCGTGAACGACACCATGATGACTCACCCTATTCACTTGCATGGTATGTGGAGCGAACTCGAAACGGGTGAAGCAAACCATATTCCCCGTAAACACACCATCATTGTCCAACCGGGTTCAAAAATAAGTTATCTGGTGACTGCTGATGCGATAGGGCGGTGGGCTTATCACTGTCATTTGCTCTATCACATGCCCGGCATGTTCCGGGAAGTGTTGGTGAGTTAAGGAGGTGAGACAAATGAATAGTATAAACAAGAAATTACTCACGCTATTAGTGTTGGCGAGCACTGTGTTTTTTAGCCTGAGCAGTGGTTTGTTACATGCTGGTACAGCAGACGACCCATTACTGAGCGAGGTGATGTTTGATCAGCTAGAAGTGCGTGATACCGATGGTGACAACCTGCTAGCTTGGGATGCGCAGGCTTGGTTCGGCAAAGACCTTGAAAAACTCTGGATTAAAACCGAAGGCGAGCGTGAAGACGGGATAATTGAAGAAGCGGAGTTGCAGGCGTTGTATAGCAAAGCAGTATCAACCTATTGGGACTTTCAGGTAGGCGTGCGACACGATTTTAATCCAACGCCTAAACGGAGTTGGGCTGTTGTTGGTTTTCAGGGGTTGGCGCCTTATTTCTTTGAGGTGGACACCGCACTGTTTATTGGAGAATCTGGGCGCACTGCGCTGCGTTTGGAGGCCGAGTATGAGCTGCTATTTACCCAGCGGTTAGTTCTGACACCTGAGATTGAAGTGAATTTTTACGGCCAAAATGATGCCGATACTGGGGTTGGGGCCGGGTTATCGGATGTAGAACTGGGCCTGCGTCTGCGTTATGAAATCCGCCGTGAATTTGCGCCATACATTGGTGTGAATTGGTTTAAAAAGTTTGGTAATAGCGCCGATTTTGCCAGAATCGCAGGGCAGGATATAGATGATACGCAGCTGGTTGTTGGTATTCGTGCCTGGTTCTGACAACAGTTTTTGAATACATACGGATAGCATAAAAATGTGAAGGAGTTTACCAACAACAAAAGTTTGAATGTAAATAACTAAAGAAGCAGTACAGATAGAAACAGACAACCTCAAAACAACGTGTTCAAGGAATACATATGAAAAAATTAGTGTTTATCTTTATCGCAACAACTTTATCAATCTCGGCATGGGCTCACGGTGGTGAAGACCCGATAAAGGATTTGGAAAAAAATAACCGTCGCTTAGTTGAAAAGCAGCAAAATTTTAGTCAGTTGGAAAACATACAAGATCGTATCGATAGTTTGGAATCACAATCAGCGTATTTACGAAAAAACGTCCTGCTACTACGCAATATGATGGCGAAAGACTACCCCCATATCAAATCGAAGATGAGCAAATATAAACTCGATTACATGGATGAGCTGGATGACAATTTGGCGAAATTTAAGGTAGCTCTTAAGCAAATGAAAAAAACGGTGCCCTGACAAGTTCTTAATAGGTGTCGGAAAAAACTTTAACCATAAAAATACAAATTAAATATTGAGAAAGAAAATGGAAATTATTCCAAATTATCACCCCATGCTGGTTCATTTTTCGGTGGCTCTGCTAACCATATCCGCATTCTTTTATAGTGCGAGCCTTTTGTTTGGTTCGGGTGAGCGCAGTCAAACATTTCTAGCCGCAGCACGTTGGAATTTATGGGTTGGCGTGGCTATTAGTTTTGTAACGGTATTAACCGGTTGGTTAGCTTATAACTCGGTGGCTCATGATGCGCTGTCACATAAAGCGATGACATTGCACATGAAGTGGGCATTACCAACGCTAGGACTGTGGATCATAGTAGCTATCTGGGGGTTCTTATCGCGAAAAACAAAGCCAAGCCTGATTTTTATCCTGTTTCTGTGGATAAGCACTTCATCGTTATTGGTCACTGGTTATCTTGGCGCCGAAAATGTTTATAGGCATGGTATTGGTGTCATGAGGCTGCCTGCGCCAATGGGTGAAGGTCATGGTCATGAAGAGGGTGCTGATGGACATGCTCATAGTGCTTTAGATACGAATGACGACCATGGGGTTAACGTACTGGAAAGTGAGCATATGCCTGCACATCAAGAATCACCAAATAGTCATGATTCTACTGATGGACACGAGCACTAATCATTTAATTGATGAGTGAAACGGTTGATCTAGTAAGGCGCAATGAAATGGGTTCGAGGAAGGCTAAAAATAGTTTAGTGAATCAAGACTCCATTTTGTTGGCGTCGTATTTATAGGTACAGAGTTGAAAGGGATGTAATGCAAATGAATATTTCTATCACCCAATTGGAAGCTATCAAGAAAGTTGTGAAGTGGCTCATTGTCATTCCTGCCAGCATCTTATCCTGCGCTGCGCTCTCTAATGAGTTATCCATAGGAAAAAACGATAGTTTGGACCTTAATGCGGCGGTAAAAATTGCTGTAGCGATTGACCCTTGGCTAGTGGGTAACAAGCATTCACAAGACGCAATAGAAGCAATGAGCATTTCTGCGGGCACTCTACCTGACCCTAAAGTATCGATAGGGGTTGCTAATTTACCTACTGATACTTTTGATATTCAACAGGAAGCGATGACGCAGACAAAGGTCGGTGTATCTCAAATGTTTCCACGAGGTGATAGTCGGGCGATTAAAAAGAAACAACTTGAAGTGATGGGTAGTCAATACCCTTACCAACGTTACGACAGGGAAGCTAAAGTCGCTATGACGGTCAGTCAATTTTGGCTAGATGCTTACAAGGCTCAGGAAAGTATTGCCCTTATTGAAAAAGATCGTTCGTTGTTTGAACAGTTAGCAGATGTTGCTGAAGCAGCCTACTCATCGGCGATAGGCAGAACTCGACAGCAGGATATTGTGCGCGCTGATCTGGAATTGATTCAGCTGGACGATCGGTTGACAGTTTTGAAGCAGCAGCAAGAGATGTATCAGGAAAGGTTATCTGAATGGTTAAGTAGTTATTTCGCAGATCAGTATTTAATAAAGGGTTCGGTTTTTAATCACACTTCTGATCCGACGCTAAAGCTTACTAAAAAATTGCCAGACATTTTTTTATTGAACCCCCAGCTTTACAAAAGCTTGACCCCTATTGGGCAAGAAATATTGGCGAACTATTTATCGGAGCACCCAGCCGTTAAAGGGTTAGATAAAAAAATTCAGGCAACCAATATAGGCATAGATCTGGCCAAACAAAAGTACAAACCTGAATGGGGTGTCAATGCCGCGTATGGGTATCGTGATGACGACGTTTTTGGTAAGGATCGCGCAGATCTCTTTTCTGTTGGAATCACCTTTGATTTGCCGATTTTCACGGCCAATCGTCAAGATAATGAGTATCGCGCAGCGGTATCTCAGGCTGAGTCGGTGAAAACGGAGAAATGGTTGTTGCTCAGGAATATGATGGCCTCGTTCGAGACCGCCAAAGCGCAACTTCTTCGGCTCAATGAGCGGCAAGAACTTTATCGGTCTGAACTATTACCGCAAATGTACATTCAAGCCGAAGCGTCACTCACCGCTTATACGAATGACGATGGTGATTTTGCTGAAGCGGTTAGAGCGCGTATTGCCGTATTAAATGCCGAAATTGAAGCACTAAATATTGATGTAGACAGACAAAAATTGATCGTGCGGCTGAATTATCTTTTTGTAAACCAACATAGCTCAATTGAAATGATGCTGAGTGATGGTTCTGTTGCTGTTAAGGGAAATAATCAAATGAATGATAAGTTAAGTTCAAAAGGAGTTATTCATGTTGAATAAATCCAACGTTTTTACCGCAATAATTTTAGTTGTGGCAGCCGGTGGCATTGGCTATTGGTTAGGGTCAAACGGTTCACAAAATGAATCAGAAAATGTAACGCAAGAAAAATTGCCGCTTTATTGGGTTGCTCCCATGAACCCAAATTACAAACGAGAGAAGCCGGGCAAGTCACCAATGGGTATGGACTTGATCCCTGTTTATGAAGAAGGCAGCACAGGCCCAGATGAGGGGCCCGGAGCGGTCAAGATTTCGCCGGATGTAATCAATAATCTGGGGGTTCGAACGGCTGCGGTGGAGCGAAAGGTCTTACACTCTGAAATAAAAACAGTAGGTTATGTTGGATATGATGAAGATCATTTAGTCCATATTCACCCCAGAGTAGAAGGCTGGATTGAAAAGCTTTATTTGAAAGCATCAGGAGATCCTGTCAAAAAGGGGCAGCCACTTTACGAGATTTACTCCCCGCAATTGGTCAATGCACAGGAAGAGTTGGTGCTTGCACTTAATCGAAATAATCAACGCTTAATTAGAGCAGCAGAGGATCGGTTAAAGGCTCTGCAGCTTCCGGAAAGTGTGATCAAGAAACTAATGAAAACCAAAAAGGTGGAGCAGAGCATAACTTTTTTTGCTCCACAGGGCGGTGTTGTCGACAACCTCAATATTCGGGAAGGGTTTTTCGTCAAGCCGGGGACTACCTTGATGTCCATTGGAACGCTTGAGCAAATGTGGGTGGAAGCTGAAGTGTTCGAACGACAGGCATCCGAAGTCTCTGTGGGTGTTCCCGTAACTATGTCGCTTGACTATTTGCCTGGAAAAGAGTGGCGAGGGAAAGTGGATTATGTTTATCCCACATTGGACAGCAAAACTCGGACGGTGAAAGTCAGGCTGCGCTTCGAAAATAAAAACCAGGTATTAAAACCTAATATGTTTGCTCAAGTCGCCATTCATACGAATAACTCCAGCCCTAGCTTACTTGTACCTCAAGAGGCAGTTATACGCACAGGTAGCGTTAACCGCGTAGTACTTGCACTTGGCGATGGGCGTTTTAAATCTATTAACGTCAAAGTAGGTCGCTTTGCTGAAAATTTCGTTGAGATTTTAAGCGGGCTAGATGAAGGCGAGCGTGTTGTGACTTCAGCTCAGTTTTTACTTGATTCCGAATCTAGTAAAACATCTGATTTTAAACGTATGAACCATGAGAGTAGTGATGAAGAGCTAGCATCCAGCGTTTGGGTCGAAGCTAGGCTTAATAGTCTGATGGCAGAGCACAGAATGGTTAACATAACGCACAAACCGATAAGTGAGTGGGATTGGCCCGAAATGACTATGGATTTTGGCGTTTCTGAAACAGTGGACTTTTCCAAGCTTGAACAAGGTATGACTGTGCATGTTGAGGTTCAGAGAGCAGGAGATGACCAGTACGGGATTTCTGCAGTTCATATCCCGTCAGATAAGGTTTCCGATCGGAGCATGGACCATGAAGGTAATAATCAAGGCCAGGGTATGAATCAAGGCCAGAGCATGAGCATGGATCATGAGGGTATGAATCAAGGCCAGAGCATGAATATGGATCATGAGGGTATGAATCACAGCCAGGACATGAGCATGGATCATGAAAATATGAATCATAGTAACCATAGCGAATAGAAGGGAAAGAGATGATTGGATCTATCATTCGTTGGTCTATCGGGAACCGTTTTTTTGTTTTGCTGGCCACTCTAATTGTGGTTGGTGTTGGACTGTTTTCATTAAAAAACACACCGGTAGACGCTATACCTGACTTATCCGATGTACAGGTGATTATTAAAACGTCTTATCCGGGGCAAGCGCCACAGGTAGTGGAAGATCAGGTCACTTATCCACTGACCACCGCAATGCTGTCGGTGCCTGGTGCTGTAACAGTGCGGGGATACTCGTTTTTTGGCGACTCTTATGTGTATGTTATTTTCGATGAAAAAACCGATATGTATTGGGCTCGTTCACGAGTACTTGAGTATCTGAGCCAAGTAGCACCATCACTTCCTACTAAAGCAAAGCCTCAATTGGGACCAGATGCTACTGGTGTGGGTTGGGTCTATTTGTATGCACTAGTAGATAAAACCGGGCAGCACGACATCAGCGAACTGCGAAGTTTGCAAGATTGGTTTTTGAAGTATGAGCTGCAAACCGTACCCGGTGTATCTGAAGTCAGTGCCTTAGGCGGTATGGTGAAACAATATCAGGTTAAAGTGGACCCTGATAAGTTAAGAGCTTTCGGTATTCCGCTCTCGCACATTCAAACGGCCATTAAACGCGGTAACCAAGAAATTGGTGCTTCTGTTGTTGAAATGGCTGAAGCCGAATACATGTTACGGGCCACAGGGTATCTAAAAAGTAAGGAAGGGATAGCTAGCATTCCGTTGGGGGTAAACCAAAATGGTACGCCTCTGCTGTTGAAAGATGTGGCCGAAATAGAGCTGGGACCACAAATGCGCAGAGGGGTCGCCGAACTGAATGGTGAAGGCGAGGCCGTGGGCGGTATTGTTGTCATGCGTTTTGGTGAAAACGCACAAAAAACAATTGATGGCGTAAAAGCCAAACTAGAACAACTGAAGCAGGGGTTACCTGATGGTGTTGAGGTTGTGACAGTTTATGATCGTAGTGCTTTGATTGAACGTGCTGTTAGCAACTTAGCTTACAAACTGTTAGAGGAGTTTGGAGTTGTTGCCTTGGTTTGCATGATATTTTTGTTCCATATTCGGTCATCTCTAGTTGCTATTTTTAGTTTGCCCGTTGGCATTCTAGCCGCTTTTATCATCATGCATGCGCAAGGTCTAAACGCCAATATTATGTCTCTAGGTGGCATTGCAATTGCTATTGGGGCCATGATTGATGGTGCTATTGTGATGATCGAAAATATGCACAAGCATATGGAGCGCACACCAATCACTAAGGAAAACCGTTGGCAAATTGTTTCTGAATCCGCCAGTGAAGTTGGGCCGGCACTCTTTTTTAGTTTGCTTATCATCACTGTCAGTTTCGTACCAGTATTTACCCTAGAGGCGCAAGAAGGACGAATGTTTTCACCTCTGGCCTTCACCAAAACCTATGCGATGGCAGCATCTGCGGCTCTGGCCATTACCCTAGTGCCAGTTTTAATGGGCTATTTCATTAGGGGGAAAGTACTGCCAGAGCACAAAAACCCAATTAACCGTCTGCTAACAGCTGCATATTTGCCCGCACTTAAAAGCGTGTTGAAGTTTCCGAAAACCACCCTGTTAGGGGCGGTATTCGTTCTTTTTATAGGGCTTTGGCCGCTAGATAAAATTGGTAGTGAGTTTATCCCTCCGCTGGATGAGGGGGACTTGATGTATATGCCAACAACCTATTCAGGTATTTCTATTGGTAAAGCACGAGAGCTGCTTCAGCAGATGGATAAATTGATCTATACCGTCCCTGAAGTGAAAACCGTTTTTGGTAAGGTTGGACGGGCAGAAACCGCAACGGATCCAGCACCACTCACCATGATTGAAACGTTCATTCAGCTTAAACCTAAAGATCAATGGAGGGCTGGCTTGACTACTGCCGATCTAAAAAAAGAGCTGGACAATCTCGTGAAATTGCCCGGTGTCACTAATGCCTGGGTCATGCCAATTAAAACTCGTATTGATATGCTCGCAACCGGAATTAAAACCCCTGTCGGGATTAAAATTGCTGGTCCCGATTTAAGCAAAATTCAGACGATTGGCCAGCAATTGGAAACCATTCTTAAGGATGTCCCTGGCACCGCCTCTGTTTATGCGGAGCGGGTTGCTGGAGGGCGTTACATAAAAGTGGACATACAGAGAGAAAAGGCTGCACGTTATGGCCTGAACATCGACGATGTACAACAGGTTGTTGCTACGGCGATTGGTGGTATGAATGTGGCCCAAACGGTCGAAGGGCTGGAGCGATATCCCATTAACATTCGGTACCCGCAGGACTACCGAAGCTCACCAGAGAAGTTATCCCTGTTACCCATTGTGACTCCCAACAATCAACGTATTTCCCTAGGTGATGTGGCCGATATTTTTGTTGAAGATGGTCCTCCGGCAATAAAAAGTGAGAATGCGCGACTCAATGGCTGGGCCTATATCGATATTGAAGGTGTTGATATTGGTAATTATGTGGTTGAAGCACAAAAAGTGGTGAATGAGCAGCTTGATTTACCAGCCGGTTACTCTATTGCTTGGTCGGGCCAATATGAATATATGCTGCGTGCCAAAGAAAAATTAACCTATGTAGTTCCGTTGACCTTGGCCATTATTATCATTTTGCTGTTTATGAATTTTGGTAACTTTGTGGAGGTGGCCATTATTGTGGGCACTTTGCCGCTGGCAATGGTAGGTAGTATCTGGTTAATGTATCTGCAAGGATTTAATTTTTCTGTCGCAGTGGGCGTAGGCTTCATCGCGCTGGCCGGTGTGGCAGTAGAGATTGGCGTCATTATGTTGGTGTATCTTAATCAAGCCTATGAACAAATGCTTGGAGAATGCCAACAGCGGGGTTCTCCTTTGAGCGAAGAAATGTTGAGACAAGCCGTTTTACAGGGTGCAGGAATGCGTGTTCGCCCGGTAATGATGACTGCGGCTGCTATCGTTGTTGGCTTACTGCCTATTTTATACGGAACGGGAACGGGGTCTGAAGTGATGAGCCGAATAGCCGCTCCAATGGTTGGTGGAATGATTAGCGCGGTTATCCTCACTTTGCTGGTAGTACCATCGGTATATTTTTTATGGAGAAGGAGATCACTAGTTTAATTGGTGATATTTAATTTTTGGAACAGTGCTTGACCTATGCCTTGGGCGTAGGTGTAGGTTTGGCATAGTTTTTATTAAAGTTTTACTGTGTAACACAGTAATCTTTTATAGCAAATATAGGGTGATTACTTTGATTCGTTTGGTAGGTATTGTATTAGTTATTTGGGGGTTGATTTTCCAACCTTTGATGGCTGGCATGCCCACTAATATGGCTAATGACCGCACGGTTATCGAAGTCGCTTTAGATTCTGGTGTGGCTAATCATATCGGTGAGAGCCTTAGCCATCACGAGCATAGTATCCAAACAGCGAAAAGCCTCCAATATCACCATCAAGTTTCTGATAATGAGTCACCTACAGAAAATTGTGATAACTGTGATATTGACTGTTTGGATACTGGGATGTGTGCGTCTTCCTGTATTTTTGGAGGAGCCGGACTTAACCTAGTTTTAAATTTCCAGCTAGATCGACAAAATGTAATGCCTTTCTCTGAAATTCCTGAGAATCATCACTCAGGAATTCCTTCTTATATCTATAACCCTCCTAGATTTTTCTAAATCGGCGTTTCCACGCCTGAATTTTCTACTCCCAAAATATTGAGTAAGCGACCTGCCTTTACTCCGTGATTGCCGGGTCAAATCATTAACTGCTAACACCAGAGTCGCGCACGAAGACATTTTTTTAAATAAGTGTCGCAGTGCCATCGAGTGGTGATGCAGAAATAATTTAAAGCAAAATTACCATGATGACAGTAATTGATATTGCCCGTCGGTTTAACGTCAGTGCCGATGCAATTCGGCATTACACAAAACTCGGGTTGCTCACTCCTATGAAGGACCTCACCAATGGCTATCGG
>Ga0209578_10000693_pt1 | contig 37990 bp, 31 predicted proteins | sample tdAd472_FD_187127 | JGI IMG/M metagenome (GOLD analysis project Ga0209578, IMG submission 187127) | Marine sediment microbial communities from the Atlantic coast under amendment with organic carbon and nitrate - tdAd47.2 (SPAdes)... | ecosystem: Environmental > Aquatic > Marine > Coastal >...
TGCTGAGACAGTGGCCAATATTGGTAGCTGGAGCCGAGATTTAAAAACGCAGGAGCTGCACTGGTCTCCCGGTTTTTATCAGGTGATGGAAATCGACCCGAATGAACCACCGAGTTATGAAAAATTAGCGGCGCGCCTACCGAGAGAAGCGCGAAAAGTCGCTACTGACGCGCTGACAGGAAAATCGGCAGCACCCATGATCTTTACAATCACCCGCCCCGGCGGCGGCCATCGTGACATTGAAGTCACGGTGCGGCTTTTCTATGACGACCAGACGACGCCACGGAGAATCGTCGGGACTATTCGCGATATCACCCAGCAGTTAGCCGCTGCCCGCGCCAGTCGCGAAGGTGAGCAGATGCTGCTCTCGGTTATTAATAATGCCCCTGCACTGGTAGTCCTGAAGGACCGAGAGGGACACATCCTCCATTCAAATCAGACCCACGCCGCCGTTTTTGGAATGCAACCGGACGAACTCATCGGCCGGACATCCTTCGACTTCCACCCGCAGGCCGAAGCCGAAGAGATCGTTGCCCGGGACGAAGAGGTATTCCGCACTGGACAACGATCTGAAATTATCGAAACCCTGTTCAACGGGGTAGAGAAGCGCATCTACAACACAACCCGAACACCGCTCACCGATGAATCCGGTGCGGTTTTCGCCCTGGTGTTTTTTGCCTGGGATGTCACCAACCAGGCCCAGAGCGAGGATCAACGCCGGAGCCAACAAAAAATGGAAGCGCTGGGTCAGTTAACCGGCGGCGTTGCTCACGATTACAACAACATGCTGGCGATCATTCTCGGTTATGCCGAACTGCTGAACGACCGACTAAAGGACGACCCCCAGTCGAGCACCTTCGTCAATGAAATCCTTCACGCGGGCCGCCGAAGTGCGGAAATGACCAAAAAACTGCTTGGATTTGCCAAACAACAACCGAGCACAACCAACTCCACTGAACTGAATAAAGTTGTTGAGAACAACCTCGACGTATTTAAGAAATCGGTTGCCGCTGATGTGCAGATCACACTGGAACTGGCTGAGGACTTATTGCCGGTTCGGGTCAGCGTCGCCGAGCTTGAGGATGCACTGATTAACCTGGTCGTTAATGCCCGACAGGCCATGCCTACCGGCGGCAACCTGATTATTCGCACCGAAAACCGCTCCATGTCGGCCGGACAGATGCGCGATACACGCTTGCCACCGGGAAATTATGTCACCCTGACGATCATCGATACTGGTACGGGCATGGATCAACAAACGATCGACAGAGTATTCGAACCATTTTTTACAACCAAAGGGAAGCTAGGCACCGGACTGGGATTGAGCCAGGTCTACGGATTCTTGCAAAGAGCCGGCGGGGACATTCAAATCAGCTCGACTCCGGGGAAGGGAAGCCAGTTTACCCTTTACTTCCAGCCATCCGCCGATTCAGACTCAGCCGCGAGCCTCCCTGTCGTCGACCCGTCAGCAGCGCTAGACACCCTGCCAGGCACCGGCCAGATCCTGCTGGTCGACGACGAACCCGCCCTCGTCGAAATGAGTTATGAAATCCTCACTTCTCGGGGCTACGAGGTGACCATGGCCTCCAGCGGTGAAGACGCGCTGCAGGCCATAAGCGATCTCGCCGACAGCCGGTTTGACCTGCTGATTAGCGACATCATCATGCCCAACATGGACGGCCAGCGGCTGGCCCAACTGGCCCGTCAACAGCAGCCTGGACTCAAGGTCCTGTTTGTCAGCGGCTACAATCAGGCGACCGCAATCAAATTGCGGCCTGGCTATACTGATTTACTGACCAAACCCTTCAGTAGCAATGAACTACTGAATAAAACACGGCAAATGATTCATGGCACGCCAACCGAACACCAGGAACCAGCTGCCACTGAGGAAAATTGATTTCATCCCTAGTAAGAACGCGGCAACCCCATTACTTTTTCACCGATATAGTTGAGCAGCAATTCCCGGCTTACCGGAATCGTCCGCAGCAACCGCACCAGACCGTAAAGATCGAGCAGCCCGACCTCGCGAGTAAACCCGGCTCCGCCATTCACCTGCAGTGAACAGTCCACCGCCTTGATAGCCGCCTCGGCGGCAAAATACTTGGCCATGTTAGCTTCCGCCCCTGCCGGTGCCCCCTGATCAAAATTAACGGCGGCTTTGTAGGTCATCAGTGCAGCCATTTCAATCTCGGTATGAGCATGCGCCAGTGGATGGGCGAGCCCCTGATGTGAACCAATCGGGGCCCCAAACACTTTACGATCACCGGCGTATTCAACCCCTTTTTTCAGGGCGTAGCGGCCCAGTCCCACCGCCATAGCAGCCACTACTATCCGTTCAGGGTTGAGCACATCGAAAAGTATGCCGAAGCCTCGATCAACTTCACCCACCACCTGATCAGGCCCCAGTTCTACGTCATCAAAAAAAACTTCACACTGTTTTTCAGGGATCATTACCGGGATTTCCATCGGCTGAATCGTCACCCCAGGGGCCTTCAGATCGACCATAAACAGAGTAAAACCATCGGTCTTGCGCGCTGCATCCTTTAGCGGTGTCGTGCGGGCAACCACCAGGGCGTAATCGGCGGCATCGGCACCGGTGATATAGCTTTTCTGACCGGACAGTTTGAAACCACTACCGTCCGCCCGGGCCAGCGTCGTTATCGCCATCGAATTACTGCCGGCATTGGGTTCTGTAATCGCAAAACAGAACACTTTTTCACCACTGCACCCCGCCGGCAGATACCGCTGTTTAAGGGAGCCCGAGCCGTAATGGTCGAGCAGGCTGAGCACCATGGTTGGGCCCACCACCATCATAAACAGGGGCAAACCGGCACCACTCATACCCTCCATTAGCAGCGCCATTTCGGTCATCCCCAGGCCGGCGCCACCGTACTCCTCAGACACCATTACCCCTAAAAAACCATCGGCAGCGATCTGCTGCCAGAGTTCCACCGGGAATGCCTGGGCATCGGACTGTTCACGCCAGTAATCACTTCCAAACGACTGCGCCAGGTTCTGGCCATAGTCGAGAATCATTTGCTGTTCAAAACTAACTTGAAAATCCATGGTTATATCCTCTTACCGAACGCTTCTACTGCCAGCGCTAACGGCTATCTAATTATTTAAGCGAGTTGAACGTTAAAAAATCGCTAACCGAAATCAGGCTCTCGTTTTTCCGCAAAGGCCGTGAGCCCTTCGTCGACATCCGGTGCTGCCATTGCCTGATCCGCCACCTTGATTTCCAGCTCAAGGGCTGAATCAAGCGATAGCGGTTCCCCGTCATGAACCAGCCGTTTCATGGTCATCAAACCGCCCCGGCTGCGCCGACCGATGGTATGGCAATACTCCAGAGCCTGAGGATGTAGTTCTGCGTCGGCGACCACATAATTAACCAGCCCCCAGGATAGCGCCGTCGGCGCATCGATCCAGCGGGCACTAAACATCAAATCCAGCGCCCGACGTTTGCCAACAACCCGCGGCAACCGTTGGCTCCCTCCCCAGCCGGGCACTAGCCCATACTGGGCGTGCTGATCACCATATTGAGAATTTTCAGCGGCAAAAACAAGGTCACAGGCCAGCATCAACTCCAGACCACCGGCCAGGCAATACCCCTGCACCGCCGCGACCACCGGCAGGGGTGAACTTTCCAGGCGACGCAAAACTTTATGTCCGTGTTTGATGATAGCGCCGAAATTATCCTCAGCCCGGTAGCGCCTCACCTCGTCAAGGTCGGCTCCCGTACAGAAGTGTTTGCCCGTTGCGCAAATCAGCACCGACCGGATGGCTGGATCCGATTCGAACTCATCCATGGCTGACTCGATATAGTCATGCACCCCGGTTGAAAGGCAGTTAAATTTATCGGCGCGATTAAGTTCGATAACACCGACCGACTCACGCCGTTCAATTAGCACCGATGCCTCTTCCCGTTGGCTCACAATTTTTTCTCCAGTTGGCTGTTACCGGCATCGACGATGCCCGGATAATTGATCATTAATCGTCGCGCTGCTTAGTCATAAGGTACTGCAACTCGACCCACGGTTTCCCGAGCAATGATCATTTTCTGAATTTGCGCCGTGCCGTCGCCGATCTGCAATCCGAGTACGTCACGCAGACGCTGCTGATGCGGTAGCTCTTTGGTGTAACCCAGGTGCCCGTGAGTGAGCAAACACTGGTGAATAGCGTCGTAGGCGAGCTTTGGACCCCACCATTTAAGCATGGCTGCCTCTTTGGTATGGGGTCGATCCTGATCACGTAGCCAGAGCGTCTTATAGGCGAGTATCTGCGCCGCTGCCAATTGGGTATCGAATTCGGCTAACGGCTGCGTAACCCCCTGATATTTAGCAATTGGATTACCAAAGGCTTCCCGCTCTGTGGTGTATTGCCAGGTCTCTTCCATCGAAACCATCGCCGGCGCAAGACACTGCAGAGCAATCAACGCCCGGCTATAGTCAAATCCGTGCATGATTTTGCCGAACCCCTTGCCCTGCTCTCCCACCAGGTATTTCGCGGGCAACTCCACCTGATCAAAAAAAATGGAGCCCCGCCCCACCGCTCGTGTGCCCAGGTCATCATAGTCAGTGGTGGTGATGCCGGGAAGATCCATTGGCACGAGGAAGGCGCTCACGCCCCTGGCCTTTTCCTCGGGCGCACCCGTGCGGGCAAAAAGCAGTAAAAAGTCAGACTGGCTGGCACAGGATATCGACGCCTTCTCGCCGGACAAAATATAAGTATCACCCCGCAATTTCGCCTTTAACTGCAGGTTACCGGCATCGGAACCGCCCCCCGGCTCGGTCAACCCCAGACCCAGAATCAATTCTCCGGCACAAACACCCGGCACGATTCCAGCGGCCAGTTCCGGCGCTGCTTTGGCGAGCAGGCTGCAATTAAGCGACGCCAGTAACTGTATGTAGGAGACGTTAAAATCTGCCCGCGCGATCTGCTCAACAATCACCCCAGCAGTTACCGCATCCAGCCCCAGGCCACCTAGTTCTGCCGGAAGCTCGGCCCCAATGAACCCCAGCTCTCCCATTTCCTTTAGTAATGCTCGGTCTACTTTGCCGGTCTCTTCTCTGGCCTGGTAATCCGGCGCCAGTTTCTCTGCTGCGTAGCGGCCCACCGCCTCGGCAATCGCTGCCTGGTCTTCGGTAAAATCAAAATTCATTGCACATTCCTTTTCTGCAACGCGGAGTATTGAGTCACACGGCTAAATTATGTGCCGGTCTGGAGTGCCACCGGGACATGGACGCGATTACGCGAAGCTAAACAAAAAGTGGGTATCGGCTAAAAAAACTACCCCGATTGACTCTACGCCAACCTCATCAGGCAGTCTCAAGATAGGCGTCTACTTCCATCTCCAGCATGACATCGGGATCGAAAAACCCTTCCACGTGCAGTAGCGATACCGCCGGGTTGATTGAACCAAAAACCTCCAGATGGGCTCGGCCAATATCCCAAAGATGATCCATGCTGGTGATATAGATTCGAGACCTGACCACGTCTTCAACGCCAGCACCAACGGCTTCCAGCGACGCCCGGATGTTTTTAAGCACCTGAACGGCCTGCCCGTAAGCATCACCTTTAGCGACGATCTCCCCGTAGAGGCCGGTGCGGGGGGCAGTACCCGATACTGCCACCATGTTGCCGATACGAGAAGCCTGAGAATAACCAAATTTTTCGGCAAATTGCGGCGGTGCCGCCAGCTGTTTTCGAATCATTTTCTCCTCCAGTTTTTCTGGCGCCGGCTATTCATCCGAGCCAAACAGTTTTTTCTGCAGATTGTTAAACCCTTCACCTAATTTAACACCGACCGCCGTACCTAACCCTGGCCCCAGGATCACACTGCCCACTGCGCCACCGACCAGGCTACTTTTGGGGGCCCTTATTCGTGGCTCAGCGAGCGTCCCGCTGATATCAATCGGTACACGGGTGACGCCAATGGACTCGTTACCGCCCACCCGCAGCTCGCCGAGCAGGGAACCATTTTCGGCAATCTTAAGCTGACCATCTGCCGCGAGCACTGACGATTTAATGTCCATATTAGTCAGTTCGATTTCGCTGCCGAGAATTTTAATGTCGCTGGAGGCGACATCAAACGCTGTGCCGGGGGTTGCGGAATTACTCCGGGTCATCAACCCACTTAATGCCCTCAAATTAATGCCCGGAAAAAAGCCGTTGTTAATTTCCCATTGCCCATTCAGGTCAAGCCCGGCCAGGGCCGGCTCGGTTCCGCGACGCCACTTAAATAGCGCCGCCCCATCCAGCCTGCCGGTCACGAGTGGGAATTGCAGATCACGCATGAGCGGCTCCACCGCCAGATTATTCAACCGAATATCACCCTCAGCAACGAACCCCTCGAGCCACCGCAACGCCAGCTCACTTTGCATCCCTCCTTCATAACCGCTCACCATCAGCGCGCTCAGGTCTATCCCTTGCCGATCAAGCCGGAACGGAGATTCAACTGCCGGGAAGTGCAACCCAGCACGCTCGGAAAAAAAATCGTTAATCCGCGCATTGCCCGCTACCTGCCAGCGCAGCTGATCTTCCAGGCGATTGAATTGAAGCCCCCCACTCGCGCTCAGGTTGCCGGCTAGTGGATCCAGACCGTAGTTGTCTGCAACTACCGCTAAATCGAGGCCCGTTAGTTCCAGTTCAAGCTGCCCTTGCGGCGCTTTCTGTAGCCCCCCGCTGCCGCTGCCCAACAACTTACCCCCGAGCCCACTGACCTGGAACGAATGCAGGGTTATCATCCGGTTCGTCATTTCTGCATTGACCGCGAGCCGTTCCAGATTGAAATTGACACCGGGCACTTCGGCGTCTTCTGCCCTCAATGTCAGGGTCAGTCTCCCTGCCGCCTCGCCGGCTACCGGGTGCCAGCGACCCTCTGAGCTGAACTGAGTCAGCGCAAAGCTGCCGTTCCCCAGGGGGAACTGCCATCGATCCGCCGTCGCCCGAAGCTCGTATCCCTGATCGGCCGGTTCGGCCTGGATCATCATCGTCCCTATCGCAACACTGGCACTTTCTAGCCGCCAATTCTCAGCGAACTCGAGCGTCCCATTGAGGCTTCCGAACTGGCCAGCCCAGGGAGTTATATGCACATCCTGAAGTGAAACATGCGCCACTTCTGGCGCATTCTCACCCCCTTTACTGGCGGGCCGAGCCTGCCACCATTTTTGCCAGCCGGGCAGATCAATCCGCGCTCCAATTACGGCCACCCGCTGCACTTTTAACTTGCCAGGTAATGTCCGCCAGACTGGCGTTACTTCAATGGTTTCAATCGTCGCTCGGCGCCCGATGGAGACTCCCTCCAAAGCGAGGCCGAGCCCGTCTCTCCAGTACCAGCTAAAACCGGCGACTCGCGCTGGCACACCTAGCGCCGGCGTCGTAAGCGCTGCCAGCCTCAGTTTGACCGCATCGGCACTTAACCAGTAAGGAGCTGTCGCTACTAACAGTACCAGCACCACCATCAGGACCAAAAAAGTGGTAGCCGCTACTTTCATGATTATGAGACCAAAAGATTTCATCACTGACCCGGTTATACAGCCCACACACCCTTATCAACCACCCCGGATTGTCCGCCGGTGATCGTCAATTTAAACAAAAAAAGGCTGCTAAATTGCAGCCTTTTTTTGTTCGGGAAACCAAATAGAACCTTACTCTAATCCATCCAGTTCGGCATCACCTCAGTCGCCCAGAGCTCCAGATTGCGCATCATCACGTCGTGGGGAATCGGCCCCGGGTACTGCCACATCAGGAAGTATTCGGGGTTGTGCAATTTCACCATCCGCTCGATCTGACGGTTAACGTCATCCGGCGTGCCCACGAACTCAAATCCCGAGTCACGCAGGTACTGGTAATCGCCTTTTGGCGGCATTTTTTCAGTACTGCCTTTTTTACGGAAGGCTTCATTGAAGCCGATGGGCGCAAACCACTCAGGCCAGACAAACCCATTACCTCGACTGGCGTGGTAATGGGCCTCATCGCCATCCCTGAGCACCAGAGTGTCACGGAAAATACCGATATTCTGGCCAAAATCGAAATTATGGCCCGCTTCGGCCGCCTCTTCCTGGTAAACCCGAAACAAATCCGTCAGTGTCTCTTCGCAAGTCGACAGTGCAAAGGGAGTTATTCCTTCACGGGCACAAAACTTGAACGTGCTTTCACTAAAAGAAAAGGGTTGAAAAATCGGCGGATGAGGATCCTGATAAGGTTTTGGGGCAATACCAATTTCCCGGATGTAGCCATCTTCATCCATACCCTGACCGAATTGAGCTACCGCATCATGCCCAAAGTGAAGATCATCCGGGGGAATGGTCCAGTGCTCTGATTTATGGCTAAAAGTGTCCGTGGTCCAGGCTTTTTTCAGAATTTCATAGTGCTCGTAGAACAGGGCATTATTTTTCATATCGATTTCTGATTTATCCGACATGGTCCCACCCACGCCGTAAGTCTGGCCTAGCACATCCGCCCAGCGCTTCTGGTAGCCGCGAGCAAGGCCCACAAAGGTACGGCCTTTCATCATGTGATCGAGCATGGCGAGGTCCTCAGCCAGCCGCAGGGGATTCTGAAACGGCAACACATTGGCCATCTGTCCGACGCGGATGTTTTTCGTGTTCTGGCCGAAGTAGAGGGATAGCAAAATCGGGTTGTTGGACTGCTCAAGCCCTTCGATATGAAAGTGGTGCTCGGTAAAAGCGGCACCCCAGTAGCCCATTTCATCGGCCGCCTCAATCTGTTTCTTCACCTGCCAGAGCATGTTCTGGTAATTCTGTTTGTTGATTCCAGCCATCCCCTTGTGGGTCTGGTCGTAGGTACCCACAGAGGGGAGATAAAAAAGGACAAATTTCACGTTTCACTACTCCTCGATTTTAAAAAACTTTCAATCAACCTGAATCGACTGACCAGGTTGTTGGGTAGAAAACCAGCGCTTTCAGCCCCTACCCCTTAATCCCAGTCCTGACGCTAGTCATACTCACCACCGACCCTCAGCTTCGGCTCGTCACGGAGCGGCGCATGACCTTCATGGCAAATTTTGTGATCGTGTCCCGGGATGACGGTGGCGTTTTCAGCACGCGCCATCATTTTCAGTTTTTTCATCGACTGGCCCCACTGTTCCAGGCTCGCGCCGATCATTGAGCCGACTTCGTCGTCGTAACTCTCTTTCAGGTAGCAGGCATCGGAGGTGAGGATAATCGTGCCGCTGTTATCGAGTTGAATCTTCAGCGCCATGGTGCCGGCGGTGTGACCGGGCAAACTGATGGCGTGAATGTCTTTCATGATTTCGATGTCACCCGGCAAGGTGCTAAACCGTAATCCGGGCACGTCGTAATCACCGCGCAGGAAAAAATGTTCATCTTTTTCCATGTTGGCCGCGGCGGCGTATTCGTCTTCATGACAGAGAATCTGGGTGGTGTTGGCCGTATCAAACAGTTTGGCATTACCAGCATGATCAACATGGAGGTGGCTTAAAAAGACAAAATCGATGTCTTCGGGACCTAAACCGGCGGCTTTGAGAGCACCTTCAAACTGCTGCTCCTCGGTGTAATCGTCGTAGGGTGCCAGCTCTTTATATTCGGGCAGCCAGTCGTCTTCCCAGTGTTTGTGGATGCTGGCATCAAACAGCATACGCCCATCCGGATGTTCGATGATGTAGGTAAACGATGGTGTCTCACACCAGACACTATTCTTTTTATGATTGGTCCGCGTCAGCAGCAGATCCGGGTGTCCGGTCAACAGCAAATTCTTGTCACAATGCATATTGCCGTGAAAAAGCGGCTTAATCTTAATACCACGCATACCTGACTCTCCTTCCCTTTGGGTTACTCTAAAAATTGACGACCCGACTCAATCAGGCCTGTTCAGCGATCATCTCCTCTGCCTGCTCACGGAGCAGCTTTTTATTGATCTTGCCCACACCGGTTTTCGGCAACGCCTCCATCACCAGGTAGTGTTCTGGTAACCACCATTTAGCAAAATTGGGCGCAAGAAATGCTTTTAACTCATCCCCTGACACCGGGGTCGCGTTGGGCTCAAACACCACAATCGCCGCCGGCCGCTCAACCCAGCGTTCATCCGGGACCGCGACCACGGCCACCTCAAGGACAGCAGGGTGACTCATCAGACCATTTTCCAGGTCCTGAGAAGAAATCCATTCACCGCCCGACTTTATCAAATCCTTGGCTCGATCCACCAACCGCAGCACACCACGTTTGTTGATCGTGGCGATGTCACCGCTGCGCCACCAGCCGTCAACAAACCCCTCTTTCGTGCGTTCGTCCTCGTAATACTCAGTAGAGGACCAGGGCGTTCGGACATAAACCTCGCCCATGGTTTCATCGTCCCAGGGCACCTGGTTGCCATCATCATCAACCAGATAAAGCTCGGTACCGGGGGCCGCCAGCCCCTGACGAATACGGATAGAAATCTTCTCGTCTTCGCTGGCGTCAAGCATGTCACGGTGGATATGGGTGAAGGTCGCAATCGGCGCCATCTCCGTGGATCCCCAGGCGGTGTAGATTGGCACCCCGTAGTTATCCATATAAAACTCCATCACCGACCGCGGCGTCGCTGACCCACCCAGCATGATCGAACGTAAGCAACTTAAATCATGCTCTCCCTGCTTCAGCAGGCCCATCATCTCCACGCCGGTGCTCACCGCCGCCGCAAAAAAGGTCACCTTTTCCTGCTCAATCAAGTTCAGCAGCACATCCACGTGGGGACGCTCACCCGGCAATACCACCGCCGATCCCATCCACGCCGCCGCAAAGGGAATACCCCAGGCATTGGCATGAAACATCGGCACCATCGGCAGAAAAGTGTCACGTTCGCGCACTGCCATCGAGTCGGCCATACAGAGCGCAGTGGTATGCAGATAAATCTGCCGGTGGGAGTAGATCACGCCCTTGGGATTACCGGTGGTGGCCGAGGTAAAACACATACCCGCCGGAGCGTGTTCGTCTATTTCGGGAAACTCAAAGGCTTCATCGCCATCCCGAATGAGATCTTCGTAACAGTAAACCGGCGACAGCGTGGTCGCGGGGACTTCCTCTGCAAGGACGATATAGCCCTTAACACTGGGCAGATCCGGGGCCAGTCGTTCAATGACCGGCAGCAGATCAGGGTCAACAAACACCAGCTTGTCCTGCGCCTTATTGATAATGTAGGCGATGTGCTCATCGGTGAGTCGCAGATTAACCGTGTGCAGCACCGATCCCGTGCAGGGGATGGCGAAATAGAGTTCGTAGTGGCGGTAGGTATTCCATGCCAGGGTTGCCAGCTTATCGCCCGGCTCCGCGCCGAGAGCGGCCAGCCGGCTGGAAAGACGGCGTACACGCTTTTCCATCTCCCCATAGGTATAGCGAAACAGGCTGTTATCACTGCGCCGCGAGACAATCGGATTGTCCGGAAAATATTGCCCGCCGCGTTCAATAAAACTCTTAATATTTAACTGCATGTCGTCCTCTCCCAAAATCTCAGCAGTAAATAGTTATGCGGTTAACCAGGGCCAGAGCTCGTCCGCCCCCAGGTTTACCAGCTGTTCGCCAACTCGGTGAGCCCAGTGGGTCTCACTGCCATACTCATCCCGCCAGGACCAGAGCCGGCGGGTAGCGTGATGTAACGGGTATTCCTGCGTAAAACCCATCGCACCGTGGACCTGGTGGGCAATACGCGCACCCATACCGGCCGCCTGACCGGCCTGTACTTTTGCGGCCGCCACATCGCCATTATCACCGGTTGCAAAACCCATTGCCGCCAGACCAGTCATCACTGATGCCGCCTCAAGATCCGCCGCCAGCAGCGCCAGCTGTTGCTGAATGGCCTGAAATTTTGCCAGCGGTCGACCGAACTGTGATCGTTCCTGTACGTAAGTATGCGACAGGGTCTGCGCCCGCCGCAGGGCACCGACCAGCTGTGCGCTGCGGGCCAGCGCACCCAGTTGCCATAGCTTTTTTCCGGAACCACCGGGGATATTCACCACCTGCTCTGCAGACAGGGACACTTCGTTGAAAAGCAGGGTATCGCGCGCCTCACCGGCCAGATTCAGCGCCTCGGTTACCTGCCACTGATCCTGTCGTAGCAGCAACAAACACTCGCCATCCCCGCTGTTGGCAACCGTTAACAGCCAGTCCGCATAACGACCGGCAGGGACTCGGTTGACCTCACCGCTAACTATTAGCTGGCCATTTTCGCCCATTACCGTAAGTGCCTTGCCGGCGGGCGACACCGTCACCAGCCCCTCCGGTAAATCCACCGCTGCTAGCGTTACCAACCAGGGAGCCAGTAACAGGGCCTCTGCCGCCGGCGCAGGCAGAGCACTGGCCGCCGTCAGCTTGAGCATCTCCGTCACCAGCGATAGGTCTGCCTCGACTCCGCCCTGACTTTCCGGCAATGCAGCACGATGCAGCTCCAGGTCACATATCTGCTGCCAGAGTTCCGGGTCATATCCGCCCTGCTCTGCCGCTTCTACTCGCTCCGGTGTGCACTGGTCACGCAGCAACCGCTCCAGGCTATCCAGCAGTAGCGTTCTAATTTCATCACTCATCGCAGCCCCAGCCCCCGGGCTACCACGCCCCGCAATATTTCGTTGGTGCCACCGCGCAGGGTAAACCCGGGCATGTGCAGAAAGGATTCTGCGAGTAGCCGATTCAGCTCATCCTCGGCGCCATATTCCGGCTCGGTCTCTACCAGTAGACGAATCTGTTCCACCAGGTCACCCTCGAAACGAGTCCCAAGGTCCTTCACTAACGCCGCTTCAACATTGGGGGCATCACCCCGGTCTAGCGCCGATGCCACCGATACGGACATACCCCGCAGGGCTCTTAACTGGGCAGCCAGGCGCCCTATCGCAACCTTCTGACCTCGATCCGCTGCCTTACCCAATCGTTGAAGTAGCGCCACCAGCGCCGGAAAGGTGCTCAAAAACCGCTCGGGGCCCGATCGTTCATAGGCCAGTTCTGACGTGACCTGAGCCCAGCCGCTGCCAACCTCGCCGAGCAGGCAGTCATCGCTGATCTCCACGTTGTCCATAATCACTTCATTAAAATGATGCTCACCGCTGAGCAGGTGAATCGGCCGAATGGTGATGCCGGGAGCCCGTAAATCGACAACAAACTGGGTGAGTCCGGCGTGGCGATCTTCCGTCGGCGATTCACTCCGACAGAGCAGAATAAAAGAGTCCACCCGGTGGGCGCTGCTACACCAGATTTTGCGGCCATTAATCCGCCAGCCACCGTCAATCCGGTCGGCTCTGGTGCGCACCGAAGCCAGGTCCGAACCGCTGCCCGGCTCACTCATACCAATCGCAAAAAAGTGATCACCGCTGGCCATACGCGGCAGAAAATCAAGCTTCTGCGCCTCAGTACCGTAACGCAGCAAACTGGGGCCACTCTGGCGATCACCCACCCAGTGCGCCGCCACCGGGGCGCCCGCAGCCAGTAACTCTTCGGTCACCACGTAGCGATCAAGGGCACTACGCCCATGGCCGCCATAAGCCTGCGGCCAGGTCATGCCCAGCCAGCCCTGATCACCCAGGCGCTTACTGAATTCCAGATCAAACCCACCCAGCCATTTATCACAGCCGGGCACAAATCGTTTAGCCGCCAGTTCCTCGGATAAAAACTGTCGCACCTCCGCGCGCAGCACCTCTGATGACGCTGGCAAGACTGCCGGCGCAAGACTTACTGACAATATTGTTCTCCTCTTGCCTGGTTCATCGCCAACCATCGGCGGGTCAAACCGGCAACATCTGTGGAATGAAAACTATAGCCCGTGGGCAACCGGAACATCCAGCCGGTTAACCAAATAAGCCGTCAGTTGCGTTCAGGCGGACATGGATGGTTAACCAGCAGTTGCGCCGGGGTGTCGTTGCTGCGCTTATTGATCAATGAGCGCCAGCAATCTCGGCGGCGAGGCCGGCAAACGAGTAACTCGTTTGCCAATCACGTGACTAATCGCATTGGCAATGGTCGCCATCGGCGGCACTATCGGGGTCTCGCCTACGCCACGCACCCCATAAGGGTGAGCAGGGTGAGGCACTTCCACCAGATGGGTTTCGATCATCGGCACATCAGAAGCGACGGGAATTCGATAATCGAGAAACCCTGGATTGTCGAGAACGCCCTCATCGGTGTAGAGGTACTCCTCATTCAACGCAAGCCCGATCCCCTGCACTGCGCCGCCCTGGAGCTGGCCCTCCACGTAACTGGGGTGAATGGCCTTGCCGACATCCTGCACCGCCAGGTAACGCAAAATTTTGGTGGCACCGGTCTCCTGATCGACCTCCACATCACACAGATGGACGCCAAACCCGGGACCGACACCCTGAGCATTTAACTCGGCAGAACCGGCGATGGGGCCGCCCGTTTGGCCCGCGTTAGCGGTTAATTCAGCCAACGGCAGAGGATCATTCACGGCGGTCAGGTCCACCGCCCTTCCTTGCTGCCACGCCACCTGCTCCAATGGTAATTCCCAGGTCAGCGCAGCCCGCCGTCGCAGCTCCTGAACCGCATCACGGGCAGCCTCCACGACTGCCATGCCAGTCGCATAGGTGGTCCGGCTGCCGCCGGTGGTGTCGCAATAACCGGTCGACTCGGTGTCGCCGACCAGCGCCTCAATCCGATCAGGAGGGACGCCAAGCTCTTCGGCAGCAAACAGCGCCATGGAGGCCCGCGAGCCGCCAATATCGGGACTACCGGTGACCACCGTCACGGCACCATCTTCATTCAAACGGACGGTGGCACTGGATTGCATGCCGACGTTAAACCAGAAGCCCAGGGCAACACCCCGACCCTGATTTTCGGCCAGTGGTTGACCATACCAGGGATGGGTTTTGACCGCCTGCAGTGCCTGTTTTAAACCAATCGCCTCGAAGGGAGGGCCATAGACGGCCAGGTCCCCCGCATCCACGGCGTTTTTCAAGCGCAGGTCGATGGGATCCATACCCAGTTTCAACGCCAGTTCGTCAATCATAGACTCGGCGGCAAAGGCGGCCTGGGGAGCGCCGGGGGCGCGATAGGCGGACGCTTTTGGTTTATTGACCACCACGTCGTAACCTTCGAGTAATACGTGCTCAATGTTGTAGGAAGCAAACATAGTCATCACCGCCGGGACCATCGGCGATCCCTTAAAACCACCGGCCTCAAACTCCAGTTTTGCCTGAGCCGCGACCAGCGTGCCATCGCTTTTCGCGCCCACCTTCACCCATATGCGCGACGCCGACGCCGGACCGGAGGCCCGCAGCACCTCTTCTCGGCTCATTACCATTTTCACCGGCCGGCTACAGGCCCGCGACAGAATCACCGCGACCGGTTCCAGATATATGGACAGCTTGCCGCCGAAACCACCACCAATTTCTGTGGGAATGACCTGAAGTTCGGAAACCGACATCGCCAACGCCCCGGCAATCTGGGTGCGAAACAGAAACGGCCCCTGGGTTGAGGTCCAGATTCGTGTTTTACCGCCGACCTGGGCATCCACCAGGGTGGCATGAGGCTCGACATAGCCCTGGTGCACGGTGGCCGTCTGAAAACTGTTTTCAATCACCACATCGGCCTTTTCAAAACCCTGGGTGACATCCCCTTTGGGCAGTGGCATATACATGGCAACGTTGGACGGTTGAGCGTTTTCCACCGGCCCGGTCATGGTCATGGTGACCTGATCCGAGTGCAGTAAAGTGGCATCGTCGGCCTGGGCTGCGTCAAGATCCATGACCACCGGCAATGGTTCGTAGACCACGTCAATCAGTGCTAGCGCCTGTTCGGCAATTTCGAGACTGGTCGCCGCAACCGCCGCAATCGCGTGGCCGTGATAAAGCACCTTGTCGCGTGCCATTACGTTCTCTGCGATATCACGAATATCCGCCTGCTGCTCTCCCAGGTGGATCATGGTTCGCGGAATATCCGGGAAATCTGCCCCAGTAACCACCGCCACTACCCCGGCAAGCGCGGTCGCTTTTTCGGTATTAATGGAGACGATTCGGGCATGGGCATGGTCGCTTCTCAGAACGCGGCCATGAACCATATTCGGCAGGAAATAATCGGCACCAAACCGGGCCCGGCCGGTGACCTTATCGACCCCATCGGGGCGGATGGAACGAGTGCCGACGTACTGATAAATTTCCGGTTTCTCGGCTGGGTTGTTCATGACGACACCCCCTGTATCTGTTTAGCGGTATCCAGCACCGCACGGATAATTTTGTCGTAGCCGGTGCAACGGCAAAGGTTGCCGGCTAACCAGTAACGAACCTCCTCTTCCGTTGGATCCGGGTTCTTCTCCAGCAGCGCTTTAGCCGCCACAATAATGCCCGGCGTACAGATACCGCATTGCAACGCCGCGTGTTCAAGGAATTTCTGCTGAAGCGGGTGCAGACCGGCACTACTGGCAACACCCTCGATCGTTTCGATCTGCTGGCCCTCGGCCTCGACACCCAGCATCAGACAGGCGCAGACCAGCCGACCATCTGCAACAACCGAACAGGCACCGCAATCGCCGGTGGCACATCCTTCTTTGGTGCCGGTTAGTCCCAGTTCATCTCGCAACACAGAAAGCAGGGACTGGGTGGTGTCGCACAGGTATTCCACCTGCTCGCCATTAACCGTTGTTGTTACGTGATTACGCGCCATCAGCTCGCCCTCCCGGTGCGTTGTGCAGCGATAACGGCTGCCCGGCGGGTGAGTACGGCTACGATTTTGCGCCGATACTCCACCGTTCCGCGTTTGTCACTAATCGGCCTGGCAGCGGCCGTCGCCGCCTCGCCAGCCGCCGTCAGAGCCGTCGCGTCCAGCCTGGTACCCACCAGCGCTGCCCCGGCGTCGGGTACTAATAAGGCCGTCGGCGCTACTCCGCCAATTGCCACCCGGGCCTGTTGACAGACCCCCTGCTCATCCAGGGTTAAATTCACGGCAACACCCGCCACCGCCAGATCCATTTCGGTGCGAGGTATAAAACGCAGGTAAGCATCTGCCTGACCCGCGACCGGTTTGGGTAACACGATTGCCGTGATAATGTCGCCGGGTTGTAGATCAAGCCGACCCGGGCCCAGCAGCAGATCAGCCACCGCCACCTGACGCTCTCCACTGGCGCCGGTAATTTCGCAAATACCATTAGCCGCAATCAGGGCCGGCACACTATCCGCGGCCGGAGAACCGTTACACAGATTGCCGCCAATCGTGGCCCGCCCCTGTATCTGGGTCGATCCAATCAGCTCGGCCCCCTCAACCACACCCGGGTAACAGGCAACCAACGCCGCATTCTCACCCAGCTCAGCGCCGGTTACGCCGCTGCCGATGCGGACACTATCAGCCGTTATATCCACCCTGCGCAGGCTGTCGATTTTTTTTAGATCAACGATCGCGGCGGGTTTTTCCAGCCGACTGCGCATCTGCACCAGCAGATCGGTGCCGCCGGCCATCGCCCTCGCCCCCTGCTGAGCCAACTGTTGCACCGCTTCGTTAAGCTGCGTCGGCGCGTAATAACGGCTACTACTCATTACTCTCTCCCTTAGTATTTGCGCTGCCTTTCGGTATCTGGATTCATTGATCCATCGATCTCGGTTCCCGGCTGGTCACCGCATCTCGACCCCACAATCTATGTGGTTCGCTAATTTGCTACCCTTCCGCATTGTTCCTGCTGATGGCACAACACGCAAGCAGAGAACCCATGACACCACCCGATGGCGGCAACGGAAACCGTCATTGCCTGCGGAGAGAGATTCATGACCCACCCCTACCCTCACCTGTTTGAGCCCCTCGATCTGGGCAACACCCGGTTGCCTAATCGAATGGTTATGGGTTCGATGCATACCCTGCTGGAAGAGATGGACGACGGCTTTAACAAAGCCGGTGCTTTTTTCGCAGAACGTGCCCGCAATGGCGTCGCGCTCATGGTAACCGGCGGTGTCGGGCCCAATCAGGCCGGGCGACTGGCGGACGACGAACACACTCTGGATCGTCCGGAGCAGGTCGCCGACCATCGATTAATCACTCAGGCGGTCCATCAGGAAGGCGGCAAAATCCTGATGCAGATACTCCACCCCGGCCGTTACGGTCAGCACGACAAGCTGGTGGCCCCCTCGGCAATACGCGCTCCCATCAACAAACGGGTACCTCGCGAACTGCCTGACGAAGAGGTTGAACAAACCATCAGAGATTTCGTCAACTGCGCCGAACTCGCCCAACAGGCCGGTTACGACGGCGTGGAGATCATGGGATCTGAGGGGTATTTGATTAACCAGTTCCTGGCACCCGGCACCAACCAGCGGACGGACCAATGGGGCGGCAATGCCGACAACCGCATGCGTCTGGCCATCGAGATCGTCTCTCGCACCCGTGCGGCGGTCGGTGCCGACTTTATTCTGATGTACCGCATCTCATTACTCGATCTGGTTGAGGGCGGCAGCAACTGGGAAGACACGGTAACTTTGGCAAAGCGACTCGAAAAAGCAGGTGTAACCCTGTTTAATAGCGGTATCGGCTGGCACGAAGCGCGCATTCCAACCATTGCTCACAGCGTCCCCGCCGCTGCCTGGAGCTGGGCACCGGCAAAACTGCGCCCGGAAATTTCCATCCCGATTATTGCGACCAACCGGATCAACACCCCCGAACAGGCCGAAGCAGTCCTCGCCAATGGCGATGCTGACCTGGTCTCCATGGCCCGACCCTTTCTCGCGGACCCTGCTTTCCTCAGCAAAGCTGAGAACAATCAGCCTGCGGCCATCAACACCTGCATCGGTTGCAACCAGGCCTGTCTCGATCAGATATTCCGCCAGCAGCTCTGCTCCTGTCTGGTTAACCCCCGCGCCTGTCACGAAACCGAACTGGATGTTTCGCCCAGCGCCACCTCTAAAAAAGTGGCGGTGGTTGGTGGCGGGCCCTCCGGGCTTTCTGCCGCGTTAACGGCCGCAGAGCGCGGCCATCAGGTCACCCTGTATGAAGCATCCGGGCGACTGGGTGGACAGTTCAACATGGCCGCAATCATTCCCGGCAAGAGTGATTACGCCCACACGGTTCGTTACTTCAGTTATCAGCTTGAACAGCAGCGGGTCACCATCAACCTGAACACCGCAGTCACCGCCGCTGAACTCCAGCAGCAGGACTTTGACGAAATTGTTATTGCAACCGGCGTCACCCCTCGGGTCCCCGCCATACCCGGACTCGACCACCCGATCGTCATCGACTACCAGCAGTTACTGCAGCAGCAACCAGCACTGGGAAAGCGCATTGCCATCATCGGTGCCGGCGGCATCGGGATCGACGTAGCCGAATACCTGGCGGCCCCAGATCATGGCTCCGAATCGATTGAAAACTTTATGAACTACTGGGGCGTTGACCAGAGTTTCAGTACGGCCGGAGCGTTAAAAAAGCCAGCTCCCATGCCGTCGGTGAGAGACATATACCTCTGTCAACGGCAGCCTGGGTTACCGGGCAAAGGCGTTGGGCTAACCACGGTCTGGGCGCACCGACTGACCCTGCAAAAACGCGGTGTGCAATTCCTTTCAGAAGTTGAATACCTGCAAATCGATGATCAGGGGCTAACCATTCGTATCGATGGACAGCAACGATTACTGGAGGTTGATCACGTGATCAACTGCGCCGGACAGGAACCTCGCAACTCACTGGTCAACGAACTAAACGCTCTGGGCATTTCCTGCCATACCATTGGTGGCGCAGAGAATGCCGATAAACTCAATGCAGTCAGGGCAATCCGCCAGGGCCTGGATGTCGCTCTTTCCCTGTAATTTATCGTTGCACGATTTCAGGCCAGAAATTAACCGGAGGATTATTGAAGATGGCACGAGTCAACATTAGTAAACCGGACAGCGTGGACGACCCGCTGATCAAGGAGATTTTTTCCTGGATCACCGACATGGAAGGGGACGTTCCGAACCATTTTTATCTTGAGCTAAATTTCCCCGAATACCTAAAAGCCAAGCTCGGCTCCACCCGGGTCCTCTGGCAAATGGGTGAACTGACGCTGCCGGAAATTCAGCACATTGGCATCCTGGTCTCTCGCGCTAACGGCTGTCCATACTGCACAGCGGCTTTCTGCACCATCTTGAATTATGGGCTGGAAACGGCTGAAGAGTATGTGGAAGCGCTGGCCGAACAGGGCCTCGATGTCATCGCTGACGGTCGGCTAAAAACGATTCTGGAGGTTGCCCTGAAAGCAAACAGCGACCCGAAAGCAGTGACCGATGAAGATATTGATAGCTTGCGCGGCCTTGGGCTCACGGACAAAGGGGTGGTGCAGCTCATCCACCTGGTCAGTGATTTCGCCTCCTACAACCGCCTCAATCTTGCCCTGAAAACTGACTACGACTATCGCGATAGCTGGCGAATGGCGGCATTTGGCTGGGACCCGAATTCCGACGAACCGCCGGGTGATAACAGCCGCGGCGTCAGGTAATTCCTGCTCAGAGGTTTATCAGAATCACGAATAAGCCACGAAACAGCCGCGAAACACAAAGCAGATGGACCATTCTGGCAAAAGCAGACTATTGGCCAGGTCGTGCCTGGCCAATAGTCGCCTTAGTTAACCGCTTGTTATGTCGCCAGAATCAAGCCACCCAGGGCAGATTTTCCCGCTGATAAGCCTGTTTGAGGAAACTTGAATCTCCCCAGGCCTGCAGGTCTACTGGCCCCGGCAGATAACCGTGCTGGACCATAAAATCCTGCTGGGTCGCTAGCAGGTGAAGGGTCTCATCGGCCAGGTTTGGCCAGAGCTTGTCCTGATAATTGGCCACGAAAGAGCCGTTTATATCGTCGACGGACACCCCTAGTTCCGTGGCCATGGTCTCGGAACACTCATCTGGGTTAGCAGCCGCCCAGCTGGAAGCGCGGATCAACACCTGTAAATAACGGACCACCGCCTCGGGATTCTCCCGCGCCATGTTTCCGCTAACGGTAATAATGCGGGGATTAGCATTAACCCGTAACTCCATGTTATCGGTATCGTGTAACAGATCACTGATCAAACGCACCTTGTCACTCTCTTCCCGCTCTAACTGACGGGTTTGACAGCCTTTGGCCCAGATCGCGTCTACCTCTCCACTTTCCAGAGCAGCCATTTCAACGCCGAACATGTTGCTGGCCGGCGGTTTTTCACCCGGTTTATAGTCAGGGTTTATATTGGCGTGCATGTCGTCGTTGATTTCCAGCTCCACCAGTTCAACGTCATCAAGCGACATACCGTGGGCTCTCAATCCGCAATCCCAGGCTTTGTGGGCGTTGATTTTCATGAAATCGATCATGATGTAGGGCCGCACACCCATGGCGACGCGCTTGCCTTTTAGGTCGGCAAAACTGCGGATATCCGAATCCGGACGAACGTAAAAACAGATGGAGTCAGAGACAAAGGTGAGCCCGATCATCACCGTGTCAGCGCCGCCGTGTTTTGCCCACAGGGGTGGGATCGAGCCGCCTTCGCGATAGGAATTAGGCAGCGAGTGATCAAAATGGCTGTCCGCCTTTTCGCGGCCCAGCTCTTTAATATTGCGCACCTTGAAATCAGAACCATCGAATTCTTCATCGAACATGTTGCGCCGAAATGCAATCCCTGACGCAGTCGGCACGGGGCAGCGGGTATACCAGATATCAGTAGCCATAATAGAAATCCCTTCGGTAGGTGAATGAGGCGGATTGCGGTCAAGTTTAATCCCCCATGGCATGTTCAACCAGACATTGGCATCCATTTGTTAATTTTGGTCCGGCGCGGGCCCGCCTGTGCTAAAACCTGCGGCGAACAAATTATCTGGAGAACAAAATCATGGATTCTTTAATCGCTTCCTGCCTGTTTTTCCTGGGCATGCACTGGATTATCTCTGGCAGCCCCCTACGCGCCCCGGTGGTGAAGCTTTTCGGCGAGAAATTATTCAAAAGATTATTTGCTGCATCCATTTTCGTGGCGTTGGGCTGGATGGCCGTGGCGTTCTCCAGTGCCCCTTACGTCGAGACCTGGGGCACGGCCGCCGCGCTTAAACCGGTGAGTCTGGTGCTGATGGTTTTGTCATTCCTTATGCTGACCACCAGCGCCCTGGACAAAAACCCCACCACCCTGGGTCTGGTGCCGCCGGATCAGGTGGAGGCACGCGGCATGGTGCGCATTACCCGCCACGCCGGATTATTCGGTTTAGGACTGTGGGGCCTCGCCCATTTCATCGTTAATGGTGACGTCGCCTCTCACTGGGTCTACGGCACCATCGCCTTCCAGGGTCTCATTGCCCCACTGAATCTGGACCGCAAATACCGGGCGCGCTATGGCGAAGCCTGGGAGAAATTCACCGCCCAAACCTCCTACCTGCCGTTTGTCGCGATCGCCAGCGGGCGCAACAAACTCGTCGTGAGCGAACTGAACAAATGGGGGGCCCTTGCGGGCATTGGCCTGTTCCTGCTGACGCTCTATTTTCACCAGGCCTGGTTTGGAGTCTCGCCGTTACCCTAGTTTTCCGCCGTCCTTAACTTCATTACCGACCATGCCCGTCACCGCCAGGCGCATGGCTGCATCAAGCGGCATATCGAGATGGGTGAGCCGGTCAGGCTTGACTAATACCGTGTAACCACCAATCTGGTAACTCATGGGCATATAAACCGCGACTCGACCTGATTCAAGCTGTGGAATCAGCGCCTGGGGATCGTTCTGCGTCAGAAACCCCACCAGGATCAGGTCATCACCCAGATTAACCAGCACCGCGCTACTGAGCTTGCGTTCACGATTATGGGGTGCGAGCATGTCCATCACACTGGAGAGTCCACTGTAGATCATCTTGATCACCGGGATGCGTTCAAGCAAGCGCCCGCCAGCGGCATAGAGCTGGCGAAATCCCCACGCTTGCACCAGTATTCCACTCATAAAAATCAACAGTATCGCCACGACGATTCCGTACCCTGGCCGGTATAGCTCCGCGGCCCCCGCCCATAACCAGACCTGATGGAACAGGCGCTCCGCACCCGCCACCAGCCAGTAGAAGAAATAGAGTGTGAGCACAAAAGGGGCTAACGCTACAAACCCTGCCAAGAAGTAACGTTTAAACATAGTTTTCTCTTATTATTCAATTAGTTGTATTTATTACTTAAAGTAAAATATCATCAATAAGCGGTGATTGTACAACACGCGAGCAGGCTCGCTGCCCCACTATCAGACACGCGGAAGCGTCGCGAATCAAGCCACGAGCGTCGAATAATTTAAGCAGGGCTGCAGAATAACCGCCGCGGCGGCGGCAGTGGATTAAACCAGCGGGCTATATTTCGTAGCCGGCCGGGTCGTCCACGTAACCACTGCGGGTGACAAAATCACCGAAGCGTTCCTGTGGCAGTCGCTCCTTTGCAAACGACTGCAGGATCGGTCTCAACAACTGCAGAATCTCTGCCTCGGTGGCCGACTCCTTCACCAGTTGATTGAGCCGGTCGCCATTCGGACTTGCACCCAGCCAGAGCTGGTAGTGACCCGGCGACTTACCCACCAGACCAATCTCAGCCAGCGGTGCCCGACCACAACCATTGGGGCAGCCGATGATCCGGATAATGATCGGCTCATCCGGCAGGCCCACTTCGGCCAGCAGTTCTTCTACTCGAGTCACAAACTCCGGCAGGTAACGCTCGCTCTCGGCCATCGCCAGGCCACAGGTCGGTAGCCCGACGCAGGACATGGAAGCCTTGCGCAGGTTGCTTTGCCGCAGACCACCGTCCAGCCCATATCGGGCCAGCAACTCATCAATCTGGGCACGCTGACCCGAAGGAACTTTAGCGATGCAAAGGTTCTGATTGCCGGTGAGGCGAAACTCGCCCTGCAGTACGCTAGCAATTTCGCGCAGCCCGGCCATCAGCGGGTAATCTTCGAAATCCTTAACCCGACCACTCTCGATGAACAGGGTGTAGTAACCCAGACCATCATCTCCCTCGACCCAGCCAAAAGGATCGCCACTGGTATCGAAGTGATAACTGCGGGCCGCACCCAGATTCCATCCCAGGCGCTTGTTGAGCTCCTGACCAAACCACTCGACACCGTGGCGATCAACCGTGTATTTAAGACGCGCCTGTTTGCGGTTGGATCGGTTGCCGTGGTCGCGCTGAATACAGAGAATCTGCTCGCAGACCTCCACCACCTTATCGGCCGGGCAGTAACCAATCACGCTACCCAGACGCGCGTAGGTCTGATCGTCACCGTGGGTACGCCCCAGTCCCCCACCGACAGCCACGTTAAAGCCAATCAGGTCGTCGCCCTCAGCCACAGCAATCAGGCCGATGTCCTGTGAAAAAACGTCGATATCATTACGCGGCGGCACCGCAATCCCAATTTTAAATTTCCGTGGTAGATAGGTCTCGCCGTACACAGGCTCACTGTCCGCCTGCTGCCCGGCTACCTGCGTTTTGCCCAGCCAGATTTCATGGTAAGCACTGGTTTTAGGCAGTAAACGGTCACTGATAGCCTGACCCCAGTGATAAGCCTGCTGGTGCAGTCCGGAAACTTCCGGCAGCACATTGACCATCACATTTCGATTAACGTCACCACAGGCAGCGATGGTATTGAGCAGCGTCTGATTAATCTGATAAATGGTGTCGCGCAGGTTGCGTTTGAGTACGCCGTGAAACTGGAATGTTTGCCGAGTGGTCAGGCGTAACGAGTGATTAGCGTGAGACTGAGCCAGCCGGTCTAGCTCCAGCCACTGGGATGGCGAACAGACACCACCGGCCATGCGTACCCTTATTAGAAACGAATAGAGAGGTTCCAGTTTCTGTTTCAGTCGTTCCTGCCGGACATCTCGGTCGTCCTGCAGGTAACAGCCGTGAAACTTGATCAACTGCGCATCGTCATCCGAGATGCCGCCGGTAACCGGGTTTTGCAGCCCCTCAACGATAGTGCCACGCAGGTAATTACTTCCCAGTTTTAGCGGCTCATTCGGAGAGAGCACTTCTTCTTTCGCATTCATTAATACACATCCCGTTGGTATCGGCGCTCGCGCTGCATCAGGCTCACGTAATCGGCGGCACTGTCAGCCGACAGCCCGCCCTCTTTCTGGATAATTTCCAGCAGCGCGTTATGAACATCGCTGGCCATCCGGCTGGCATCACCGCACACATACACACAGGCGCCCTCTTCCAGCCACCGATAAAACTCCTCACTCTGTTCAAGCATGCGCTGCTGCACATAAACACGCTCAGACTGATCACGAGAAAAAGCCAGATCGATTCGAGTCAACAACCCGCTGGCCAGGTGCGCCTGCCATTCCCGCTGGTAAAGAAAATCCGTGGTGAAATTACGATCACCGAAGAATAGCCAGTGACGCCCATCCCCGCCGCCGGCTTCGCGTTCCTCCATGAATGCCCGAAACGGCGCAATACCCGTCCCCGGGCCAATCATGATGACCGGCTGCTGGGGGTCCTCCGGCAGGCGAAACAGTGGATTCTCATGGCGATAGATCCCGAGGGTTTCGCCCTCGGCCAGGTGGTTGGCAATCCACCCGGTTGCCACTCCGTTACGGCGCCGACCCCGCGCCTCATATTCAACGGTGGCAATCGTTAAATGCACTTCGTCGCTACTGGCCAGTTGCGAACTGGCAATGGAATAAAGCCGCGGCTGCATTGGCCTGAGCAAACTCACCAGTTGCTGCGCCGTCAGCCCGGCCAGAGGATGCTCCAGCAGCAGATCCAGTAGATCACGGCCATAGAGCCAGTCCGTTAATTCCTGCTGACGGCCTTCTTCGAGCAGCGCAACCAATTGCTCCTTCGGCTGCTCATCCGACATAAGCGTGAGATAGTTCTGGATGACCGGGCGAGCGATCGGCGCAATTTCGTAATCATGGATTAATGCATCCTGCAGCGCCGTCAATTCACCATTGGCACCCGTCACCTCTGACTGGGGGTCAAGCTGCACAATCGAAAGAATCTCATCAACCAGCTTCGCCGGATTAGGGACAATGACCCCAATCGAATCACCAGGCTGGTACTCCAGACCCGATTCCTCCAGCGACAACTCCAGATGACGCACCTGCTTACTGGAACCACGCCCGGTAATTACCTGATTAGTCAGCACCTCCGCTTGCCAGGGTTCGCTGCGGCTGTAATCGGTGCCCCCACCCTGTGCAACCGCGACTGGCGCAGCGTTGGTGACCTCAAGGGTTTGCTGCAATGCGCGGGTAACTGCCTCAATCCAGGCGTCGGCATCCGCTGCAAAGTCAACATCACAATCCTGGCGTGGGGCGATTTGCCGGGCACCCAGGTCGGCGAGTCGTGCATCAAAGTCCCGGCCCACCTGGCAGTAATGGCTGTAACTGCTGTCCCCCAACGCCAGCACCGAATATTGCAGCGATTTCAACGCTTTGGCCTTATCGCTATTAATAAACTCGGCAAACTCCAGCGCCGTATCCGGCACGTCGCCTTCTCCATGGGTGCTCGCAACCATCAATAAGACGGCAGCATTTTTTAATTTTGCTTTTCGATAATCCAGTGCGTTGAAAACCTCCGCACCAATACCGGCCTGTGCCAGCGCCTGCTGGAGGTTTTTTGACACGCCGACACCGTTGCCCGTCTGCGAGGCATAAATAATCACGACCTGCGCTGCACCCGCGCCAGCATCCACGCTTGTCGTGCCGGCTGCCATCGCGGCCAGGTAGCCGCTGCACCAGATTAACTGCTCAGGAGAGAGGCCACGGGCATCGCCCAGCAGCTCGCGAAGTTTCCGATTGTCCAGTTGCGCTGGCAGTTCAGCGAGGGAAGTAGTGGTCATGAGCGCCGTATCGTGAAGAAGTCCAGGGCGCGGATTCTGGCACAGGCTATTTATTCGTTAAATTAATTTTTTTCCTTATCGTTATTCCTTTTTCGAATACAATAACGCATCATTCAGGCTGGCCTACCGACTCGAGAAACCGATGAAACTACAGCAGCTTAAATATCTACAGCAGATCGTTCAGTCCGACATGAAAATCTCGGAAGCGGCTAAATCCCTGCACACCGCACAGCCGGGAATTAGTAAACAGATCCGCCAGCTGGAAGACGAATTTCAGCTGGAAATATTTCGGCGTCGCGGCAAAAACCTGACCGGACTCACCGCATTTGGCGAACAGCTGCTGGCGCGGACCGAGCTGATTTTCCAGCAGGTCGAACAGATCAAAGCGATGGCCGAAGACCACCTGCACCCGGAAACCGGACGCCTGAAGTTAGCCACCACCCATACCCAGGCCCGGTTTGCCCTGCCGGGGCCCGTGCAGGAATTCCGTCGCCGCTACCCCCAGATAGAGCTGGATATTTATCAGGGCACGCCGGATCAGCTGGTGGGACTCTCCAGAGACATGGATCTGGTGATTGCCACCGAAGGCCTGGAAGGCTTTGATGGTTTGCGACTGCCCTGTTATCACTGGTGCCGCGACCTGCTGGTACCGATCGACCATCCTCTCACAAAGGTCAAAAAGATAACCCTGGAAGCGATTGCTGAGTACCCGTTAATCACTTACGTTTTTAGTGCAGACCGGCCCAGTTTCATCGACACCTGTTTTGGTCCCAAAGGGTTGAAGCCGCGTATTGCACTATCAGCCGCCGATACTGACGTGATCAAAACCTACGTCCGCCTCGGCCTGGGCGTTGGCATCATCGCGCGCATGGCCTATCAGCCGGACACCGACCACGGCCTCGTGGCGCTGGACGCCAGTCACCTCTTCCCCACCAACCTCACGGAAATCGGTATTCGCTCAAATCGCTTTATGCGCAGTTATATCTATGACTTTATTAACTATTTCTCGCCCCATCTAAAGCCCGAGCAGGTGGAAAAAGCGGTCCTGGCCGGCACCACGGAGCACCTCACCAGCAACCTCGAAAAGCTGGAAGTCCGTTAACCGGGATGCAATCTCCCGATCCGGTCAGGACGTTGAATTGGGAGCCGTGGCCAGTTGCTGCATCGCCTCAACAAACCGGGCGCTGATCTCAGGATCGGGTTGTCCCGCTCCACCACTGGCGCTCCAGCCTCCATCCACTGGCAGGTTGACGCCGGTGATAAAAGAGGCCTCATCCGATGCCAGAAATACGGCCGCCTTAGCAATGTCTTCGCTCTGCCCCAGGCGCTGAATTAGCTGAGAATCAAACCAGGGCTGATCACCCGCCGTAACGATTAGCCCATGAGTCGCCGGCGTGTCGATGATGCCCGGGGAAATGGCATTGACGCGGATGTTGTGGGGCGACAATTCCACCGCCAGGTTATTGGTCATGCGCAATACCGCGCCCTTGGAGACGTTGTGAACCAGGTTACCCGGCACGTTCGAGGGCATTGCCGCACCGATCATTCCGGCAATTGAACCAGTGTTGATAATAACGCCCCCGCCCTTGCGCTTGAAAACCGGCAGCGCGTGTTTAATCGCCAGAAAAACAATGGTGATTTCGTTAGCCAGGTTGTAATCCCATTGCTCACGGGTGAGCGATTCAATCGTGCCGCCGCGCACCCCGGATGCATTGTTGTAGAGAATGTCGAAATCCCCATACTCGGCAACGGCAAAGTCGATCCAGTTGATCACTGCCTGTTCGTCGTCAAGGTCAAGTGGTTGCATTGAGACCATTTCGCCACCCGCCTCGCGGACCATGCTCACGGTCTGCTCGGCAAGTTCAGCCTTTAGGTCACAACCAACAACACGAGCGCCTTCGCGGGCGAACGCCAGCGCCGCGGCCCGGCCCTGCCCATCCGCGGTACCCGTAATCAGTGCGACTTTGCCTGCTAGTCGTTGCGACATTTCCTCTCCTCGTTTAAAGATTAAATAGTGATTACCACATCAGGTCATCGGGCACCTGAAAGTCGGCATACTCATCGTCTTCCTCAATCGCTTCATCAACCTCATTAGCCAACACAATGTAACGCTCATCGCGTTGAATAATTTTTTCGGCCACCGGCCTGGGAATGACATAACAACGCTCGTCGAGCCGAGCGATACAGAGCTGGCCCGACACCAGCTGCTGCTGGGTTTTCTGATCCACCTCTATCTGTTTGATCTTGCGGTCGTCCTCAAACCTGAACAGGATGGATTCAGCCGGTGGTTCAATGCTATTTAACTCAATCAACTGCCGAATCTGCGCAGTGATGGCCTTTAACTCTGCCTGCTCGTTTTTCTGGCGATTGAGTTCGCGGTCGCGTTCAGCTTTTTGCTCAATCGCCTGCAACCGCTGTTTCTCCGCCTCATCAATCTCGCCGCTGCGGCTACGAATCTTTTGACTGCTCTGTTTACGCTGTTTGCGTTTAGCCTTTTCAACCTTGGTTTTATCGGCAAGTCCTGCCTTTAAAAACTGATCTTGAAACGGGTTTGCCATGATGGTTCCTTTGCTGCGCTCTCCCCTGTTGGGGATTTCCTGATAAATATCGGACCATTAAATACGGGTGTTGCTAAAGCATACCCATTATTGATTGTGAGCGGATGCGCCGGTAGTCCGCCAGCGTCTGAAAAATTCTACCCGCGCTGAGAAGCACGCCACCAACCTTGCCAGCTGAGTCAGGTGAGCGCAACCATCCAGTCAGCGGTTAGACAGCCCATTGCCAGACGTTGTCCATCACTGCCAGCGCCTGGAAATCTGCTACCCTGAATAGTCGGTTACGGCTTTTCCCCGCCACCCATTCAGGAGCAGAGCAACGATCATGCAGGGCAATCCTTTTGACGGCATTCGCTATTTAATTCGTGGCGGAAAAATCATCCGCGAACCCGGTCTACGTAAGTTTGTCATCGCGCCGATTCTGGTTAACCTGGTGCTGTTTATCGCCCTTATCAGCACCCTGGTTAACCTTGCCAGCGGCCTGATGCAGCAGTTGCAGGATTACCTGCCTGACTGGCTTGACTGGCTCGAGTGGCTGCTCTGGCCATTACTGGTGCTGGCCCTGCTGCTGATGGTGAGTTACACCTTTGTTACCCTGGCTAACATCATCGCCGCGCCTTTTAATGGACTACTAGCTGAGCGCGTCGAACAGCACCTGACCGGCCAGCCATTGCCGGCGACACCCTGGGCCCAGCTGCTCCGTGAGTTCCTGCCGATCATTTTCAACGAGATACGCAAGCTCGGCTATTTTCTGCGTTATGCCGTTCCCATCGGGTTACTGCTTATTTTTCCGGTGACCACCGCCCTCGGTACGCCTTTATGGCTCGCTTTTACCAGCTGGATGCTAGCGCTGGAATATCTCGATTACCCCATGAGTAACAACAAACTGACCTTCCCCCAGGTGCGCCACCACGCCGGCCAGTTGCGACTCACCAGTTTCGGGTTTGGGCTGATCGTCATGCTGCTCAGTGCCATCCCCCTGCTCAACCTGCTGGTGATGCCCGCGGCAGTGGCCGGTGCAACCGCTGCCTGGGTCGACAAGTACCGCGACCTTTAAAAAGGTAGTCTCAAAGGTTATAAAAGCCACACGGCTTTATTGTTAATAAGGAATACACCATGGCCAACATCGTTATCTGCGCGGATGGCACCTGGAATCGGCCGGAAGAAGATATCGAAAAAGATTTCCCCACCAATGTGCTTAAACTCTCCCGCGCCATCAAACCGGCCGCCGCCGGGGTCAAGCAGCATGTTTTTTATGACTGGGGATTAGGCTCCTATCACAACAACACCAGCGCCGGCGCAACGGGCCGCGGCATCCACAAAAACATCGTCGATGGCTATCGCTATATTGTTCAAAACTACGCCGCCAACGACAAAATTTACCTGTTTGGCTTTAGTCGAGGTTCCTACACCGTCAGGGCGCTTTGCGGCCTGATTAACAACTGCGGGATTATCAAGCGGGCCGATGCCCGGCTAATCGCCGAGGCGTGGAAGATTTACAAAAGCCCCCTGTCAAAAAACCATCCGGATGGCGAGGCCTCAAAACTGTTTCGTGCAGACCATTGCCATGCTTCCAGAAAGGTTCATTTTGTTGGCGTGTGGGATACGGTCGGCGCGCTGGGAATCCCCTTTAGCCTGATGGGTCTTTTTGAAAGCCACGATGAGTTCTACGACACAAAAATGGGGGCCAACGTTGCCATCGCTCGCCACGCACTGGCCATTGATGAGCAGCGAGAGGATTTTGAGCCCACCCTCTGGACCCCCAGAACCGGCGTTGACCTTAAACAGGTCTGGTTTGCCGGCGTGCATGCCGATGTGGGTGGCTCCTACCCCCCGGACAAGCAGTCGGGCAAGCGCGCCTCCGATATCCCCCTTAGCTGGATGCTTGACGAGGCAACCGACGCAGGCCTTGCCCTTGAGCCGCATATCCGCGATTCATTGACGGACGGCACCCATGCGGGGATACACAAGTCCCGCAAACACGTTTACCGGCTTAAATCCCCACTCCATCGTCCGCTCATCGTTGAGGACAAACCAACCCGCATTCATCCGAGTGTTAAAGCCCGTTATCTGGCAGACGACGGTTATCGCCCGCAATGGCTAAAAAAGCAGGTCGAGGAATCGGGTTGGGAGAGTCTGGACGTGGGCGGCTGATAAAGGCAAAAACCGGACACCCTTCAGCGATCAAGCCGAGTCGGGTTCTGCTGTTTTAATCAGCTATTAAACTGCTTTGAGTCGGCGCTTGATTACAGAATTACTCGGTTTGACGGTCATGCTCAAACCGTTGCAGACCCTCTGCACCGAAGGATCGTGTCGTTAGCCGGGTTTCTGCTCCAGGATCACATCAAACCCTTCAAATCTTGGGCCGCCGCCCAGATAGAGGTCACGATTAGCGCCCGCCCCGGCGTGGGCTTTTTTGAATTGATCAGAATGGGTCCAGGCTTCAAAGCTCTCCCGGTCTTCCCAGATCACGTGGGTGGCGTAAAGCGCATGGTCCTCAGCCTGAGGCCCCCGCACCAGATGAAATTCCCTAAACCCGGGCACCCCGTCGAGATAGCTCTCACGCTTACGCCAGACCTGTTCAAAATCCTCTTCACGGCCGGGCTTGATGCGAAAACGGTTCATTGCGATAAACATGGTTCGTCCTTTTTCCAGTAGACCAGTCGGGTTGGTTAGCGCCGATTAGGACGACGTCCGGACCGGCCCGATCCACCCGATCGATTACCGCCCTTGCCCCGTGGCGGCTCCGCCCGCTTCAAATAAATACGTTTACCCGGCTCAACCAGCAGTTGCGGATCAACGGCGGTGGTGGGTATTTTATGGCCAATATATTTTTCGATATCCGGCAATCCGTAAACATAGGATTCACAGCCAAAACTGATGGCGTCACCCGACTCCCCGGCCCGCGCAGTACGACCAATCCGATGCACATAATCCTCGCGATCATCCGGCAGGTCGTAATTGATTACATGGCTGACCCCATTAATGTGCAGTCCCCGCGCCGCCACATCGGTGGCCACCAGAATATCGAGTTCGCCGCGCTGAAATTCACCCAGCAATCGTTCGCGCTTTTTCTGCGGCACATCACCGGTCATCAAACCGACTTTAAAATCAGCACCGGCCAGATAGCCCCAAACCTTTTCACAGGCCCGTTTGGTGTTCGCGAATATCATGGTGCGATTAAAATCCCGCTGCTGTAGCAGGCCCAGCAGTAATGGAATTTTCTCTTCATTAGCAACGTGGTAAATGCACTCTTCCACGTTGTCAGCGGTAATCTTCTCCGCCTCGATTTTCACCTCTTCCGGGTTGTTCATATGCTCGTAAGCCAGGTCCGTGACCCGACCGGAGAGGGTCGCGGAAAAGAGCATGTTCAAGCGCTGTTCGGCCGGCGGAGTTTTCCGCAACAACCAGCGCACATCGTTGATGAAGCCCAGATCAAACATACGGTCGGCTTCGTCCAGCACCACCGCATCGAGTTTACTCAGGCTAAAGACCCGCTGTTTGCAGTAGTCAATCAACCGACCCGGTGTGCCGATAAGAATATCGACTCCGGCGGCAATCGAATCGCGCTGTTTCTCGTAATCCACGCCACCGTAGGCAAGGCCCAGCTGAATATCAAGGTCGCCAATCAGTTGCACCGCATCTTTGTGTATCTGAATAACCAGTTCACGGGTCGGGGCCATGATGAACGCCCGCACATGACGCTGTTCACGCCCCGGCTTGGGGTCCTGGGTCAGCAACAGATTGAGGACCGCGAGCAGAAAGGTAGCCGTTTTGCCGGTACCGGTCTGCGCCTGTCCCGCCACATCTTTACCCGACAGCAGCACCGGCAACGCCTGCGCCTGAATCGGCGTGCAATAGTCAAAACCAATATTATTGATGTTCTCTTTTAGCCAGGGGTGTAGGTCGAGCTGATCGAAAGTGGTGTCGCTGAGATGTTCTGCACTCATAAGGGATCTTGTCCGAAAGTTACGGTAATTGAGCCAGGTTGGGTTAAATGGGCCAGGCTGTGGTTAATATAGCGCCATCGCTGGCAACGTCCACTCGAAAAGCCAGCGCCCCCAGGTCCAGGAGCGAGTCACCATGCGCCGAGCGTCAACATTACTGACTGGTTTCGTCATAGTGGCGATAGTGTCCGCCGTGATCTGGCGCTGGACCCATGATGACGCCATCGCCGTTGAAGTATATACGGTTAGCACGGGCGAAGTTCTCTCCACCGTTGCCAATACCCGCGCCGGCACTGTCAAGGCGTGCCAGCGCGCTCGACTCTCCCCCAATGCCAGTGGCCAGGTGACGGCCCTCAATGTGAGCGAAGGTAGCCTGGTGAAAGCCGGTGACGTGCTGATGGAGCTCTGGCACCGGGATCTTGAAGCGCAACTCCGTTTAAGCCGCGAGCAAGCGAGCAGTGCCGAGCAGCGGGCCGCTGCCAGTTGTGTTCGGGCCGAGACAGCCCAGCGCGACGCCAAACGCGGAGAGGATCTCAAAAAACGTAATTTCATTTCCGATGAACAGTACGACCAGCGCATCAGCGAAGCAGACGCCACTGCCAGTGCCTGCCGAGCCGAACGCCTCACGGCAGCTGCAGCCAGGGCCCAGACCGAGGTGATCCAGACCGCCATCGATCGCACCATTTTAACCGCCCCGTTTGACGGCATTATCGCCGAGGTCAACGCCGAGGTCGGTGAGTTCATGACCCCCTCACCCACCGGCATCGCAACCTTGCCCGCCATTGATCTGATCAACGACAGCTGCCTCTACGTCAGCGCCCCAATTGACGAAGTGGACGCGCCACAGGTTAGCCTGGAGCAGGAGGTGATCATCACTCTGGACGCGTTTCGCGGCAAGCGCTTTGCTGGCAAGGTGCGCCGGGTTGCGCCTTACGTTCTCGACCTTGAAAAACAGGCTCGCACGGTGGAAGTCGAGGCCGAGTTCATTAACGAACAGGAGACCCGGCAGCTGCTGATTGGCTACAGCGCTGACCTGGAGGTGGTGCTTGAGCGCAAGGACTCGGTGCTGCGAATTCCCACCAGCGCGCTGCTAGATGAGAACGGTGTCTACCGAATCCGCAACGACGAAACCCTGGAAAAAGTAGCAATCACTCCCGGTCTAAGTAGCTGGAGTTTCGTCGAGGTCATTGACGGCCTCGCGAAGGGTGACCGCATTGTTAACAACCCGGCCCGCAAACTGCTTGCGGTTGACACCCCGGTGACGGACAAAGCCAGCCAAGCCGACGACGACGCCTGAAAGGGGTTGGGGCAAGTTGCGAGCAACTGAGATGATCGAACTCCAGAACATTACCCGTCATTTCACCATGGGCGACCAGGTGGTGCGCGCCCTTGATGGCATCAACCTGACCATTAAAGCCGGCGAATATATTTCCTTGATGGGGCCATCCGGGTCGGGCAAATCCACTCTGCTTAACCTGGTGGGTCTGCTCGATACGGCGACCAGTGGCAGCTACCGTTTTGAACAGCAGGACATCACCGGTCTCACCGACACCGAACTGGCTAACCTGCGCGGACGACGCATCGGCTTTGTGTTTCAGTCGTTTCACCTGATCGCAAGACTCACTGCCGCCGATAACGTCATGCTGCCGATGACCGTCGCAGGCGTCGCGCCTGCTGAAAGACAGCAACGGGTCGCTGAGCTGCTGGAGCGCTTTGGCCTGACCCCCCGCGCCAGCCACAAACCGAATGAACTGTCCGGCGGCCAGCGCCAGCGGGTTGCCATCGCCCGGGCCATGGCCATGCGACCTTCGCTGATTCTTGCCGATGAGCCCACCGGCAACCTCGACCAGCAATCCGGCGCGGAAGTGGTCAACCAGCTTGAGCAGCTAAACCAGGAGGGCATCACCCTGGTCACTGTGACTCATGATGAACAGGTTGGTAAACGCGCCCGCCGCCAGATCAAACTGGTCGACGGTAAAATCGTCGTCGACAGCGGGGGAACCGGCGCTTCCAAGGAACAACCATGACCCCGTCAAGATGCTAATTTCAACGCCAAACCCAGCCTCAGCCAGCCATGAACTGGATTGACCGCCTGAGCCTCGCCTTCGGGGCCATCACCGCCAACCGAGTTCGCCTGTTACTCATTCTGGCGGCCACTGCCACCGGTGTGGCGGCGGTAATATTGCTCACCTCACTCGGCAATGGTGCTCGCCAGTTCGTAATTAATCAGTTCAGCTCCCTGGGTACCAATCTGGTGATTATTCTGCCGGGCCGGGCCGAGACTACTGGCGGGCCCCCGCCGATGATGGGCGTTACAGAACGGGATTTAACCCTCGACGATGCCCTCGCCCTCCGCCGCACCAGCGGTGTGGATGAACTGGCCCCCGTGGTGGTCGGCTCCGGGCCCGTCTCCTGGGGTAGCAAAAGTCGGGACACGCCGATTGTTGGCACCACGGCAGACCTGCAACAGATCCGCACGCTGGAAGTGAGTCAGGGCAAGTTCATTGCCACCCCCGACCCTCGTCGGGCAATCGCCACCGCCGTGCTCGGCCATACCCTGAAGCAGGAACTGTTTGGCAATCAATCCGCCGTCGGCGAGTGGATTCGCATAGAAGACCGTCGGTTTCGCGTCGTTGGAGTACTCGCCGAACAGGGCAACTCGTTTGACCTGGACTGGAACGAAATTGTGGTGGTGCCAGTAGCCACCGCCCAGCAGCTGTTCGATACCCAGGCAATTTTCAGAATTCTCATCAGCCAGCGCATCGGCATCGATGTTGAGGCATTCAAAGATCGTTTACACAAGGCCATTGCCCAGCGCCACGACGGCGATGACGACATTACCGTTCTGACCCAGGACTCGTTGTTAAAAACTTTTAATCGAATATTTTCTGCCCTCACCCTGGCCCTCGGCGGTATCGCCGCCATCAGCCTGATCGTGGCCGGGGTATTGATCATGAACGTCATGCTGGTCTCCGTCTCGCAACGCACCGCGGAAGTTGGCCTGCTAAAAGCCCTCGGCGCACCGAGCAATCAGATATTAAAACTCTTCCTTACCGAAGCCTTTCTGCTGTCCATCAGTGGGGCCATTGTCGGCCTCGGGTTTGGGCTCGGTGGTAGCTGGGTTATCCGCGAACTTTACCCAGCCGTGCCTGCCTACGCGCCGGTCTGGGCGATTTTTGGCGGCGTGATCATCGCCCTGATCAGTGGAATACTGTTTGGGTGGTTACCCGCCCGTCGCGCCGCCCAGCTCGACCCGGTGCTGGCGCTAATGGGCAGTAAATAGCCGTGGCCCCGGGCAAAGCCGATTGGCTAAACGCGCCGACCCTGACTGAACGGCGAGTCGCCGTCGATTCCGGCCTGAGGGGTTGTACAGGCATCAATCCAATTACGAGCCCACGCTGATCGTGCGCGCCTTCGATTTTATTAACTTCACCCGCACTTCAATTGTCGGTCACCGTACCCGCAGCATCCTCAGTGGTATTGGCATTGCTATCGGTATTCTCACGGTCACTCTGCTCACCGCCATCGGCACGGGCCTGCACGATTACATCACCGCAGAGTTCACCCAGTTCGGCACCAACCTGATCGCCATCGCACCGGGCAAACGCACCACTCGCGGCCCACCCACCGGCGTGATTAACTCGGTAAGACCATTGAGCATTGCCGATGGCGAATCCCTGCGCAGCCTGCCGGGTGTGGCCAAGGTTATGCCGCTGGTGCAGGGCAATGCGGATGTGGAAGCGGGCAAGCGTTCCCGCCGCACTACCATTTTTGGCGTTGGCCCGGCCATGCCATCCATGTGGCGGATGGAGGTTGCCGACGGCACCTTTTTGCCCAATGACAACCCGGAAGCCCCCCGCGCCTATGCCGTGCTTGGCGCCACCATGGCAGGGGAGCTGTTCCCCAACCAGTCTGCGGTTGGCGAGATCATTCGGGTCGGGAGCTACCGGTTTCGGATTATCGGCGTCATGGCCGAGAAAGGGCAGTTCCTCGGTTTCGACCTTGATGACACCCTCTACATCCCAGCGGCATCCGCACTGTCGCTGTTTAACCGGGATGGCGTGATGGAGATCGATGTCAATTATCACGACAGTTTTACCGCAACCCAGATGGCCGAATCCCTTAAAGCCGCCCTGCTGCGCCGCCACGGCAGTGAGGACTTCACCATCACCACCCAGGAGCAGATGCTCGCCACCCTGAACACCATACTCGGCGTCATTACCCTGGGCATCGCCGCCCTCGGTGGCATTTCTTTGCTGGTGGGCGCGGTGGGTATTCTCACGGTGATGACCATCGCCGTGCAGGAACGCATCAGCGAGATTGGCCTGTTACGGGCGGTCGGGGCCACCCGCAGCCAGATCACCGCCCTGTTCCTCGGCGAATCCACCATTCTCTCCATCGCCGGCGGGTTAACGGGACTGGCACTGGGCATCCTGGTAGTGTTTATTGCCAACCAGCTACTGCCTAACCTGCCCGTTGCCAATGCCTGGAATTACATTCTTGCCTCCCTTGCCATTGCCGCCGGCATCGGTCTACTTAGCGGCGTGATGCCCGCCATTCGCGCTGCTCGTATCGATCCCCTGGAAGCCCTGCGCAGCGAGTAACCTTGCGCTGCGGCTAACCCAATCGTTTAACCAAGGTAAAATAGCCCCAACTCATCACCGGGACCGGCGTCCCCCTACATTTTTCTGGTACTCACCCCCGCCTAATGACCACAATCAGCAACCACCGCAAAAAACCCCTTCGTCTCAGTGTCACCGACCAGTCCCCCATCCA
>Ga0209578_10000695_pt1 | contig 37973 bp, 30 predicted proteins | sample tdAd472_FD_187127 | JGI IMG/M metagenome (GOLD analysis project Ga0209578, IMG submission 187127) | Marine sediment microbial communities from the Atlantic coast under amendment with organic carbon and nitrate - tdAd47.2 (SPAdes)... | ecosystem: Environmental > Aquatic > Marine > Coastal >...
AGCTGACGTTGTCTTTGAGAACCACGTCGTACCGCGAAGCTGAGCATCTCGCTACAGTTCTTGATTCTGAATTCTCAACGTTCTTCGAAGGGCAGCCAACGATGGCGGACGTAAAGCAACTACTCCGGCAGCGACTTAAAGACTCACTGGCAGCTGATCGTGAGCAGCACCTGTCCGCTCGCTCCGGCCGGGCTGTGTACGGTGGCGACTATCACGGCGTTGATCCCTTAGATACCGACGAGCAAATCATCTCAGGCTTGCTTAGCGATGCTCGCGAGAGGCTGGCGCGTCGTGAGACACGTCACGTCGAGGACGAAGTCGGGAAGCTTCTGCAGGCTCACTCACTACCAGAGGAAGTTCGATCTGAACTCGCTATTGGCCTGCTCAACGTTGAGGTACGAGTTCTCGAGAGTTGTCTCGATCGTGTGTTGCACGGGGTGCAGATCGACCTTGAGTCGGACAATTTGGTTCGTCCAGACGTCCCAGTTACTAAAAGTGACGGTCAGTTGCTCTCTGTTGTTTGGCCGATGTTTGTCGAACTTATGGTCACTGAAGAGGGCTGGCGTGGGCAGACCGTTTCTCAAAACTCGACAACCTACAAAATGTTCATTGAGTGCTGTGGCGACAGGTCGGCGGACTCCTACGAGCGAACCGACTGTGCCGACTTTTACGATTTGCTCAGAGGGCTTCCGACTCTCTACTCAAAGAAGAAGGAGTGGCGTGATCTCGGGCTGGAACAGATAGTCGACAGGACGCGGAGTGAGGACATTGAGCGCCTTTCCATGAAGACTATCAGTCGTCACTTTTCGGCTCTGGGAAGACTCTTCAACCACCTTCGAACGCGGGGCGAGTTTGTCGGTGAAAATCCGGCGCATGGTTTCGAGTTTCCGACGAAAGGACGCGCCAGCAAGAAGAGAATGATGTGGGAGGGGGAGAAGCTCACGAAACTATTCTCGTCGCCCGTATGGATGGGTTGCTATTCGCAGTCAAGGCGTTCTGCTCCAGGTAAGATCGTGATCAGGGACTCAAAGTACTGGCTGCCACTGCTGGGGCTTTATCACGGAAATCGCCTCGAAGAGTTCGCCCAGCTGTTGACTGTCGATGTAAAGCAAGAAGACGGTATCAGCTACTTCGACATCAACGATGACGGCGGAAAGCAGGTTAAGAACGAGCAGTCGAAACGTCGTGTTCCCGTGCATCCGAAACTGGTGGAGCTGGGATTCCTCGATCACGTAGCTGAAGTTGCGGCTGATAGCGGCGAGTTCTTGTTTCCCGATCTTAAGCCGGGTGGGCCTGATAACAAGCGAGGTTATTATTTCACCAAGTGGTGGACGCGGTATCGAAAAGCGATTGGCGTTTATGAGCGCGGTCTGGACTATCATTCGTTTCGCCACGGGGTAACCACTAAGCTCTACGCCGCATCTGTTCCTGAAGCTCATGTCGATGAACTGACAGGTCATGATGGCGGTGGCACGAGCAGAAAGGTGTATAAGAAGGAAATGCCGTTGACCGTGATCCATCAAGCGATTGCCAAAGTGAAGTGGCCGGAGGTCACACTGTAGCCAAGAAAAATTTTGGCAAATTTGTGTGAGGCCATTCTTAATAACGAGAAGTCGAGAATCCCCCCGTTAGGGGTAGGGTGAATCAAAGGGCAGATACTACGTTCACGTGACGCGGCCGACGTCTCACCGTACATTCGTAGGAAAGGAGAAGCGAAGTGCCTGACATTGGTTCGCCACCTGATCATGCTCGTCGAGCATTCCGTCAGTACCTGGTAGAAACAGGCGGTTTGTCTGTGCAAGCTCAAGCCGATGAGCTCAAGCGCATGCGGTTTTACCTCGAGACGTTCGAGGATTTCATATCAAAGCAAGAGTTTGACGAGATTCAGGCGCTTGAATCCGAAGCTGAGCACCTGAGCGACGAAGGGAAGGGAGAATTCTGGTCTTGGTACTATCCTGTTCACTATGACGAGGTCTTTCGGTCCAACCTGAGATCTTCTTTCTTGATCTCGCTAATGTCCCGAACAGAAGCTTTCCTCAATGAAGTCAGTCGTGATGTGGCTATCATTGCTCGGACGCCATTGAAGCCACGTCAAGTTAACGGTTCGTTCTTGGAGAAGGAGCCGCTCTTCTTAGAGAAGCTCGCTGGGTTTTCGCAGCCAAAGGCAGACCTTTGGGTGACGTTGAGGCGAATCTACGATGTTAGAAACGTCTTTGTTCATTCCGCCGGATTTCTAAAGGACGACAAGCGCTCTGAGCGCATTCGTCAGTTTGCCGCCAAGATGGGTGGCATTGTAGAGTCGAACAACTTCTTGGCCCTGACGGACTCGTTTTGCCCGTTCGTACTCAATCAAGTTGAGCAGCTGACAGATCACATTTCATCGGAGCTCAATCACCTTTGCGCACGAAGCGTTAAGTTTGACACCGACAACAAGAGCTCTTAGTCCATCCAGAAAGACCGGAATCGATCCGACGAGAGTTCCGTATAGCGGACCGTATGTTGGATGTTCTTGTGACCCAGGTAGTGTTGAATCGCCCGGGTGTCGTGCCCGTCGTTGGCGAGCTTGAAGCCAGTACTATGTCGCAACATGTGTGGGTGCACAGGAAAGGGGAGGTCGGCTTCCTGTCCGGCACGTGCAACCATCTTCCTTACCGTCGCAGTCGTCAGTGGGCCTTTCCGCTCGGTGACGAAAACATAGGGAGATTCAGGGTAGTCTCGCCGTATGCGGCGAAGGCCACGAATCTCAGGCCCTCGTAGAGGATGCACGGATGCCGTGCCGTTCTTCAATCTGGTGACGTGGAGGAGGCCCTGTTTAAGATCAACCATGTCCCACCGAAGTGCGATCAGTTCTGAGACTCGTAGACCGTGACGGAACATCGTCATGATCATGGTCACGTCCCTGTGTCCGTGCCTGCCCATCATCTTTGCAGATGCCGCAAGCTGGTCAACCTCGTCAGTTGTCAGGTACTCGCGACTCCTGATGTCGGTGTTCTTTCGGCGTTGAGGTGGAGCTTTCCCATTTTCGGTGTTCGGCGCGACCTTGCGGCGGGCCTTTAAATCAACAACTTGAGCCATCCTTGTCTCCTCATCTTTCCCATAAACAGTCATTAACTGGAATGTTCTCGTTAGGCCCTATTGGTCGGGGAACAGCCCCGGCATCCAACGCGAAGCCAGTTTCGCGGGAAATGCAATTCTCAGTGGGCCCTTTGGCGTGCTCGATGCTACGACACTGTGGTCGGCAAGGGCCGAAATAACTCTCCGTGCTGATCGATCGCTAACATTCAGAACATCTTTTACTTCACCGCGAGGAATCTCGCCGCGATAAATAAGTGCCTCCAGTAGATTTGCGGCTTGTTTCGGCAAACTGTCCGTTGCGATCTCTTCGTTTGCCCAAAGCTGAATGCGTGCACGAAGTTTGTCGGGCCTCACGAGGCCTTCCATATATGTAACTTGATCCACGCAGATCTCAAGGAAGAATCGAGTAAATTCTGACAGTGCCTCCTCGCTTAGATTCCCGCGGCCATCGAGGTCGTTTCGGCGAGTTGAGTCGCAAGCGATCAGGTGTTGCTTATAAGTCTCGACATCGCGAGCAAGTCCGCGCGCGACAGACCAAACTCCGCCGGTGTCCAATGCACGCAATAGCATTGCATGAGACATCAGTCGCGCCACTCGGCCGTTTCCATCGAGGAATGGGTGTATCCAAAGCAGTCTGTGGTGTGCGGCTGCCGTGGCCAGAATGGTTTCCGCGACGCCAAGTCCGTTATACGCACCCTCAAAGCGAGTGAGGAAGCGAGGGATCGCAGGAGGGCTAATGGCAACATGGTTGCCAACTTCAACATAGTGTTCTCGGAATTCCCCTGGAATCACCTCCAGCTGCTCTTTGGTCTTTGGGTGTTCCACCCACAAGAGTTCCTTGGGCAATTCCTCGCAGAACCGCCGATGAGCTTCTTTGATACCGTCAGCAGTTGTTTCGCGTTCCTGCAGTCCGCCTTTGTCGATCCATTCCTGGACCGAAATGTGGGCCGCAGCTTCCAGTTGGAGATTTCGTTGCTTTTGATCAGCACTGAAGTCTTTCTTCAATGCTCGCTCTATGTCCACTGGGTGAGTGTCGTGACCTTCTATCAAATTGCTGTAGTAGCAATTCATTGCTCGAACGAGGTTGGCTAACGCGCTGATAACGCCGTCCGGCAAGCTGCGCCGGAAGCCACTCGCGGCGGCAGTGAGCTTCACGGCTAACTCGGTGAGTTCCGCTCTACGAGGTGCGCCTTGGGATAGCACAAGCGGTTCCATGACGCTTGACTGTTCACCTTTGTCCTCGATGGCCGCTTTTTTGGCCGATAATTTGGCCGATGTTTTCTCATCCATAAAATGAATAATAACAGTAATTTATAACAAAGCAAGATTCTGAATCGGCCGATGTTTTGGCCGATGTTTTGGCCGATGTTTGGGTGCGGGCTATCTTGATGAGTCGAGCCTCCCCAAAAGTGTGATTCTGCTCCCACATCCCAATAAATCAGCGTGTTACAACTACACAGCCGGTAAAAAAATGCCGGGATTTGGAGTCAAGAAACGCCGGCAACCGGCAATAAGCCACAGGGAATGTGCTGAAAATGAGCGGTGTCGACAAAGCACGCGACGAACATGTACCCGCCCGGAGGCGTTCCAAGGCGTCCGTCCGCCTGAGGGAGCGGGGTGTCAATGTTGTTCCCGCCCCAAAAGTCGAGAAAGAGCCCCGGGAGCCCAAGCTGCCACGCCATCGCTGGTTTGAACCGGAGCGAGTACCGGCATCCGAGCGAGCGCAGGCAGTCATTGACGACGTGCTCAACCAGGTTCAAAACTACGAGAAGTACTTTGCGCTTCGAAAACGAGCCCGGAAGCAGGTGGACCAGGAAACATTCGAGGCCACAGTTACGGCACTCATGTCCGACTTGATGTTCAACGAGGTAAGCGGAGAAGAGCCAGGGGTCGCGATAACCCGCTCAAAGACCAAGCTGGGCCGGAAATCTCGCTACAGCTCGCCGGTGCTTGGAAAGATACTACCGAGAGTGGTCGATCTTCTATGCACGCCCGAGATGGACTTCCTGCGGCAAGAGAAAGGCGGACAGGAGTACTTCAAAGAAAACCGCACAACTACGATCTACCCAACCGAGCGCTTGGCATCTCGTATCTACGAGCACGAGGTGCAGATTGACGATCTCGCGACAAACAAGTTTCGAGAAACCATTGTTCTGAAACGCCCCAAGACAGGACCGTTCGATAAGGGAGGACGAATCGAGTACGAGGATTCGCCGGCCACAAGGCGCTATCGAGACGAGATGAAGCGGATCAACAGGTTTCTCGACTCGGCGGACATCGAGTTCGATGACTTTGTTGTCGATGAGGAACAGGCAGTTGACTCGCAGGACAGACGACTTCGCCGCGTTTTCACCAACGGCAGCTTCGAATCTGGCGGAAGGTTGTTTGGCGGGTTCTGGCAGCACCTCAAAAAGACCGAGAGGGCCGAGGGCCTCCGTATCAAAGGCGAGCACATAATTACCTTGGACTACTCACAAATGGCTCTCCGTATCGCCTACGGGGAGGTTGGATGCCAACCACCACCGGGTGACGGGTACGTGCTGCCAGATCTCGAAAAGTACCGCGAGGCTACGAAGACAATCTTTAACTCTGCGCTGTGTTCCGACAAGAGGCCGTTGAGAGCACCCAAAGGGACGCGCGAGAACCTCCCACGCAAGATCCACTTCATGTTCGTCTTACAGCATCTGGAAGAACACCATGCGCCAATCGTGCCGCTCTTCTATAAGAGCGAAGGACACAGGATTCAGTTCATCGAGAGTCAGATCTTGGTCGCATTACTTCTCTGGCTGCAGGATCAGGGGATCGTTGCTTTGCCGATCCACGATGCTGTGATTATTGCTGAGTCAGATGCCGACACAACTAAGAAAACGATGGAACAGGTGTTCAAAGAAATGACGCGTATCGATGGCATTGTCAGAGCCGAATAGCCTGGTGTGTACTACTTACATAGCTATATAGGGGGGTGTAGGGAGATGTATCACTATAAGTACACCTTCCGCTCCCCTTAAGAGGGGCCCATAAGGAATGAATTGGAACACGAGACAAAGAAGAGTCGTTGAGGTGAAGGCCCGGGCTGAGCGGTCCGACCACATGCACAGCTACTGCAGAGCGATGGGATGCAGCCACCCGGCACGAGCGGGCACTGGTGACGGCCTGGACCGCAGATACTGCCGCCGTCACGCAGATCACTACCAACGCCATGGAAGCCCGTTCGTTGATTCGTATCGAGCGGCGCAGCTGAACCCGAACCGTCGGGCTGCGATTGACTGGCTGCTCGCACATCCTGATGAATTCTGGGTGAAACACGCCATCCGTTCGGTTGAGGGCCTCTATCGACGCGGGGGTGCTTACGAAGAGGCATTCCGGCTCCGGGGTCTGACTCCCAAAGAGCGCGCGAAGATCCATTGGGCGCGGCTCAGGCATTTTAGGGTTGACCCTCGGGTAGTTGTTGCCGCGTGGCTTGGGGTCAAACTGACAGTCGACGACGATATCCAAGCGCCGAGCTCGCCAGAGTTCGCCCAAGTCCAGGCTGCGAAGGTTGTGCACCGACTCGCTTCGGGTACTCACAAACGCTGGAAGTCGACTGGACAAGAACTACATGTCTATCCCCAGAGCAGAGGACGAGTGCTTCGGTGCGTCGGGCAAGATCTCGAACGAGCTGTCGAATCGTTGGAACACTATCATCTGACCAAGATTTGTGAGTTACGTAACCAAAAATCGTCGTTGTACGGGCCGAAATGCAGGGCATACCCAAAGACCGTCGCAGTACGTAGTCGATCCGATTAGGTCAGATATGGGATATGTTCGCCAATTCAATCCGTTACGAATATTATTGACCCGGCACAATTGGGGAGAAACATGGCGCGTAAGAAAAAAGCGAAAAAGGATTCGTCGGCGGCTCTCGGTTTCGAGACAAAACTTTGGCAAGCTGCAGACAAGCTACGTAACAACATGGATGCTGCGGAGTACAAGCACGTTGTACTCGGTCTAATCTTCCTCAAGTACATTAGTGACGCCTTCGGCGAGTTGCACCAAAAGCTCGTCGCCGGTGAAGGTGAGTTCGAAGGTGCTGATCCCGAAGATCGGGATGAGTATGTTGCTCAGAATGTCTTTTGGATTCCTAAGGAAGCACGCTGGAAGTATCTACAAGACAACGCTAAGCAGCCAACCATTGGTCAATTGATCGACGACGCGATGGATGCGATCGAACGGGATAACCCGCGCCTCAAAGGCACGCTAACGAAGAACTATGCGCGCCCCGCGCTGGACAAGCAGCGTTTAGGTGAACTAATCGACCTGATAGGAACGATCGGTCTCGGTGACGCGGAGAACCGCAGCAAGGACGTTTTGGGGCGCGTCTACGAGTATTTTCTGTCGCGGTTCGCAAGCGCTGAGGGGAAAAAAGGCGGCCAGTTTTATACACCGACAAGCGTCGTCCGTGTGCTTGTGGAGATGTTAGCCCCATATTCAGGCCGCGTCTATGACCCATGCTGCGGATCTGGTGGGATGTTTGTTCAGGCCGAGAACTTCATCCATGCGCACATGTCAGGTAACTCGAATGGAGGCAATGCCAAGGGCGATATCGCTATCTACGGTCAGGAGTCAAACTCGACGACGCGCCGGCTGGCGCTGATGAATTTGGCCATTCGCGGAATCGATGGGAATCTCGGCAAGGAGCATGCTGATACGTTCCGAAATGACCTGCACAAAGACTTGAAAGCTGACTACGTACTCGCAAATCCACCGTTCAACGATTCGGATTGGCACCGTGTAGACGACGACGTGCGCTGGAAGTTCGGCACTCCGCCAAAAGGCAATGCGAACTTTGCTTGGGTACAGCATTTTATTCATCATCTGGCACCCAAGGGCTTTGCCGGATTCGTATTGGCCAATGGCAGTTTAAGTTCCAACCAGTCCGGTGAGGGCGAAATTCGTAAAAGTATTGTCGAGGCTGATCTTGTTGACTGCATGGTTGCTCTGCCCGGGCAGCTCTTCTACAGCACACCGATCCCGGTTTGCCTATGGTTCTTGACAAGGAATAAGAACGACGGCCAGCGTCGAGATCGACGTCGTGAGACCTTGTTCATTGATGCTACAAGACTCGGCAGGATGATCGATCGAATACATCGTGAACTTGCCGAGGAAGACATAGAGCGAATTGCGGGTACGTACCACGCGTGGCAGGGTGACGAGGCTCAGGCGTCATACCAAGACACTGCCGGATTTTGCAGGAGTGCCACGCTCGACGATATGCGCGCCCACGGATACGTTCTTACTCCCGGTCGCTACGTTGGTGCGGAGGCCATAGAGGAAGAAGGAGAGCCGTTCGATGAGAAAATGCAGCGCCTCACTTCGATGCTAAGAGAGCAGCAATCAGAGGCTGCAGCGTTAGAATCTCGGATCGCAGCCCACCTTAAGGAGCTTGGGTATGGCGGTTGATGTCCGGGACTCCCTTCAGAAAGGGTCTCATCCGCTTCCAGAATCCTGGGCGTGGGAGTGGTTCACTGATGTAATGGACGTTGAGGGAGGTACGCAGCCGCCTGCGTCCCAATTCATCAGCCAGCCGAAACCAGGGTACGTTCGGTTGGTCCAGATACGAGATTTTGAGTCAGACGGTTATTTGACTTACATCCCGGATTCCACAAGGTGGAAGAAGTGCTCAACAACCGACGTCTTGATAGCCAGGTATGGGGCGGCGCTTGGGCGTATATGCAGGGGGCTTGAGGGCGCCTACAACGTTGCACTTGCAAAAGTAGTTCCGAATGATCGAGTGAAGTTGCCCTTCGCGTACTACTTGCTAACGTCTAACTACTTTCAGGCACCGCTTATGGCGAGTGGGGGACGCAGCGCACAGTCTGGATTCAACAAGGCCGACTTAGGAGTGATCGCTTTGCCGGTGCCTACAATTAGGGCGCAACAAGCCATCGCCGACGTTCTCGGCACGCTGGATGAAAAGATTAGGTTGAACCGTCGGATAAATGGGACGCTGGAGTCAATAGCGCGGTCAATTTTCAAGAGCTGGTTCGTCGATTTCGATCCAGTACGAGCAAAACTCGATAGTTGCGAGGCGGCGCCGCTTTCGGCAGATATCGCTGAGCTCTTTCCTGACTCGTTTGAGCACACGCCTGATGGCGACCTTTTGCCGACCGGCTGGAGAATGGCGCCGCTGAATGAAATTGCTGAGATGCGTAACAAGTCTGTGAAGCCTGGTAGCAAATCTGAGCAGCTGTGGGAGCATTACAGCATTCCAGGATATGACGAAGGGCGGGAGCCTAAGCGCGACCGTGGTGAGTCAATCAAGAGTGGCAAGTATGTGGTGCCTGAAAATAGCGTCTTGATTTCGAAATTGAATCCTCAATTTCCACGGGTTTGGATGCCGAACCCAACTACGCGAGATTGGGCAATTTGTTCAACAGAGTTCATGCCCTTTGTCCCTGTGCGACGTAATTGGCGATCGTATCTCTACGAACTTGCTTGGTCCCAGTCGTTTCAAACTGAAATTCAACTCAGGGCGACAGGAAGTACAGGAAGTCGCCAACGAGTGAGACCGAAGGACATTTCGAATATGGACGTGATAAACCCGGGAGATGCGCTCATCTCTTGTTACTCTGAACTTGTGAGTCCTCTTCATCATTCCCAGATTCAAAACATTGAAGAATCGAACGTACTCGCGGCGCTTCGTGACACACTCCTGCCACAGCTACTATCCGGAAACATCCACGTACATGATGCTGAGAAGGAAGCTGCTAAGGTCCTCTGATGAACGCCGGCGTTGATAATCAGGTAAAAGATGGAGCCGCCCGGTATCTTGAAGCGGACTTGGAAGATGCTTCGCTCGATTGGCTATCCTCGCTCGGTTACGCGACGGCATACGGCCCTGACATTGCTCCGGGCGAAGTTGATGCAGAGCGGGAGTCTTTCACAGATGTCATACTCGAGCAGCGGCTAAGAGACGCAGTTGCTCGCTTGAATGTCGACCTGCCGGCTGACGCACAGGACGAAGTTGTTCGATCGGTTCTTCGCAAGAATTCGCCCTCGCTGATTGGCCAAAACCGAAGGATTCACAGCTGTCTGCGGGACGGCGCAACGATCGAGTACAGGGGCCCAGATGGGAACATCGTTGGGGCTCAGGCACGATTGATTGACTTCGATGTTCCTGATAACAATGATTGGCTCGCAGCTAACCAATTTCGAGTTGTCGATAGTGGCCATGACCGACGGCCGGATGTGGTTGTGTTCGTAAACGGGCTGCCGCTTGCCATCTTCGAACTGAAGAATCTTGGCGACGAAGACGCGACGGTCGACAAAGCACATGCGCAGCTGCAGACGTACAAAAATGAAGTTCCTTCGCTTCTCGCCTGTAACGAAATCCTTGTAGTCAGCGACGGGCAGCACGCACGACTCGGTTCGCTTACGGCTGGCTTTGAGTGGTTCAAGGCGTGGCCTACTGTTGACGACGAAAAGCCAGTGACATCCTTGTTGCCTCTCGACGTATTGATTCGTGGGGTCTTCGAGAAGAGGCGACTCCTGCGTCTGATTCGCGACTTTGTCCTTTTCGAGGAAGACCCAGACTCGGGCGACGTTCTTAAGGTTCTCGCGGGCTACCATCAGTTTTGGGGAGCTCTCGCCGCACTCGACGGAGTATTGGCGGCGACTGACGATAATGGCGACCAGCAAGGCGGTGTGGTCTGGCACACGCAGGGGAGTGGCAAGAGCTTCACTATGCTCTTTCTGTGTGGAATGCTCGTATCGCACCCGGATATGAACAACCCCACGTTGGTTGTACTGACTGACCGAAACGACCTCGACGACCAGCTATTCGGACAATTTCAGCGATGCTCGGAGATTCTGCGGCAGAAGCCTGTGCAAGCCGACAGCATCGACCATCTCAGGGAAGTTCTTCAGGTTGCCTCCGGCGGCGTAGTGTTCACTACAGTACACAAGTTCGCAGAATCAGAGGGCGAATTCCCCAAACTGACTGACAGGCGCAACGTGGTCGTTATTGCGGACGAGGCACATCGCAGCCATTACGGATTCAAGGCACGCAGGACGATAGACAAGGAGACTGGCGAGGAGAAAATCGCCTATGGCTTTGCTCGGAACATCAGAGACGCGCTCCCGAACGCCACGTTCGTCGGTTTTACGGGTACGCCGATCGAGCAAAAGGACAAGAACACCCGGGCTGTCTTTGGCGACTACGTTAGCGTTTACGACATTCAGAGGGCTGTAGAGGACAAGGCCACAGTCCCAATCTACTACGAAAGCCGGGTGATCAAGCTGACTCTCGATGATTCCGAGATCTCAACGATTGACGAAGAGTTCGAGGAGGTCACGGAGACCAGCGAGACCACGGTCAGGGAGCGCCTGAAGACAAAATGGGCGGCGTTGGAGGCCATGGTTGGGGATGACGACCGGCTCGAGGTCTTGGCAAAGGACCTGGTGGACCATTTTGAGACCCGGCGCTCCGCAATGGACGGTAAAGGCATGATTGTTTGCATGAGCCGCCGAATCTGCGTCGATCTCTACAACGCGATCGTAGCGCTCAGGCCAGAGTGGCATAGCGAGGAGGACGACAAGGGCTTCCTCAAGGTGATCATGACGGGCTCGGCAGCCGATGGTGACGAGTGGCAGCAGCACATACGTAACAAGAAGCGCCGCAAGGCTTTGGCGTCACGGTTTAAGGATTCCACGGGTGACATGCAGCTCGTGATCGTCCGAGACATGTGGCTCACAGGCTTTGATGTGCCCAGTCTTCATACGATGTACATCGACAAGCCTATGCAGGGGCATGGTCTGATGCAGGCGATAGCGCGGGTCAACCGCGTCTTTCGCGACAAGCCGGGCGGCCTGATCGTCGACTATCTGGGCATAGGAGACTCTCTCAAACAGGCACTTCAGACGTATACGGAGAGTGGCGGCAAGGGTCAGACAACCGTCGATACAGCAGAGGCCATAGCCGCCCTCCAGCGCCAATATGAGCTTTGTCGCGATTTGCTCCACGGATTCGAGTGGTCCGGTTGGTTTGGCGGCACTCCCGGGGAACGCGCGACAATTACGCATCGGGCTCAACAACACATTCTTGAGCGGGAAGATGGGAGAGATCGCTGGGTGGCCCATGTCGATAATCTCACACGGGCGAACGCCCTGTGCCCGACCCATGACGAGGCGATCGCGATCCGGGACGATATCGCGTTCTTTCAGATTCTCCGGGCAATGTTTAGGGCCTACACGACATCAGGTAAGTCTAAGTCCGAGATGGACTACGCGATTCGCCAGCTCGTCGCCAAGGCAGTGATAACGGCGGACGAGGCTGTTATCGACGTTTTCTCTGCGGCAGGGATGGAGAAGCCTGACGTTTCGATCCTCTCGGACGAATTCTTGGAGGAGGTGCGGCATCTGCCCCAGCAGAATGTGGCCACCGAACTCCTCAGGAAGCTCCTTCAGGACGAACTGAAGGTCCGCCGCAAGCGCAATATTGTCCAATCTCGACAGTTTTCCGAGCTGCTCCAGCGGGCGCTGAACGCCTACCATAACCGCGCCATCACGACCCAGGAGATCATCGAGGAAATGATCAAGTTGGCAAAGGCGCTCAAAGCAGCGGATGCCGCGGGCAAGGAAATGGGCCTAACAGACGACGAAAAGTGCTTCTATGACGCACTTGCGAACCATGAGACAGCCGTAGACGTCATGGGGCAGGGCGACCTGAAGGTCATCGCGACCGAGCTCGTCATGAAGGTGCGTGAGAATGTCTCGATCGACTGGCAGCACAAGGAGTCGACTCGGGCGCGAATTCGGGTCGTCGTGAAGCGCATCTTGCGCCACAGGGGCTATCCTCCAGATCTGCAGGAGGCGGCCGTCAAGCTGGTCCTGGAACAAGCAGAGCTGCTGTCAGCAGAATGGGCCGTCGAGCCGGCTTGACGCGTTCCCACAATGCTCCCACAATGCTCCCGTCGGGCTATCTAAAACCGTTAATTTAGTGGGTTAGGGCGACTTTGGTTCGAATCCCTCTCCCCCAGCCAACAATAAAGCCCGCTTCTGCGGGCTTTTTGTTGGCTGGGGGAGAGGGAAGACGCACGAAGTGCGCCCGAAGGGCGAGGAGCGAAGCGACGAGTCAATCCCTCTCCCTCGCTTTCCGCAAGAGCAATAACTGGAGTAAAGCCACGAGTCACAAAAACGCCGGGAGCGTTTTTGGACGGACGTAGTCCGCCCGTAGGGCGAGCGCCAGGGATGGCGCTGGTCAATCCCTCTTCTTAAACTCGCAACTCCCTAACCCCTTCATCACTCCCGATCAACAGGATATCCGCCGATCGCTGCGCGAATATCCCGACCGTTACCACGCCCGGTATCTGGTTCAGGCGGGCTTCCATTTCCAGCGGATTGCTGATCGCCAGGTCGTGGACATCGAGAATGTGGTTGCCATTGTCCGTCACGAAATTTTCACGCCAGACCGGTTGCGCCCGCATCTTGACGAGTTTGCGGGCGACGAAGGCCTGCGCCATCGGTAGCACCTCGATAGGCAGTGGAAAAGTGCCCAGCATGCCGACCAGCTTGCTGTCGTCGACAATACAGACAAAGCGTCGTGCCGCACCCGCCAGGACTTTCTCGCGCGTGAGCGCGCCACCGCCGCCCTTGATCAGGTGCAGGCGCTTCGTTGCTTCGTCGGCGCCGTCAATATAGAGGTCGAGGTCACCGACCTTGTTCAGCGTGGAAACTTCGAATCCCCGCTCTTCGAGCAATGTAGTTGTTGCGGCGGAACTCGATACGACGCGGTCGATGCGGTCTTTTACGTCCGGCAACATGTCGACAAGAAAATTGACCGTCGAACCGGTGCCGACGCCCAGGATTACGCCAGGCTCGATGAACTGCAGAGATGCCTCGGCGGCACTGCGTTTGTTGTCAGGTGATGTCATTCCTGTGGGCCCGTTTGCTGACGGGGCGTGAGCTTATCTGATCGACCGGTGATCCGCCACGTCCGTTGGCAGAATTGAGACATTTGTCGCGGCATCAGGATCCTGTGGCCCAAAAAAAAGTGCCCGCAAATGCGGGCACTCTTTTGTCTGCTGGAAGAAGGACCCAGCGACGACTAGCTAGCGTTTCTTCCTCCGGGAAGCCTTCTTTTTGCTGGCCTTCCGTTTGGTCTTACGCTTCGTAGCTTTCTTCTTGGTCTTACGTTTTGTCTTACGCTTGGCCTTTTTCTTGGTCTTACGTTTCGCTACTTTACGCTTAGCCTTCTTTTTCGTCTTACGCTTTGCCTTCTTCTTTGCCTTCTTTTTAGTCTTACGTTTGGCCTTTTTCTTAGTCTTACGCTTAGCCTTCTTCTTGGCTTTGCGTTTCGTCTTGCGCTTCGTCTTCTTCTTAGCCTTTTTCTTGGCTTTCTTCTTGGTCTTGCGCTTGGCTACTTTCCGTTTAGCCTTCTTTTTGGTTTTCTTTTTAGTCTTGCGCTTGGCGGCTTTTTTCTTCGTCTTACGTTTTGCTGCTTTCTTCTTCGTCTTGCGTTTCGCGGGTTTCTTCCGCGCTGTTACCTTACGCTTCTTAGCGACTTTGCGCTTCGAAGCCTTCTTGCGTGACTTCTTTTTGGTAGCCATGATTATCTCCGTGTCGGGTACCCGGCGTTGAGTATATACAACAAATTCAAAAAATCCAGCGAGTTAAGTCGCACATCAGTGATCTAAGAAATGTCGCAATTTGAAGACGACGAGAGGAAAAATGTGAACTGTGCCCGGCAAGCTTTTTCGAGTTGCGTTCGCGTTCGGACGATTGCACGTCAATTTTCGAATCGATACTTGTGCAAATTCTTTTTTTGCAGATGCACGAGTGTCACTCGACAACAATTTTGACGTGTTCGCGATTTCCAGGATGAGCGCTGTCGAATGAACGCTATTCGGTATCAGTCAGACTCGCTGATAACACGGGAAAGCGGTATGTCCCAACGATTTGGCGTCACTTTCTCGATTTTCTGGCAATTGAACGCAAGCCCGATAAGCTTTGGTCGCAACCAGGATCGCCTGCTTCGCAAAAACGCAAAATGACGATCGAAGTAGCCGCCGCCCATGCCGATACGATTGCATGCATTGTCATAGGCAACAAGCGGCGTAACAACGACATCGAGGTCGGAAGGGTCGATCTGAAATTCGGATTCCGGTTCCCAAATTCCAAAGCGATTTCTGACAACCGTAGTTTCCGGCAGCAAATTCCTGAACGTCATTTCACTGCGACTGTTGATTACCGGTGCAAAAATGCGCTTTTTTGCGCGCCAGGCGCGGTCGAAGATTCTGTTCGTATCGACCTCGTCCCATGTCGCCAGGTAGCAGGCGATGGAGTGACTGCTCAGAAAGTAACGGCTATTTAGAAAGCGGTCCGTGATTTGTCGTGACGCCTGAGCGCGATCAGCGGCATGCATCTTCCGTCTTGCGCGCAGTGCGGTTGCGCGCAAGAGCGAAATCGAGGAAGCGGAATCCGTCATCGCAAAACGTGCTGACTCTTGAGATAAAGCGCCCCCCGCCTGTGCCGTTACGAACCGTCGCTCTCGAACCGGAGCAACAGGTGGGGTCAGCCGTGGTCGCAACAGGCTTTCCGGTGCCTCGCAATGCGAGGTTTCGGTCCTGCACAAATGCTACCGACAGTGCACGACCCCGAGGTAAAGATTTAGGGTCGAAAGGTTTCCAGGTCGATATCGAACACTGCAGGGGACGCCAATTCTTGTGCCGTGAACGTATCAGAGATCCAGTTGCCTGGAATCCCCGAGCGCGCTCTCGACGCGATCCGAAATGATTTTCAGGCGATCACTAACATCGCCATCGAGAAATTTGTCACGTGCCTGCGCCTGCAACAGGTCATTAGCCATATTCAGCGCTGCCATTACCGCTATGCGATCGAGACCGACAATGCGACCACTGTCACGAATTTCGCGCATTTTTTCATTCAGTACTTCAGCGGAATCCAGGAGGTCGGTGCGTTCGCTGGCCGGACATGCAACCTGGTATTCCTTGTCGAGAATTCTGACGCTTACCTGTGCAAATTGGTCACTCATTATCAGGTCCCTTGCTCCATGGCTTTCAGTCTGCCGATCATTGCCTCGACGCGGGCTCGTACCTGTTCGTTCTTTTGCAACAGGTTCGCGCGCTCTGCCGTGAGAATGTCCTGTCGCTGTTTCAGGGACTTGTTTTCGTCCTGCAGCTGATCGCAGACCCGCACCAGGGCGTCTACGCGTTTTTCGAGACGCTTGAGTTCATGCTCAAACGTTACATTTATATTGTCGGCCATAGAGATCAATATAGACACGCATTCCGGCAGAATCAATCGCCAATGCGACGTAATTCCGGTCGGCGTGGTCTGCGGGGCACAGACGTGGGATCATTGGGCATCGCTGCGCAAGTACGGACCCCCCGCCGATGGATTCCGACATTAGTCATGACACCCTGAACGACGCCCTGCGGCGCTGCGGCGCTACGTGGGATGCCGCGCAATGCCACGGTTTGCTCTCGAGCAGGCTTGCGATCGTGGGTGCCGAAGCCGGAGTCGAGTGGTTTCAACAGGTTCTTGACGGCGCCGACACATCTGACGCCTCGCGCGCAGACTGCGAGCGCCTGCTGGGTACCTTGTTTAACGTGACGCATCGGCAGCTGTCAGAGCGCTTGTCCGAGTTCGCGCCGCTGTTGCCGGATGACAGCGATAGCACGTCAATTCGCGCTGTGGCGCTGGGTCACTGGTGTGAAGGGTATCTGCACGGCCTCGTGTCCGCGGAATTGGGTGATGCGCTGAAAAAGCGCCTGGCGGAAGATCCGCTCGCAGACATTATCAAGGACATGCTGCAGATTACACGCGCCTCGGCCGACGATGACGGTGACGAGGACGACAGTGAGATTGCGTACGTGGAACTCGTGGAATACCTGCGTGTGGCTGCGCAGCTTGCCTACGAGGAACTTGCCGAGTTTCGGGGCCCGAGCAACCAGCCCCGGCCGGACATGCCGGAGACGCTCCACTAGCGGGTAGAATATGCTGCCCCGCAAGTCGTCTTTCAAATACATTCAATGAATAGCAAGGAATTTGCCCGCCGTCGCAAGCAGCTGATGAGCATGGTCGGCGAGGAAGGTATCGCCATCCTGCCAGCGGCGCCCGTGCGCATGCGGAGCCGGGACATCGAACATCGCTTTCGTCAGGACAGCGACTTCTATTACCTGACCGGTTTCGCCGAACCCGACGCGGTCGCCGTACTGGTACCGGGCCGTGAGAGCGGCGAGTACTTGCTGTTCTGCAGGGAACGCGACTCCGAGAAAGAGCGCTGGGACGGCTCCCGGGCGGGGCCCGATGGCGCTATCGAGATGCACGATGCTGACGATGCGTTCCCGATCGATGACATCGACGACATCCTGCCGGGTATCATCGAGTCGTGCACGCGCGTCTACTACACGATGGGGATGTACAGTGATTTCGATGCGCGAATCACGGACTGGGTTAAGTCGCTGCGCTCACGGGAATCCAGGGGCGTGCATACACCGCAGGAATTCGTGGCGCTCGACCATCTGTTACACGACATGCGTCTCTATAAGAGCAGGGCAGAGGTCGTGGCGATGCGGAAGGCAGCAAGGATTGCAGCTGATGCGCACGCGCGCGCCATGCGATTCGTGCGGCCCGGGCTCCTCGAGTACGAAGTCGAGGCCGAGTTCGTGCATGAATTCCGCCGCAATGACGCGTGGCCATCCTACAGCCCCATCGTCGGTTCCGGTGCCAACAGTTGCACGCTGCACTACGTTGACAATACCGAACAAATGCAGGACGGCGACCTCGTGCTGATCGACGCCGGCTGCGAGATCGATTATTACGCCTCGGACGTCACGCGCACACTGCCGGTCAACGGCAAGTTCACGCCCGAGCAACGCGCGGTGTACGAAATCGTTCTCGAGGCACAACTCGCGGCGATCGAAAAAACGCGCAAGGGAAATCACTGGAACGATCCGCACGATGCGTCGGTGAAGGTCATCACGCGAGGCCTGAAAAAACTCGGCTTGCTCAAAGGATCGTTTCCGAACCTGGTCAAGAACGGCGCATACCGGGAGTTCTACATGCACCGCACGGGACATTGGCTCGGCATGGACGTACACGACGTGGGGGACTACAAGGTCGGTGATGAGTGGCGTTTGCTCGAGCCCGGTATGGTCATGACCGTCGAACCCGGAATTTACCTTCCCGCAACCCGGAAGGTCCCGGCAAAATTCAGGAACATAGGTATCCGGATAGAAGACGACGTTGCTGTGACGAGCAGTGGTGCAGACGTGCTCAGCAAACGATTGGTGAAAGAGCCTGACGCCGTCGAGGCGCTGATGCAAAGCTGATCATGGCGGAACAAGCCGAAAATCAATATGACATGATCATCGCCGGCGGCGGCATGATCGGTGCGAGCCTCGCAGTCGCACTGGCGCCGTTGCAACTGCGAGTGGCCGTCGTCGAAGCGGTGGCACGCGGCGAGACTCAGCAGCCGAGTTTCGATGACAGGTCAACGGCGTTGTCGAGAAGTACGCAGCGCATGTTCGAAGCAATGCAACTCTGGGATGAGGTCATTGCGACGTCGACGCCGATTCGCCGCATTCACGTTTCGGATCGCGGGAGATTCGGCTTCTCTCACATCGATGCCGCGGAGCAGAACGTTGATGCACTCGGTTACGTCGTCATCAATCGCGTGCTCGGCGAGGTCCTGCAGTCTGCACTAACAGGCCTGGATACCGTGGACATGCTTTGTCCTGCGAGAGTGGTCGATATTAGCCTGGGCGACGACGCCATGGCGGTGCAGCTCGAACACGACGACGGTGGGTGTCAGCAGCTCAGTTGTCAGCTGCTGGTTGCCGCCGACGGTGCCAACTCCTCGCTGCGGCAAATGATGGGCATCTGCGCGACGAAGTCCGACTACGACCAGCATGCAGTCGTCGGCAACCTGCTTCCCGAGAAACCGCTGCATAACTGTGCCTATGAGCGCTTTACGGACCAGGGACCGCTCGCGATGCTGCCCGTCGCCGACGATCGTGCGGCTTTCGTGTGGACGGTATCGAGCGATGACGCTGAGCGCGTACTCGCACTTGACGACGAGTCCTTTGTTCACGAGTTACAGGCAGCGTTCGGATATCGATTGGGGCAGTTTTCGCGCGTCGGCAAACGAGCCGCGTACCCGCTTGCGCTCAGCAAGGCGATGCGGTTGACGGCGGCGCGCAGTGTACTGGTCGGAAATTCCGCGCACGGCCTGCATCCGGTTGCTGCACAGGGTTTCAATCTCGGTATGCGTGACGTCGCCGCGTTGTGCGATTGCGTTGCCGATGCACGAGGCACCGAGTCGACCGCGGATATCGGTGATCCGGACTTGTTGGACCATTACGCGGCCTGGCGTCGCGACGACCAGGGCACCTTGGTACGCCTGACCGACGGTATCGTTCGACTATTTGGAAGTTCGCGGCCGCCTGCGCGCATCGCTCGCAATATCGGCATGCTGGGCTTCGACCTGGTGCCAGGTGTCCGGTCGCTGTTCGCGCGCCACATGATGGGACTCGCGGGACGCCTGCCGCGCCTTTCACGCGGGGTGCCACTCCGGTGAAAAAGCGCTATGACATCGTAATCGTGGGTGGTGGTGTCACAGGTCTTACGGTAGCGGCGTTGTTGGCGAAGTCGTCACAATCGGAATCGATGCGCGTCTCGCTGGTCGACGCGGCAGAACGGCCGAAGTACGTCCCGGGCAGTGACGTTGAACTGCGCGTGTCCGCAATTGCTGCCGGCTCGGCCGATATCCTGGATTCTGTCGGCGCATGGGATCACGTCATGACGACGAGGGCGTGTCCGTACGAGCATATGCGTGTGTGGGACGAAGCCGACGAAGCCGACGGGCCATCGACGCTGAAGTTTGACGCCGACGAATTCGGCATACCGCAACTTGGTTTCATCGTCGAAAATTTGCTGTTGCAGGACGCACTGCTGAAAGTGCTCGATAGAACGGACGTGACGTTGCGATTTGCGTCGCCGATCGCCGGCATCGAACGTGACGGCGAGCACTATCGGCTCGACCTCGAAGATCGCCGCCAGCTCGAGGCCGATCTCGTCATTGCGGCCGATGGTGCACGGTCATTCGTGCGTGATGCCGCAGGCATCGAGGCGGATGAGTGGCCGTACGCGCAGACAGCCTTCGTCACGCACCTGGTTCCCGCGATACCGCATGGCGGTACAGCGAGACAACGGTTCCTGGCCGACGGTCCACTCGGCATGTTGCCGCTCGCGGATGGGAGAATCTCGGTCGTTTGGTCGACACCGCCGGAGACAGCGGACAAGGCATTGGCCGCGACCGACGAGGAGCTCGGGGACATGCTGACGGAAGCATCAGACCTGGTGTACGGTGCCCTGGAGGCCACAGGGCCCAGGGGAGCGTTCCCGCTATGCGCCCGGCATGCGCGTCATTATGTCTTGCCGCGCCTTGCCCTGATCGGTGATGCGGCGCATGCTGTACATCCGCTGGCCGGTCAGGGCGCGAATCTGGGCTTGCAGGATGCCCACTCGTTGTCCGAGGTAATAGAAGAAGCAATTGCGAACGGCGAGCACCCGGGCGACAGGCCCGTCTTGAGACGCTACGAGCGAGCCCGCAAGGGCGCCAACGCGACGATGCTGCATTTCATGACGGGACTGAACCGCCTGTTCGGATCGGACTCGCCGACGCTCGGCGAACTGCGCCGTGCGGGCATGAGGCTCTTCAACGTCAGCGGACCGGTCCGCGAGCGTGCGGTCAGAGTCGCACTGGGGGCAGGGCGGCAGTAGTTGTCAGGGTAGCGTGAGTTTCTTATGAAGCAGCGATATGTCTACGCGCTCGCCGCGTTGCTGGCTGTCATTGGCCTCGCCGTATTCGGCTACAAATGGCAGGCACTGGGTTTTCCCCTGACGGAAAACCAGGAGACGCCGGTGTGGACGATCGAGTCCGCGATCAGCTTCGACCCGGGTCCGGGTACGATCAAAGTCAATCAACACATTCCGACCCTGACGCCGGGCTTCCGTATGCTGAACGAGAACTCGGTATCGCGAGGTTACGGATTCAGCGTGGACTATGGTAGCGGCGGCCGAGAGGCGCAATGGGCGATTCGCCGCGCCGACGGACCACAGACTATTTATTACCGCATCTCTGTTTTCGAAGACGAGAAGCGCGAGGCATCGGATATTACGCCGCCGTATCCGCCGCCGCCCGTCATCAACGAACCGTTCAAGACCGCAGTCGACGTAATCGTCTCCGACGTCGAGGAACAATCGGCCGACGACACGTCATTTACGTCAGAGTTGTTGCGGCGTATGAACGACCCGTCGCCGAATCCGAATGTCGAACTGTTGTTGTCCGACGTTGAGAACGACGCTGATTTTGTCGACATCGTCACGACAATGCTTGCGACTGCGCATATTCCTGCGCGCATGGTGCGCGGAGTCGAACTGGACGGGCGTCAGCGCCATGCAGGACTCGTTCCATGGCTGGAGATTTACGACGGTGATCGCTGGCGGTATTTCAATCCTGCGACGGGAGAGGAGCATTTGCCGCAACGCTTCTTCGTCTGGTGGCGCGGCAACGAGCCGCTCGTGACAGTCGAAGGTGGTAGCAACGTGCAGGTCGGTTTCGCCGTGCAGGAGAATCATCTCGATGCGGTAGCCATCGCGGAAACGCAGGCCGCGAAGCAGGGTGGCACGCTGATCGATTTCTCGCTGTACAGCCTGCCAATCCGGACGCAAGCGGTCTATGGAGTCCTGTTAATGATTCCGATCGGTGCGCTGGTCATGGTGATCATGCGCAACATCGTCGGCATCGACGCCTTCGGCACTTTTATGCCGGTGTTGATTGCGCTCGCATTTCGCGAGACCAAGCTTGTCTGGGGTGTTTTGCTTTTCACCTTGCTCGTCGCGCTGGGACTGAGTATCCGTTTCCTCCTCGAACGACTGCGGTTGTTGCTGGTGCCACGACTCAGTGCGGTACTGATTGTCGTTGTACTGCTGATGTTGCTGATCAGCCTCATGTCACACCGGTTGGGAATGGAAACCGGATTGTCGGTTGCGCTGTTTCCGATGGTCATCATTGCAATGACGATCGAGCGCATGTCAGTCGTGTGGGAGGAACGTGGTGCGGCTGATGCGATGCGGGCTGGAGGCGGCAGTCTGCTGGTCGCGATGGCGGCTTACATATTCATGGGTATGAGCTGGCTGGAGCACCTCTTTTTCACGTTCCCTGAACTACTGCTCGTCATACTCGCCCTGGTGCTGCTGGCAGGAAGGTACACCGGGTATCGCCTGCTCGAGCTCAGTCGTTTCAAGGCGCTAACGGGGAACTGATGTTCGCTGCAGCCAGAAAGCTTCGTGAATCCGGCGTACTCGGGCTCAATGAACGCAACGCCGAGTACATTATGCGCCTCAACCCACGGCGTTTGTATCCGCGCGTCGATGACAAAGCCCTGACCAAGCAGCTCGCGCTTGCAGCGGGCATGGCCGTGCCGGACCTCTTCGGCATCATCGAAAACCAGGGCGACGTGCGCCGCTTCGGCGACATCGTCGAGAATCTCGACAGTTTCGTCGTCAAACCGGCGCAGGGCAGCGGTGGCGACGGCATACTCGTCGTGACCGGCCGCAGTCATCGCAAGCGGGACAGCTTCAGGCTGTCGAGCGGTGTCCTGATTTCCGAAGCCGAGATCGCACATCACCTGTCGAACATCGTGAGTGGCCAATACAGCCTCAGTGGCAACCCTGACAAGGCATTGATCGAGTATTGCGTACGCTTCGATCCAATCTTCGCCGATGTCAGTTACCAGGGTGTGCCGGATATCCGGATCATCGTGTATCGCGGCTATCCCGCAATGGCGATGGTGCGGCTGCCGACACGCGCGTCGGACGGCAAGGCGAATCTGCACCAGGGCGCCGTTGGGGCGGGTGTGGATATTGCCCTGGGTGAGACGCTGACCGGTGTCCTGAACAACAATGTCGTGGACGATCACCCTGACACCGGCGCGCTGATTTCCGGTCTCAACATTCCGCACTGGGACTTCATCATGGAATCGGCGGCTCGCGGCTGCGAGGTGACGGGCCTCGGTTACCTTGGAGTCGATATGGTCATTGATCGCGTACGCGGACCGCTGATCCTCGAGATGAATGCACGACCCGGGCTGAACATTCAGATCGCAAACTGCGCGGGCCTTGCCAATCGCATTGCTCGAATCGACGAAATCCACGACGAAAAAGCCGAGCCGGCCGAACGCGCCCGTATTGCCCGTCGCGAGTTCCCGGCGGACCGACAAATGCGAATGTTATAGGCGACCATTTTTAAGGATGGCGGGCTACCGGCATGCTTTCTTACCCTCATGGCTCCCTTCGGTCCGCTTTACTTCGGGTAAGAAACATCCCGGGATCCCGCCCCGGGGCGACTGACCACGGTGTCACCGGTGCGAAGTGTCTGCCGAGTTGACAGGCCGGACGGGGTGTTCCTCGACGGAAGTAAAGCGCAGCGTAGCGAGCCATGACGGAGAGGAATTCCCCGCCGGCCTGTCGTGCTTCGATATCCGCCAGCGCGGGACGCTTATTCCTTTTGTTGTTCAGTCAGCCAGGCGTCCATGCGTTGTTGGAGGATGTCCAGGGGCAGGGCGCCGGCGCCGAGGAGTTCGTCGTGGAATGCTCGTACGTCGAAATCGTCGCCCAGCGCGTTCTCGGCCTCCGTGCGTAATGCCTTGATCTTCAGCTGCCCAATCTTGTAGGCCAGCGCCTGACCCGGCATGACGATGTAGCGGTCGATCTCGTTGACGATGTCATGCTCGGTCTTGGCGGCGTTGTCCTTGAAAAAGTCGATGGCCTGCTGGCGCGTCCAGCCCTTGTAATGGATGCCCGTATCGACGACGAGGCGCACCGCGCGCCACATGTCATAAGTGAGCGCACCGAACCGGGAATAGGGGTCCTTATACAAGCCGAGGTCGTAGCCGAGGCTCTCGCTGTAGAGGCCCCAGCCTTCGACAAAGGCCGTGAACCCGGAGTAGCGCCGAAAATTCGGCATGCCGCCGATTTCCTGCTGGATGGCCAGTTGCAGGTGGTGCCCCGGCATCGCCTCGTGCACGGACAGGACTTCGATCTCGTACTTCGGCCGCACTTCGGGCTTATAGAGGTTTACCCAGTAGATGCCAGCTCGACTGCCGTCCGCGGCCGGGCGCGAATAGTAGGCGGTGGTGGTGTCCGGTGCGATCGAATCTGGTATCGGTTTCACGCCATAGGGCATGCGGGGCAAAGTGCCGAAGAGTTTCACGAGTTCCGGGTCGATACGCTTGCTCGTTGCGAGATAGGCCTCGTAAAGCTCATCCGGATCGTCGTAATAGAACTGTGGGTCGGTGCGCAGGAAGGTAAGAAAATCCTGGAAGTCGCCGTCGAACTCGAGTTCGTCAATGATCAGCTGCATCTCATCGCGGATGCGCTTGACCTCGTCGAGTCCCAGGCGGTGAATATCGTCGGGCGTCATGCGGGTCGTTGTGAAGCGTCGCACGAGGAATTCGTACCAGGCACTGCCGTTGGGGAGGCTCGACAGCCCCACGCTCTCGCGTGAGCCGGGGAGGTACGTATTTTCGAAATAGTTGGCGAGGTCGCGGTACGCCGGGACCACGACGTCTTCGATCGTCTTGACTGCGGCTTGCCGGAGTCTTTCCTGGTCGCCGGCGGCGACTGTTTCCGGCATGGTTTCGAACACACTATAAAAAGGACTGTCTGTGCCGTTCTCGACCAGCTGCACGTCGATCTGGTCGGGGATGCGCTCCATCAGGACCCGCGGCAGGACCATGTCCTCCTTGCGGCCGCGATCGGCGCGCTCGATCGTCTGCTCGATAACGGTATCGATTTGGCCCATGCGCGTCAGCCAGTCGTCGTAATCCGCTACGGTCTCGAATCGCAGGTAGGTCGTCTGGCTATCGAGATTCTGCACACCACCACGTTGGTTGAACGGCATCAGGTGGCCCTGAAACTGGTGTGCATCGACGGTCTGCTGCAGATTGCGACGAAACAGCTCGTAATTGAGCTGGTCGGAAACGGACAAAGACGCTTTGTCGATCGCATAGACGCGGCGCAGGAACTCCCGTCTCTCGACATGCCGCTTCTCGTAGCCGTCGAGGCTGCCGTCGCGCCATTCAGTGTTGTAGCGACGGTCACCTTGCTGCGAGGCCATCATTGGATTCTGGGCAAGTTGCCACTCCCAGACTTCATCCAGCAGCGTGGCAAAATCCTCGCCGGCATCGGCCCACACGGCGTTTGTTATCAGAAAACAAGCGCTTGCAAGCACCAGGATCGTTTTTCGCATTGTTGTCTCCAGCCAAGCGTAGCCGCCCATGTTACCGCCGTCTGCGCGGCTGGCAACCGCTCCGGCCATTGGCTATGATGACGAGCACTAATCTATAGCGTCCGCAGAAGAGACCCCGTCAAAAGCGGGGCGCCGAAGGCGCAACACGCCCGGAAACGCTCAGGCAAAAGGACTGTGTCCGCTGATTAGCTCTGGAGAGAGGCCGAATAGGGCCCACCGAAGGGGTAAGCGGCTGCTTGCAAGGCGAGCAGGTCTTTGATCTCTCAGGTTTGAAGGACAGAGGGGCGGCAGGCCGGTTGGCCTGCCGCCCTTTTTGCGTTGCGCCGGAGGAAGCATGGGAAAGAAAACACCTAAACATCACAAGCACGTCGAAGCCGGCGCCAAGATCGTGGATTTCGGTGGCTGGGACATGCCGCTGCACTACGGCTCACAAAAAGAGGAGCACCACGCAGTGCGGCAACACGCCGGCATGTTTGATGTTTCCCATATGACCATCGTTGACCTGCAAGGCGAGCGAGCGAAAGAGTTTTTGCAGCACCTGCTGGCCAACGATGTCGCGAGACTTCAGGACCGGGGCAAGGCGCTGTATACGTGCATGCTGACCGAAGATGGCGGCGTTATTGATGACCTCATTGTGTATTTCCTCGGCGAATTGCGTTATCGCCTGATCGTCAATGCCGCGACGCGCGAGAAGGACCTGGCGTGGATTCACAAGCAGGCCGAGGCATTCAATGTCTCGCTAAACGAGCGAGCGGAACTGGCGATGCTTGCAGTGCAGGGACCGAAAGCCCGCGAGCTCGCAGCGCCGTGCATTGAGAGCGAATGGCGCCAGGCCGCACTCGACCTGAAACCGTTCCATGGCTTGGAGGCGGGCGACCATTTCATTGCGCGAACGGGCTACACGGGCGAGGACGGTTGGGAAATCGTTACGCCGGCCGCAGTTGCGCCCGTACTCTGGGATCGTTTGCTGGCCGCCGGCGTGCAGCCTTGCGGACTCGGTGCACGTGACACGCTGCGGCTCGAGGCGGCGATGAATCTCTATGGCAACGACATGGATGAGACCGTGTCGCCACTGGAGTCGGGCCTCACGTGGACTGTCGCGTGGGAACCCGAGGATCGCGACTTCATCGGCCGGGCCGCGCTCGAAAAACAGCGCCATGACGAGAACAAGCGCCGTTTCGTCGGACTACTGCTCGAGGACAAGGGCGTGCTGCGCACCCACCAGCGAGTTGTCGTCGAAGGTGTGGGCGAGGGCGAGATCACGTCGGGTGGGTTCTCGCCGACGATCGGCCGCTCGATCGCGTTGGCGCGAGTTCCGGCTGGAGACTACGATCGGGCACAGGTGGATGTGCGCGGTAAGTTATTGAATGTCCGTATTGTGAAGACGCCGTTCGTGCGCAACGGGCAAATACGTATCGACGTCTGACGTCGTTACGGTCATAACAGTAAAGAATCACCAGAAAAGAAATACCAGGGGAGAAAGACTATGAGCGAATTACCGGGTGACCTGCAGTACACCAACGATCATGAATGGCTGCGACGCGAGGACGACGGAAACGTCACTATCGGCATTACAGACCACGCGCAGTCTTCCCTCGGCGACCTGGTCTATGTGGAGTTGCCCGAAGTCGGCCAGGACGTTGAAAGTGGCGGCGACATGGCCGTCGTTGAATCCGTCAAGGCGGCATCAGATGTCTATGCGCCGATATCGGGAACCGTGGTTGCCGTCAACGAGGCGCTGTCCGACGATCCCGAGGTCATTAACAGCGACCCCTACGGCGACGGCTGGATTGTCAGACTCAAGACCGGCGACGACCAGGGCGAACTACTTTCACCGGAGGCCTACCAGGCCTTACTCGACGAAATCGACAGCTGACAAGGTTTTCTCATGCCTTTCATACCCCATACTCCGGATGACACCGAAGAGATGCTCGCGGCGATCGATGCGAAAAGTATCGACGACCTGTTCGACGAGATACCTGCCGACCTGAAGATCGATTCTCTCGACGGCGTGCCTGACGCGATGAGCGAAATGCAGGTGACGAGACTAATGCGAGATCGCGCCGCCATGGACGGGGCGCCGTTGTGTTTCATTGGCGCCGGCGCCTACGAACACCACATTCCGCAGGCTGTCTGGGATATTGCGACGCGTGGCGAATACTACAGCGCATACACGCCATACCAGGCTGAAGCCAGCCAGGGCACGCTGCAGACGATCTACGAGTACCAGACGATGATCACGGAATTGACCGGGCTCGATGTCAGCAATGCATCGCTGTATGACGGTGCGTCGGGCCTCGCTGAAGCGGCGTTGATGGCCGTGCGCAGCAATCGCAAGGTCAAAACCCGTAACGTATTACTGGCACCGGGCGTGAGTCCGACCTACGCAAAGGTCGCAGCCGCGATTGCCGGCAGCCAGGGACTGACGTTCGAGTTTCTGCCCATGGAAGCTGCGAGCGGCAATGTCGATTTTGAAGCCCTCGATGACGAGGCTGCACCAGTCGCCGTTGTTATCCAGCAGCCGTCCTTCCTCGGCACGCTCGAGGATGTCGACCGGTTAACGGATTGGGCGCACGCGCGCGGCGCTTACGTCATCGGCATCGCCAACCCGACATCGCTTGCGATCCTCAAGGCGCCCGGACACTGGGGCGAGGCCGGTGCCGATATCGCCTGCGGTGAAGGTCAGCCGCTTGGCGTGCCGCTGTCCTCGGGTGGCCCCTACTTCGGTTATATGACCTGCAAGATGAAACATGTCCGGCAGATGCCAGGCCGCATTATCGGCCGCACGACCGATCTCGAAGGCAAGCCTGGATTCGCATTGACCCTGCAAGCGCGCGAGCAACACATTCGGCGCTCGAAGGCAACGTCGAACATTTGTACGAACCAGGGTCTGATGGTCACCGCGGCAACAATCTATATGTCACTGCTCGGTAACACCGGGCTGGCGGCTGTCGCGCGGCAGTCGGCGCACAACACGGCGCGCCTGGTCGAGGGCCTGACATCGATCGATGGCATTGCGCGCTTGTTCGACGGACCGAGTTTCCACGAGATTGCCCTGCGGCTGGATCGTCCGGTTGCACCGGTGATCGAGGCCCTGGCGGCGAAGGACATACTCGGTGGTTACGATCTCAGCGCCGACTATCCGGACTTAGGTGATGCGTTGCTTGTCTGTGTGACCGAGACCAAGACTGATGCCGATATCGACGCTTACGTCGAGGCGATGCGGGACGTCTTCGCAACGCCAGTCGCGCAGTCGGACTGACGGCAACGGACTGTAGAGTGGCAAGGGTCACCTACCAGGGCACGACGTACCAAACGCATGGCGAATTGCCAACAGTCGGCAGCAGTGCGCCCGATATCATGCTTGTCGACACGGAATTGAAGAATGTGTCGCTCGCGAATTGGGGTGGCAAGCGCAAGATCATGAACATCTTTGTGAGTATCGATCGACAGATCTGCTCCAAATCGGTCATCGAGTTTGATCGGCTTGTCGGTGGCCATGACGACGTCGTTGCACTCATGGTGAGTTACGATCTGCCATTTGCGCATGCGCGGCTGCAGGAACAAAACCACCTGAAGCACGTTGTCGGGCTCTCCGCAATACGTCATGCGGGATTCGGTGAGAACTACGGCGTGCAAATCGTTGACGGGCCGCTGGCAGGCATGTTTGCGCGCGCCGTCGTCGTCATCGACGAGAACAACACGGTCGTTCATAGCGAACAAATTGAAGACATAACCATCGAGCCGGACTACGAAGCAGCGTTTCGTGCTCTCGGTGTCGACGTGCCTGATGAATGAGAGCAGGGACCAAGCATGGATAATTATCTGGACAAACTAATCTTTGAAAAGTCACGCGAAGGCAGACGAGCTTTCGCGCAAGCGCCGGACGTGATGGCGGAGCTGGATATTCCCGCGGGCTTCCTGCGCTCCGACAAACCGCGACTGCCGGAGGCTTCCGAACTCCAGGTTGTCAGGCACTTCACACGCTTGTCACAAAAGAACTTCTCAATCGACACGCAGTTTTATCCACTCGGCTCCTGCACGATGAAATACAACCCGCGAGCCTGCAATTCGCTCGCGTTGTTGCCAGGGTTCGCCGGCCGGCATCCGCTCGGGCCTGCAAGTCACGGCCAGGGTTTCCTGAGTTGCATGTACGAATTACAGGAGATGTTGAAAGCCGTCACCGGTATGCAGGGCGTGTCGCTGACTCCAATGGCGGGTGCGCAGGGTGAGCTGACCGGTGTCGCGATGATCCAGGCCTATCACAAGGCGCGCGGCGACCTCGAGCGGAACGAGATTCTCGTGCCCGACGCGGCGCATGGCACCAACCCGGCGACCGCGACGATGCTCGGCTGTGTTGCGAAGGAGATTCCGACAGGCCCGGACGGCGACGTCGAAATGGGTGCGCTCAAGGCGGCCGTTAGCGAAAAGACGGCCGGCATCATGCTCACCAATCCGTCGACGCTTGGTGTGTTCGAGCGCGACATCGTGGAAGTAGACGACATCGTTCGCGATGCCGGTGGACTGTTGTACTACGATGGCGCCAATCTGAATGCGATTCTCGGCAAGGTCCGGCCTGGCGACATGGGATTCGACGTTATTCACATGAACCTGCACAAAACGTTTTCGACGCCGCATGGTGGTGGCGGCCCGGGTTCCGGCGCAGTTGGCGTGGGCGAACGCCTCCTGCCGTACATGCCTGTGCCCATCGTTGGCAAGCAGGAAACCGACGGTGAAACAGTTTACGACTGGCTCACCGAGAAAGACCTGCCGCAGACAATTGGCCGCTTGTCCGGATTCATGGGCAACGCGGGCGTGTTGCTGCGAGCATATGTGTACATGCGGCTCGTCGGTCGCGACGGCATGCAACGCATCGCCGACTACGCGACGCTCAACGCGAACTACCTGCAGGCGCGTCTTAGCGACGCCGGATTCGAGCTCGCGTATCCTGGACGTCGCGCGAGCCACGAGTTCATCATTACGCTGAAGCACGAAGCCAAGGAATTGCATCTGACGGCGATGGACATTGCCAAGGCATTACTCGATTACAACTTCCACGCGCCCACGACCTACTTTCCGTTGCTGGTTCCCGAGTGCCTGCTGATCGAGCCGACGGAAACCGAAAGCAAGGAGACGCTGGATAATTTCGTGAACGCGATGATCGATATCGCGAAACGCGCCCGCGACGGCAAGGAATCCTTCAAGGAAGCGCCCTTCCACACGCCTGTGCGTCGCCTCGATGACGTCAAGGCGGCTCGGGAGCTGGATCTTCGCTTCGAGCCCGAATAAGGGACAAGGGGTCAGAGTCAGTTATTGGTCCCGGGCCCGGGACCAATAACTGACTCTGACCCTTTTTCTGTGGAACCGGTTCACCCCCGCCGAGTCCCTAATACTCTACAATCCATGATCAGGATTCCTATGAGCTACCGCAAAACTTTCGCAGCCCTTGTTGCCCTCGCAACCGCCGTGCCTGTATTGGCAGCGGAGGATACTGCGTGGACGGAAACCCTTGAGCGAATTTCGTCCGGTGTCGTGTCGATACGCGTGGATGCAACGCGCGCCTTCGATACGGAGTGGAATTCGTCGACCCAGGCGACCGGCTTCGTCGTTGACGCCGAGCAGGGCCTGATCCTGACCAACCGCCACGTCGTTACGCCGGGCCCGGTCGTCGCGGAAGCTGTATTCCGCAACAATGAAGAGGTGCGCCTGACCCCCGTCTATCGGGACCCCGTGCACGATTTCGGCTTTTTCCGGTTTGACCCGGCGGACCTGCATTACCTGGAACCTGCGGAGTTGCCGCTTCGTCCTGACGGTGCCGGAATCGGGCGGGAGATTCGCGTCATCGGCAACGATGCTGGTGAGCAGCTGTCGATCCTTGCCGGAACGATCGCGCGGCTTGACCGCAAGGCGCCCGACTATGGCCGGGGCAAGTACAACGATTTCAACACATTTTATCTACAAGCCGCATCAGGCACATCGGGCGGTTCGTCGGGCTCGCCGGTCGTAAATATTGACGGCGAGGTCGTGGCACTAAATGCGGGCGCCAACAATTCGGCGGCCAGCAGCTTCTTCTTGCCACTCGACCGGATCGAACGGGCCCTGACGCTGATTCAGCAGGGTGAGCCTGTTACTCGCGGTACGTTGCAGACGATGTTCGAGAACAAGGCCTACGACGAATTGCAGCGCCTCGGGCTTACGGAAGATTCGGAACGCCTGGTGCGATCGGCGTTCCCTGAGCAGACCGGCATGTTGACGGTGGAGCAGGTCATTCCGAATTCGGCGGCGGCCGGCAAGCTCGAACCGGGCGACATCCTGTTACGCATCAATGGCGAGCTGGTCACTGAGTTCGTGCCGCTGGCGGCAATGCTGGATGATTTCGTCGACCGTGACATCGAGATCGAAGTCGAGCGCGACGGCAAATCGAAGTTACACACCATCACTGTCTCCGACCTTCATGCGATTACGCCGGCAGAGTACCTCGAGTTCGGCGATGCGATCGTCAATAACCTGTCTTACCAGCAGGCTCGACATTACAACCTTCCGGTGCAGGGCGCCTACGTCGCGAATCCGGGTTACCTGTTGTCGAAAGCCGCCGTACCGCGCGGCGCCGTCATTACGCGATTGGGCAAATTCGACGTCACCGGTATCGACGATCTCGAAGAAGCGCTCGCTACGCTGGCCAATGGCGATCGGGCGCAGGTGCGCTACGTCACTATCGACAATCCGCATAACACTGTTGTTCGAACTTTCGACATGGACCGGGTCTGGTTCCCCGTTCGTCGCTGCAGGCGTGACGATGCGACAGGCATCTGGCCGTGCCGGGACCTGTCGGAAGGCCCCGACCCCAAAGTTCCGGTCGCGGGCAGGACGCAGTTCACCCAGTACGATGACCCAAGGGTCAGGGCGATTGCCTCTTCACTGGTTGTCGTAACGTTCGATCTTCCGTACACGGTGTCGGGGATTGCCGATCGCCATTATTACGGCACCGGTTTGATCGTCGATACAGATCGTGGTTATGTGGTCGTCGACCGCAATACCGTGCCCGTCGCGATCGGGGACGTCACTGTTACGTTTGCAGGGTCTCTTGAGGTCAATGCAAAGGTCGTGCAAGTGCATCCACTGCACAATCTTGCCATTGTCGCCTACGACCCGGCGCTGATCGGCGATACGCCGGTACGTGCGGCGAAGTTCAACAAAGAGCCATTGCAGTCCGGTGACCAGGTCTGGGTCGTCGGCATGAAGGCCGACCACCAGCTGGTGCACCAGGAAAGCAAGGTGGCATCTGTCGATCCACTATTAACGCCGCTGTCGCGCACGCTGCGATTTCGGGACACCAACATCGAGGGTATCGACCTGGTTAACGCGCCTGGCGATGTTGACGGCGTGCTCGTGGACAAACGCGGTCGGGTCGCGGCAACGTGGTCAAGTTTCATGGTGCAGTCGGGTGGCGAATCCACGCAGTTCAATCGCGGCATCGGAGCCGACCTGGTTGCCGAGTTTGTCGAAATAGTCAGGGAAGAACGACCGTTCTACTCGCTGGAAGCGGAATTCGTGTACGCGCCTTTGTTCGCGGCCCGCAATATGGGTGTCGACGAAGAGTGGCTGGCGCGCCTCGAACAGAACAATCCGTTGTATCGCCGGGCGTTGTCGATAACCCGGCTCGTTGCGGGCACGGCGGCGGCCAAGGAGTTGCGCAACGGCGACATGATCCTGGCTATCGACGGTGAGGTTGTCACGTCTTACAGGGCACTCGAGAAAGCCGTTCAGAAACCGCAGGTTACCGTTTCGGTCTGGCGCAATGGCGAGGCCGTGGACGTCGACGTCGAAACGGCCGCGCTGGATGGTCGCGGCATCGATCGTGTCGTGTCCTGGGCCGGTGCTTTGTTGCAGGACCCGCATCGCCCGATGGCGGCGCAGAGAGGAATCGATCCTTACGGCGTCTACGTCGCGTTTTTCAGCTACGGCTCCCCGGCAACGCGTTACGGCTTGTACGCCGGGCGGCGCGTCATCGAGGTCGATGACGATCCAACGCCCGATCTGAATGCATTCGTCGAAGCCGTGTCCGGCAAGGAAGATCGTGAATCGATACGCCTGACAACGGTCACGTGGAACGGCGCTGTCGAGGTCATCACATTGAAACTGGATAATCAGTACTGGCCTGCTTATGAAATACGACGCACAGGAGATGGCTGGGTACGCTCCGAGATCGGTTCGTAGCCGCTTGTCACCCGCAATGCTCGCGATAGTTGCTATCGCGGCAGTCGTATTCTGCGGTGCAGCTGCCGCACAGGCTTTGTACAAATATCGTGGTGAGAACGGCGAGTGGATCTATTCCGACCGCCCGCCGGACGACGGTCAGGCAGTCGCCGAAGTTCGCAGCCTCACACCGTCGTCGCCGAAATCCGGAATCAAGGTTCGCTACGAACTGGACGGAACTGACGTACAACTCGTGGCCAGCAACGAGTTTTTCGCACCCGTCGAACTTACTCTGGACTTTGTAACGATCGATGGTCTCGACTTTCCACACCCGGACGACCCGCTGCACTGGGTACTGCCACCACGTAGCGATAAACTACTCGTCAGTCTCGGTTTGCTGGACGGCACCGTCCGGCCGTTCGTCGAATACCGTTATGAGTTCCTCGTCGGCGATCCGGCGGCACAACATGCACCACAGGAGCCGTATCGCGCACCGTTCGCAATCGCAAGCGATTTCCCGGTAAGCCAGGCATACCCGGACACGGTCACACATACGACGTCAGACTCCCGACATGCCGTCGATATCGCAATGCCGGTTGGCACCGACGTGTTTGCGGCGCGTGGCGGCATCGTTTTCGACGTGTCGGCCGCAAATTTCCAGGGTGGCACTGATGCGAAGCGCGATATGTCGCTGGCTAACGTCGTGCGTATACTTCACGATGACGGCACCTACGCGATCTACGCCCATCTGAATTGGAACTCGATTCGCGTGCGGGTCGGCGACCAGGTAGAGCGCGGCGAGTACATCGCTGATTCCGGCAACACGGGTTATTCGAGCGGCCCTCACCTGCACTTTGTCGTCGTCAGGAATGCCGGCATGACCATGAGTTCGATACCGGTGCGATTCGCAGGCGCCGGTTCCACGCCGGTCGCAGCGGCAACGGGCAAGGCACTCACCGCGTATTAGCGGCCCTTTCGTTCAAGTCGTTTGGCGATCAGCCTTTCAAGTTCAGCTTCAGAAGCATCCACCACACCATCGGCCCGAACGACCTTTGCAAGATAAGCCAGAAGATTGTCCTGTGTTTCCTCGTCTTCATTGGTCAAACGATCAATGCAGGAGGTCACAACGCTACCAGAAGGCTGGAGACGCTCAATATAACGGCGGAGCCCAGTAAGTGCTGTTTCGTCCTCTGTCACGCCCTTGCGGGCACCTTCAGCCCGAGCATAATCCATGATCACATCAACTTCTTCAGCGTCCAGTTGACCATCCGCCCGTGCAACCGCGATCAGCACACGCAGGCCATCACGGATAGCAGAGCGGTATGAACCGCCACCGGTGCGTGCTTTGGTCGGGCTTGCTTTCAGCTGCAGGAACTCACGCACATCAAAAGTTTCGCCATGTTCGTCAAAGAGATTGATTACCCGATCCATCCGGAAAGAGCGCAGACCTTCGCTCATAAAGCAGTGACATAGCAGCCGCTTATGTCCATCCACTTCAGCGGTTGCGACAATCGTTGCCCAGCGGCGGCTCATAGATCCATCAGCATCAACGTGTTCAATACCAATGGTCATGCCGGATAACTCATGATCTGTATACTCATGGGCGACGCCATGATCGTGACTTCGGCCAACTTCCTTTTCTCCAGCTTCTTGACCAGCCACCGCAAATTGCGGACGCTCTGGCGCTCTGCCTTCAAATGATTTACGAATTGAAGCAAGAATTCCCATTGGTAATCCCTCACAGACTATTTACAAACCGTGCGTTTTATCCCCTCGACAACGCACTTTTCACGAAGAAACCTAGCAGAAACCAGGCGCCGCGAAAAGACAGTTCAGAGTGACACATTGCGCAACCTCAGCGCGTTGCCGATGACGGACACCGAACTCAGGCTCATTGCCGCGGCTGCGATCATCGGGCTCAACAGGAGCCCGAAAAACGGATACAGAATACCCGCGGCAATTGGCACACCAGCCGAGTTATAGGCAAACGCGAAGAACAGGTTTTGCCGGATGTTGCGCATGGTTGCGCGACTCAGCGCGCGAGCCCTCGCGACGCCGAGCAGGTCGCCACGAACGAGTGTAACGCTAGCACTTTCTATTGCGACATCAGTGCCCGTACCCATCGCAATGCCGACATCAGCTTGCGCGAGGGCCGGTGCGTCGTTGATGCCGTCGCCGGCCATTGCAACAGTCGAACCGGCTTCCTGAAGTTCTCTAACGACGCGGATCTTGTCCTCCGGGGACACCTCGGCGTGTACTTCATCGATACCGATTTGGCGGGCAACCGCAGCTGCCGTCGCCGCATTGTCGCCCGTCAGCATCACCACCCTGAGACCGGCATGATGTAAAGCTTTGATCGCCTGCGGCGTGGTTTCCTTGATCGGGTCGGCAACGCCGAGCAGTCCGGCTGGCTGGCCATCGATGGCAACGAACATGACGGTTTGTCCTTGTTCCCGGAATGCATCCGCCTTTGCAGCAAGGTCAGTGTTCAGGGCACCGATGTCACGCATCAGCTTTTCGTTGCCCACGGCTACCTGCTTTCCGGCCACACTGGCACGGGCACCTTGTCCCGTGATCGATTCGAAGCCTTGCTGATCTTCCAGTACTAGTGACCGCGCATTGGCGCCCCTGACAATGGCGGCCGCCAGCGGGTGTTCGCTTGCAGTCTCGACCGAGGCGGCAAGTGCAAGCATTGAGTTCTCGTCCAAACCGTCGGCCGGCATAACCATCACGAGCTCAGGATGTCCTGCCGTGAGCGTGCCTGTCTTATCGACAATAATCGTGTCGACCTTCTCGAAGGTCTCGAGCGCTTCGGCATTCTTGATCAGGATGCCGTGCTGCGCACCCTTCCCGGTGCCGACCATAATGGACATCGGTGTCGCGAGACCGAGCGCGCAGGGGCAGGCGATGATCAGGACGGCAACGGCATTAACAATTGCATAAGCCATCGCCGGTTGCGGTCCGAGCCAACCCCAGAGCACGAATGTGATGACTGCTGCCATGACGACAGCCGGTACGAACCAGCCCGCGACGATGTCGGCAAGTCGCTGGATTGGGGCCCGGCTGCGCTGGGCTTCCGCGACCATCCTGACAATCTGCGACAGCATCGTGTCCTCGCCGACGTTGGTAGCCACCATGATGAATCCGCCGGTGCCGTTCACCGTGCCACCGATCACCGGGTCACCGGCTTGCTTCGCGACGGGCATGGGCTCGCCACTGATCATCGACTCATCGACGGAGCTCTGCCCTTCCAATACCTCGCCATCGACCGGCACCTTGTCACCGGGGCGAACTCGCAAGTGGTCTCCAGTCTCGATCTTGTCGAGTGAGACTTCGTCTTCACTGCCGTCGGCGCTGATGCGAAAAGCAGTCGGCGGTGCGAGCTCGAGCAGGGCGCGGATGGCGCCCGACGTCTGGCTGCGCGCTTTCAATTCGAGAACCTGGCCGAGGAGAACCAGCGTTGTGATAACGGCAGCTGCCTCGAAATACACAGCGACGTGGCCATCGATACTGCGAAACGCGTCTGGAAAAATGCCCGGCAACGTTGTGGCGACCAAAGAGTAGCCGAATGCCACGGTCACACCGAGGCCGATCAACGTAAACATGTTCAGATTCATCGTGCGCAGCGACTGCACGCCGCGAACGAAGAATGGCCAGCCTCCCCACAGCACCACCGGCGCGGCCAATAACAATTGTAGCCATTGCGCCCACCGGATCGGGACCAGGTCAACCAGCGGCTGGCCAGGAATCATCTCGGCCATCGCATAGATGAACAATGGCAGGGTCAGGATCGCACTAACCCAGAATCGCCGCCTCATGTCGTCGAGCTCGGACGTATCCTCCTCGCCGACGACGATGCCCTCCGGCTCCAGTGCCATGCCACAGATGGGACAACCGGAATTACGTACATCGCGCACGTCGAGGTGCATCGGGCAGGTGTAGACCATGCCATCGAATCCGGCGGGCACGAGGTCGTATTTGCCAGCCGGGATGTCCTGCTCAACCGCATGGCTACAGCAGCAGTGTTTGTGCTCCTGTTCGACGTCGTCTTTCATAATTACCTTGTCCTGCCAATTACACGCATGCTTTCAACGCTGGGTGCCGCCAGCAATAAGGGCTTACTCTTACGCACCTTTCGTTACCGAGCGACTTCGCCAGATCAGAAACAACGCCGGGATCACGATCAGCGTCAGAATCGTTGCGCTTACCATGCCGCCGACCATTGGTGCGGCGATACGGCGCATGACTTCGGAACCCGTACCGCTGCCCAGCATGATCGGCAGCAGGCCCGCAATAATTGCGGCAACTGTCATCATGATCGGCCTGACGCGAAGTACAGCACCGTCGATAACAGCCTGCTGCACGTCATGTACTGACAACTCACGGC
>Ga0209578_10000701_pt1 | contig 37822 bp, 32 predicted proteins | sample tdAd472_FD_187127 | JGI IMG/M metagenome (GOLD analysis project Ga0209578, IMG submission 187127) | Marine sediment microbial communities from the Atlantic coast under amendment with organic carbon and nitrate - tdAd47.2 (SPAdes)... | ecosystem: Environmental > Aquatic > Marine > Coastal >...
ATAGTGGGCTTTGCGCACCTTATTGATGGCATAGGCCATCTGACGACGACCCCAGTCTTCTACCCGGTGAATGGCTCCACCGTCATTACTGACAACCTCGCTGTAACGCTCGATCATCGAAGGTACCTGATCGCTCTGATCAGGGTGAACGAGAAAAACGATCTCGTAATGTCGCATTTACTGCTCCTCACGGAATAAGCCCGACAACCTTGTGCCGAGCAAGGAGAAAATTATGGATTTGTACCCGGTAACCGCCATTACCAAACCAGATTATTCGGATGGCCGATTTACCGGGCCGCGCATTGTAGGCGAAATCCTTCGATTCAACAATCACTTGCATGCGATCAAGTACGTTTTATCTGTATTTGATAAAGCATTATTCCCGCTGCTACCGCCAGATTAAGACTCTCGACGGTACCGTGCATGGGGATTTTAGCCATCAGGTCACAATGTTTCCGGGTCAACTGGCGCAAACCAGCACCCTCGCCACCAATTACCAACGCCGTATTCGAGTCAACCTCAATGTCGTAAACGGAGGTCGCTGACTCATCGGCAGCGCCGATTATCTGCACCCCGGCCTCGCCGATAAACCGGAGCGTTCGAGCCAGATTGGCAACTCGATAGCAGGGCACAGACTCTGCCGCCCCAGAAGCCACTTTCGCGACCAGCGGTGTAACACTGGCCCCGCGGCTACGGGCCATAATCACACCATCAACACCTGCACCGTCTGCCACCCGCAGGCAGGCACCTAAATTACGCGGATCATCCACCCCATCCAGGACCAGCAGGAAATTCCGTTCATGGTCCGCTAACCGCTGTTCGAGTGCTTTTTCATCAAGGTCCCGACGCCGCTCCACTCGCACGACCACCCCCTGATGAACCCCATCATCGGTAAGCCTCCTCAGCTGGGCCGAAGACGTCTCCGTCACTGCTACTCCGAGCCCCCTGGCCTCGGCAACAATCGCAGCGACTGCGGGCGAATATTTACCGGCCTTTACCTGCAGGTCCAGGACATGGTCGGGACGAAATTTAAACACTGACGCGACGGCGTGAAGCCCGTAAAGGTACTCAGGTTTTGCCTCGCCGGTACCCGGTTCGCTACCGTGTCGTCTATTCAATGATCAACCAGCTCAAAATCAATTTTTCGGTCCTCTACGGCCGCTCGCATGACGGTCACCCTCACCGCATCACCCAGGCGAAACACCTCTCCGCCATGCTCGGCACTCAGCCGCTGTAATACAGGATCATAATGGTAGTAGTCATTGCGCAAACTACTGACGTGAACCAGCCCATCGATCAGCAAATCATTGAGGGTGACAAACAACCCAAAAGCGGTGACACCAGAAACTACACCCTCAAACTCTTCACCAATGTGATTGGCGATAAACCGGCATTTATAAGCCGCCATCAAATCTCGGGTCGCCTCTTCCGCACGGCGTTCCACCATTGAGCAATGCTCGCCAAGCTCAATCATCTGTTCCTGGCTATAGATACCGCCGGCTGATTTTTTATCACCAATGCAGTGGATGATGGCCCGGTGCACCAGCAGATCCGGGTAGCGGCGGATCGGCGAAGTGAAATGAGCATAATAATCCAGGGCCATCCCGTAATGACCACTGGCCTGCGGTGAATAGACCGCCTGTTTAAGGCTGCGTAGCACCATCATCTGGATCATCGCGGCATCGGATCGCTCTGCCACGCTTGACAGTAATTCCGTCATTTCTTTCGCTTCGGGTACCCCTTCTCCCGGTAGCCTGAGCTGCAAGCTCCCCAGTAATTGCCGGAGCCCGGTTATTTTCTCTTCGTCCGGTTCATCATGAATCCGGTGCAGGACGGGTATATCCCGCTTATCAAGAAATTCAGCAGCACAGCGATTAGCCGCCACCATGCACTCTTCGATGATGGTATGGGCACGATTTCGTTCTCGAACAACGAAATTCTTAACGGAACCGTCATCCTCAAATTCCAGGTCGACTTCTTTCGACTCGAAGGCCAGCGCCCCTCGCGTTTGTTTGACCTGCTGTAAAACCGCATGGAGCTGCTCGAGCTGATGGACATTCTGCTGAACAGCGGGCTGCCAGTCATCTGCCACCGGCAACCTGGCTCCCTGGTCCAGAAATTCAGCCACCTGGTCGTAGGTTAATCGGCCATGAGAATGGATGGCCGCTCGTTCAAACCGGTATTCTGCGATGCCTCCCTGGGCATCGAAATCCATCCAGCAGACCAGCGCCAGACGGTCAACCGCCGGCTTTAATGAGCAAAGACCGTTGGAAAGCTCCTCCGGCAACATGGGGATAACCCGGCCGGGAAAATAGACGGATGTTCCTCGCCGCAACGCTTCCTCATCAAGTGCTGAATCCCGTTTTACATAATTTGAAACATCCGCAATCGCTACCGCGAGCCGCCAGCCGCCTCCATGTGGCTCACAATAAACGGCGTCATCAAAATCCTTCGCATCAGCGCCGTCAATGGTCACGAACGGCAATTCACGTAAATCTTTTCGGGCCTTTATCTCCTTATCACGGACCTCTTCACCGAGACCGCTTACCTCAACCTCGACATCGTGATTCCACTCCGCTGGCAGGTCATACTTGTAGAGCACCAGATCAACTTCCAGAGCGGGAGTAAGCTCATGACCCAGTACTTCCTGGATAACCCCCATTGGTCGACGTCGGCGCTCTGGCTGTCGAGTTAACCTGACCACCACCAGATCACCATCTGCCACCGGCATTGATCGATCGGATACCAGCACATCCTGACTGAGTCGACGGTCTTCGGGAATGACAAATCCTGAGTCGCCTTCCGCCTGGTAACGTCCGACGATCGTCTCATGGGCGCGCTCCAGTATCTCCACCACCGAGCCTTCCAGTCGGCCTCGGCGGTCTACCTTAATGGTGGCCACCAATACTCGGTCACCGTGAAAAACCTTGCGCATTTCTTTCGGCGACAGATAAAGATCCTGGCCCGGCGCATCCTGAGAGACAAAGCCAAAACCGTCACGATGACCAATCACTCGCCCAGCGGTGAGATCCATCTTCTGCGCCAGCCCGTAGCGCCCACGACGGCCCTGGATAACCTGACCATCGCGCTCCATCGCCGCCAGCCGGCCAGTCAGCCCCTGCAGGGTCTTCGCATCGGTATGACCCAGGTGCTCGGATAGTTCCTCAATGCTCTGCGGTTTGCCGCACCGCTGAAGTAACTCAACAATATCCCGACGACTACTCAGCTGCGCCGATTCAGCGCTGCTTTTATCCGGCGAACGACGACGCCCCCGAACATTGGTTTTGCTTCTTTTTTCTCGATAACTCATTGACAGTCGATGCCTAAAACAGTAACTTGCGCTCCCCAAAAACGGGTAGCCGTGAGGGTGTAATGCCGAGATGGCGGAATTGGTAGACGCGCTGGCTTCAGGTGCCAGTGGGGGCAACCCCGTGGAGGTTCAAGTCCTCTTCTCGGCACCACATTAGATTGGGTGCGAATTAAACTCTGGCTCGCCGCCTGGCCGTCAGAGCTGGCTGTTAACAACAAAAGCCACTGTCGACTCGATGTTTTAGCTACCCGTATCCCGGCGGCATCTATTCTGCTCCCCCGCTGGATCATTAGCCAGACTCTCTGGTCGAATATAACCACCAGGCAACCCCGGCGGCTATTGCCATCTTCGATTGCAACTAGCGGCTAAAAGGGGCTTTCAAGGTAATCGTCTGTGTGCGCTCCGGCCCGGTGGAAACAATATCCACTGACGCGCCGAGAATTTCGGCTAGTCGATCAAGATAAGCTCGCGCATTTTCCGGAAGCTGCTGGTAATCGGTCACTCCCGCGGTCGGCTGATCCCAGCCCGGAAGCTCTTCATAGACCGGCTCAACCTGCCCGTATTGATCAGAACCGAGCACCGCACCACCTAATACTTCACAACCCTTATAAGCAACGGCAATTTTCACCGTTTCCAGCCCGTCGAGCACGTCCAGTTTGGTAATACATAAACCATCAACACCATTCAGGTCACACACCCTGCGCATCGCGACGGCATCAAACCAGCCACAGCGCCTGGCCCGCCCTGTGGTGGCACCGAACTCTGCACCCACCCGGCCCATGTGCTCACCGACATCATCAAACAGCTCCGTTGGAAAGGGACCAGAGCCCACGCGGGTGGTATAAGCTTTGGTAATTCCAAGGATATAGCCCACATCCCCCGGGCCAATACCGGTACCGATAGCCGCCGCACCTGCTGCCGTATTGGAGGAGGTCACAAAAGGATAGGTGCCGTGATCGATATCCAGCAGACTACCCTGAGCCCCTTCAAACAGTATGCTCGCCCCGGCAGCCATCTTCTGCTGCAACAGTGCTGGCACATCGGCCATCATTGACAGCAAAGTTGGCGCCTGTGCTGCCAGACCGTCATACACCTGCTGATATTCCAGTGCCGGCTGGTGAAAATAATTCTGCAGAACAAAATTATGGTAATCCATAATTTCCTGCAGCCGTTCTGCCACGGTATTCATATTTAGCAAGTCACCGAGGCGAATGCCGCGCCGAGCGGCCTTGTCTTCATAGGCCGGGCCTATACCGCGACCAGTAGTACCGATTTTAGCGTCACCTTTCGCGCCTTCACGAGCCTGATCGAGAGCGATGTGGTAAGGCAGAATCAGCTGGCACGCGGAACTTATTTTCAGCCGCTCCCCAAGCACAACTCCCTGATTTTCCACCTCGGCTATTTCGGTAAGCAGCGCATCAGGGGAAAGAACCACCCCGTTGCCAATTAAACAGAGCACCTGCTCGTGCAGTATTCCGGAGGGCAGCAGATGCAGCACCGTCTGCTTATCGCCGACAATCACCGTATGCCCGGCATTGTGACCGCCCTGAAAACGGACAACCACTGAAGCGTGCTCAGTCAGGAGGTCGACAATTTTGCCCTTACCCTCATCACCCCACTGGGTACCAATTACTACCAGGTTATTTCTATTCAACTCAACTTCCTGAAACGTTCATTTAGGCGAGCCCTTTCAGAGGCTCTACCATTCATAATGCTGCACTTAAGATTGTAGTTGCCAGACCTTGTCGACGAGCACTAGCCTTGCCACAACCCCCAACGGTTCCTCCGCCTGGGGCAACTCATAGGCCACCCGATAACCCTCGCTACGCAACGCCGCAATTTTTTCGGTCAGTTGTTGGTCAGCGTGACCCGGCGCCAGAACTAACGGTAGGTCCTCAGGCTCCGGGCTAACCGATAGCTCCACCAGGTTTTTCAGGTCCGCACTAAAACCGGTCGCTGCCGTTCCGGTACCAAATACTTTAGCAACGCCGTCATACCGACCCCCGCTGGCTATGGCCAGGCCTTCACCGCCTACATAAGCCGCAAACACTAACCCGGTGTGATATTGATAGCCACGGGTTTCGGCCAGGTCAAAGTAGAGCGACAAATCCGGTAAGTGGGCTTTTAATTCTGTCGTAATGTCGACCAGCTCTTCCAGCGCCAGCTTCGCGGCATCATTAGCCGTGGCATACAGTGACTGAGCCTGTGCGAGCACGTCTTCAGTACCGTGCTGGTCAACCAGATTACGCAGTGCGGTTCGGTGCTCTGGCGGCATTGAGATTGGCGCCAGAAACGCATCGATTTCAGTTAACGCCTTGCGCTGTAAAATATCGAAATAGAGCGTTTGCTGATCAACCGTCAACCCGGCCATTTCTGCGAGCGCATGAAAAATCCCCACGTGGCCCAGTGCCAGCACAAAGTCCGTCACCCCTAATGACTGCAGAGTTGCCACCATCAGCCGGACTATTTCCACGTCGCCAGCACTACCACTTTTGCCAAATAGTTCAGCACCAACCTGGAGCGGATTACGCGATCGGTGAAACGATACCGGCCGAGCCTGTAACGTACTGCCCAGGTAACAGAGTCGAACCGGCCGACTGAGGTCAAAATGACGGGCTGCAATACGCGCTGATTGAGGCGTCATATCCGCACGAATGCCCAACATTTTTCCACTTTGGGGATCCATCAGCCGGAATGTCTGATCCGCCAGATCACCGCCGACACCCGTCAGTAGCGAGTCCTGAAACTCAGCCAAGGGCGGAATGACATGGTCAAACCCCCAGCTATCGAAAAGACGCAGCACTAGGGCTCGCGCGCTTTCCAGCCGCCTGACGCCCGGCGGCAACGTATCTTCTATGCCCGCAGGCAACAACCACTGCATGATTTAGCTCGGTTTAATGAATGAGTGATAACAGCAGCACACCACTTAGCATGCTGAAAAGCCCACTGACACGCAGGCTTCTGTTATCCAGCTGTGACATCATTGCCATCATTTTCTTGCTGGTCTCCGGGCTCAGGAAGGGTAATAACCCTTCCACCACCATCACCAGACAGAGTGCTGACAAGAGTTCACTCCACACGGGGAGACACCAGCGGCCGGGCCATCAGACGCTCCCGCGAACAGTCAAGGGACCTTGCTGTCGCCGAAATATTTAAAGAATTCGCCTTCGGGTTTAAGGACCAGCAGGTCATCACCGTTACCAAGCACCTGACGGTAGGCTTCAAGGCTACGATAGAAGCTGTAAAACTCTTCATTAGCACCGTAGGCTTTGGCAAAAATATCGGCGGCCAGGGCATCACCCGTACCGCGAATGATCTGGGCCTGCTGTCCCGCCTCGGCGAGCAGAATCGTCCGGTCTTTATCCGCTTCTGAACGAATTTTTTCCGCCTCCTCAGCCCCTTCGGCACGGAACCCTTTCGCCACTCTGGCTCGACCGGCACTCATACGGGCATACACCGAGTTACTCGCGTCCGGCGGCAGGTCGACTCGCTTCAGGCGCACATCCACCACCTCGACACCAAACCCCTGAGTCACACGATTGGCTTCCACCTGCATGATGTCCATAATCTCTTCACGCGCACCGGACACCACGTCCTTCACCGTCCGCTTACCGAACTCACCGCGAGCAATGTCATTCACTATCTGCCCCAGGCGGAGATTAACGTCGACGCTGCCCAACGCAATATAAAAGGCCCTGACGTCAGCAATTCGCCACTTTACAAAAGCATCCACGACGACATTCTTGAGCTCTTCGGTCTGGTACATCACCGGTTTAGCATCGTAGGTCTGAATCTGGCGGTTGAAATGCCTGACGGTATTCACCACCGGCAATTTGACGTGCAAACCAGGCTCGTAGTCGGCCTTAACGATTTCGCCAAAACGGAAAAGAATCGCCGTCTCCCGCTCATCAACGGTAAACAGCGTACTCGACATTGTCACCAGCACCAACGCAAGCAGTACCAGCAATAAATTAACGCGGGTCATTAGCGTGACTCCCGAGAGCTGCGAATCGTCCTCGATCCCGTTGTCGGCATCGAAGTCTGTGAATTATGCGATTGTGGCAGGCTGATATTCTTAGCCTTGCCGCTATCCTTGATCAGCTGATCCAGCGGCAGGTAAAGCATGTTATTGCCAGCATCACCCTCGATCATCACCTTGCGATTGGCACTGAGCACCGCTTCCATCGTCTCTATATAAAGTCGCTGCCGAGTGACGTTCGGAGCCTGCTCGTAAACTTCTCTGAGCGACGTAAAGCGATCCGCAACACCCCGCGCATTAGCCACCAGCGACGCCTGATAGGCATTGGCTTCTGCCAGAATACGAGCGGCTTCCCCACTGGCGCGCGGCAACACTTCATTGCGATACGCCTCGGCCTCATTAATCAACCGCTGCTTGTCTTCTCGCGCTTTAACCGCATCATCAAACGCTGCCTGCACCTGCTCTGGCGGCTGAGCGTCCTGCATATTCACACTGGTCACAATAAGACCGCTCTGATAAGTGTTCAGAATCTCCTGAATCGTCTGTAAGACAGCCACGGATACCTGCTGGCGATTAACGGACAGAATCGAATCCATATCAGTCTGACCAACCTGCTGACGAATTGCTGACTCAGAGGCCTGCAGCAGGGTATTTTCGGGGTCACGTATATTGAACAGATAATCTTTGGCATCCGCGATCCGATACTGGACCGCGAATTTGATGTCGATAATGTTTTCATCCTGGGTAAGCATAAGGGACTCGCGTGGCACCAGCCCCGTCTGTCCTGTACGGCTGTTCTCGCGATAACCGATCTCTACCGCTCGTAACTGTCCCCGATCAACCACTTCAACCCGTTCAATGGGTGAGGGTATACGCCAGTGCAGCCCAGGCTCGGCAATACTCTGAAAAGCGCCAAATCGCAGAACCACGCCCTGTTGCCCTTCGGAAACACGGAAGAACCCGGTCAGGGCCCAGATCACCAGCGCGACCAGCAACCCTCCAACCAGCACACCGCCGGGAATGCCGGCTGCGTTTCCACCCGTGGGTGTGCCACCGCCTTTTCCGCCACCAAACATCCCGCTGACTTTTTTCTGTAAATTTTTCACAACCTCATCGAGGTCTGGTGGGCCGTTGCCATCCCTATCACCCCAGGGATCTCGGTCACCTGAATTTCCAGGCTCGTTCCACGCCATGAATTTCTCCGTTTGAGATACAAAACATTGTAAAAAATAGGTTTCTGGCCAGGCTGGTGGGGTCCGCTGAATTAGCCCTGCCGCGCGATTGGACATTGTCCCATATTTCGGGACACCGGTTAACGGTCAGTTGGCAGAAGACTCATCTGAGCAGGCAATCCGTGATCCAATTAACCGTTGATAATCGGCCGGTGCCATTTCGAACTGGATATCCCAGCCGCCGTCATCGGCAAATCCCTCCTCGGTAATTCGCCCATGCTGGAAAACGGCCGCCCTGATTGCACCATCAACGCCCGCTAAAGCGAGCTGATAAGACTGCCATCGATCGGTTAATAATTCGGTAATCGCGTCATGGAGCAGCTCCACCCCTGCGCCACTCTGTGCCGACAGCCAGACGGTTTGAGGATTGCCATCAGCGTCCCGTTCAAGCGCCGGCGGCCGTCCTAGCAGGTCAATTTTATTGTTAATCATCAATTGCGGCACCGACCCGGCCCCTATCTGCTCCAGCACCTTGTTCACTTCGGCTTTAAGCTCTGCCACTTCTTCACGAGCGCTATCCACCACGTGCAGAATAAGGTCGGCACCGCTGACCTCTTCGAGAGTCGACTGAAATGCCTCGATTAGTTCATGAGGCAAATCGCGGACAAAACCAACGGTATCGGCCAGCACCAGAGGCTCACAGCCGGGCAACTCTACCTTGCGGAGGGTCGGGTCGAGGGTCGCAAAAAGCAGGTTCGCCGCGTAGACGCCCCCCCCGCTCAATCGATTAAACAGGGTTGACTTACCGCTATTGGTGTAACCGGCGAGTGACAGAGTCGGCAAATCCGAGCGGGCTCGGCGCGCCCGGTTCTGGCCGCGCTGGCGATGCACCCGCGCCAGCCGTCGCCGCAACAACGCGATCCGGTCGCGCACCAGACGACGATCAGTTTCTAACTGACTTTCACCCGGACCACGCAGCCCGATCCCACCTTTCTGACGCTCAAGGTGGGTCCAGCCACGCACTAGTCGAGTGGACAGGTGGCGCAGTTGCGCCAGTTCAACCTGGAGTTTTCCTTCATAACTTCTCGCCCGTTGGGCGAAAATGTCGAGAATCAGACCAATGCGATCGACAACCGGCAACCCGATTGAACGCTGTAAGTTACGCTCCTGACCTGGCGCAAGCGGCTGATCAACAATAATGGTGTCGGCACACACGTCATGCGCAGCGGCGATTACTTCGTCCACCTTGCCACTGCCAATAAAATGCTTCGCGTCGACCCCTGTCAAGGGGGCATCAACCACCCCCACCAGCTCGGCGCCAGTGGCTCGAATTAATTCGATCGACTCCTCTAGATCGCTGCTGGTATACCGGGCAGCTCGGCGACTAAACCGAGGATGCACCAACAGGACCTGCGACAGCTCTGCAGGTTTAAGCAACAAAAAGCGTGCTCTTAAACCAGTTAGCTAGCTGCATTCTCACCCTGAAATTTCAATCGGCGATGACCCCGAACGACGCGACTAGTCCGCATCTTGTTCGTTTCCGGGCTCAGCCTCAATCGGTATTTTAATGTTTCGAGCCGGTACGACCGTTGAAATTGCATGCTTATAGACCATCTGCGATACGGTATTTTTCAACACCACCACGTACTGATCGAAAGCATCAATCTGGCCCTGGAGCTTAATACCGTTAACCAGGAACACTGACACAGGGACTTTTTCTTTTCGGAGGGTGTTCAAAAACGGATCTTGCAACCCCTGACCTTTTTTCATTGTTAAATCCTCTAGCTCATCACCGCCCTGAAACCTTTCAGGTGTCCTCTATTATAGCGACCGCCTGCGATTTTTTGCTGACTAAAAACCAATGGTCTAGCAATCACTTTTTCCGCAAGCGCCTTCCGTTGCTTTCGCCACGAGCCGAGAAGCCCGACTGACGGTTGAACCTGCGTCCGGATCGAACCAGGCCCCGCTAGGGTCACTACGCAGCCAGGTTAACTGGCGCTTGGCCAGTTGACGGGTTGCAATCGTAATGCGTTCCAGCAGTTCTGACTGCTCTATTCTCCCCAGCAAAAAATCAATGACCTGGCGATAACCCACTGCCCGCATCGCGGGTAACTGATCAAGCTGCTCGGCGGAGATACCTCCAGCCCATAATTTTTCCACCTCGCCGATCAAACCTGCGGCAATCATTTCGCTGCTTCGCCGGGCGATTTTCTGGTGTAGTACCCGCCGTTCTGGTGGCATCAGAATTAATTTCAATGACGGACATTGCAGGGAATGGCTGTCGGTACCCCGCTGCCATTCAGTGATTGGTTTACCGCTGAGGCGATAAACCTCCAGCGCTCGCTGGATTCGCTGGCGGTCGGAACGTGCAATCCTGGATGCCGCCAACGGATCGATCCGCGTCAATTCATCGTGCAACGTGGACCAGCCACTGCTGGCGGCCTCAGCTTCTAATTCAAGCCGTATTTGCGGGTTGGCAGCCGGCATAGCAGCCATGCCCTGAAATAATGCCCGTAGATAAAGCAGGGTACCGCCGACCAGCACCGGGATTTTTTGATCCGCAATTGCCGCCGAAATTGCCGCCGTCGCATCGGTAACAAATTCACCTGCGGAGTAGGGCTGATCAATATTGCGAATATCCACCAGCGCGTGGGGATAGTGTCGCAGGGTTACCGCATCGGGTTTGGCGGTACCAATGTTCATCTGCCGGTAAACCAGACTTGAGTCCACACTGATTAGCTGACACGGAAATCGGTCAGCCAGGGCCAGCGCAAGGGCAGTTTTACCACCGGCAGTGGGCCCGGTGATAACAATAACGGGGGGTATAGTCATGGTTAAATAGACATTGAAAAGGCAACTAGGGGAGAGCAAGACGCATAAACATTCCGGGTTTAATCTCGGCCCGGGTGTCTTGTCTGATACCCCACCAGTTTACGCAACCTGGAATTCAGAGGCATACTCATTCTGACCATTGGCGGTAAAACAGGCAGCTACTAATACGCCCATAACCGGGTCCGATTCCCCCGCTCCAACACCACAGGATTGAGTATGGCTCGCAGGATAGGCACGGCTTCTATATTAAGTACCGGCGAAGAAGTATTGCGCGGCGAACTGGTTGACAGTAATAGCGCTACCCTTTCGCGGATGCTCGGCGAGGCCGGGTTTTCGATCCAGCTAATGTTAACCACCGGCGACCGCCGAGAAGACCTGGTGTGGGCGATTGAGACCTCACTGGAGAAAAGCGACACGCTGTTTATCAGCGGTGGACTAGGCCCCACGCTTGACGACCTGACCAGCGAGGTGGTTTCACAGGTCGCCGGAGTGGAACAGGTATTCGACTCACCCAGCTGGGAAAGTATCGAACAGAAGTTTCGCGAATTTGGCATTCCGCTGACGGACAATAATCGCAAACAGGCGCTGTTCCCTGCAGGCGCTGAGATACTTGCTAACGCCAACGGGACCGCTCCGGGTTTTGAAACCATCGTCACTCGCGACGGCCACGAGAAACGGATTGTCGCCCTGCCGGGCCCACCCCGGGAATTAAACCCGATGATCTCTCAGTACCTGGCAACGGTGGTCGATGCCATCGAGCCCAACCATGAGTTCATCCATTTTTTTGGTATCGGAGAATCGAGTCTGGCCGCGGCCCTGAAACCCTGGGAGGCTGATCATGGTGAACTCGGATTTCGCGCCCTCTTCCCCGAGGTCGAGGTAAAGCTTTACAACAGTGATGCCACAACCCTCAACAGCTTACGCCAGTACGTGGTCGACAATCTCGCCGATTCGCTGGTTGACTTCGAACCCATGGGCGTTCCCGAACTGTTTGCACAGTTCCTTCAGGAACAGCAACTTACCTTTGCTACCGCCGAATCCTGCACCGGTGGATGGGTCGGCAAGCTGGTGACAGACAAGGCTGGCTCCTCAGACTATTTCCGTGGCGGTGTGATCAGCTATTCCAATGAAAGCAAAATCGAACTGCTGGGAGTTAACCCGGACGACCTGAAGCAACAGGGCGCCGTCAGCGAGGTAGTCGCCAAACAGATGGCCGCTGGCGTTCGACAGAGATTAGGGGCCGATATTGCTCTAAGCCTCACCGGGGTCGCCGGGCCGGGCGGTGGCAGCGATGACAAGCCTGTCGGCACTGTCTGGATCGGTCGAGCAACAGCGAACGGCGTCGAGGCACGCAAACTCAAATTAATTCCTGGACGCGAACGAGTGCGCATTTGCTCCGCCTATGAAGGCATGCGCTGGATCATGGCAGACTGGCTGGCCGCGCGTTGGGCGGCCCGGCTCAACTAACCAATACCGTGGCAACGCGAGTCCCACCATTACAGGCGGCCATCGATCGGCTACCCATTTCCGGGTTACAAATTCGGGTTATCCTGCTCTGCTGGCTGGTTAACTTGCTCGACGGATTTGATCTGCTCGCAATCGCCTTTGCCGCACCGGCAATTTCGGCAAGCTGGCAGCTCACACCCGAAGCCCTCGGCATCGTCTTTAGCAGCGGACTGGTCGGCATGACCGCCGGATCTTTAATTCTTGGCCCGCTCTCTGACCGAATTGGTCGAAGACCAATGATCCTGCTGGCGACGGCGGTGCTCGGCGTTGCCACCCTTGCGACTAGCCAGGTGAGTGCAATCTGGCCATTATTGATCATACGGTTCATTACCGGTCTGGCCATCGGTGGCCTGCTGCCTAGCCTGAACACCCTGGTCGCTGAATACGCCCCGGATCGTCGGCGCAACTTTGCGGTCAGCATCATGCATCTAGGGTTTCCAGTGGGAGGGATTTTAGGCGGAGCGATCGCCGCGCAGCTGATCCCGGTTTATGGCTGGGAATCGATTTTCATTGCTGGCGGCACCCTCACCCTGATAATGATGCCAATATTACTGGTGGGTTTACCGGAGTCTTTGCAATATCTGGGCATCGCGCGTACCGACAAGGCGAACCAGCAGGCTGAGAAAATATGTACTCAAATCGGTATCGACTGGTCCAGCATTGAGCACCACCAGCCGCCCGCCAATGAACGCGGTGCAGCGCCGCTGCTGCGCGCTCCCTGGCTGAAACCAGGTATCGCGCTCTGGAGCTGCTTCTTTTGCGGTTATTTAACACTCTACTTTTTAATTAACTGGATCCCCACCATTCTCTCGGCGGCCGGGCAATCGAGCGACAGCGCTATTGGTGCCGGTATCGCGCTTAACCTGGGCGGTGGAATCGGCATGCTCGTACTGGGGTTTATCTCTGCCCGCCGGCCCATCAAACCACTGATCAGTCTTTTTTTCGTGGTTGCCGCAGTCCTGATGTCCGCCCTCGGCCTGATGGAGCTGCTGCCGTCACAGCTCATTGCTCTGACCACCATTACCGGATTTTTCGGACTCGGCGGGCTAATCGGGCTCTACTCCGTCGCCGCTCGGCTTTACACTGACTCGACCCGTGGCTCCGGGGTCGGGTTAGCCATTGGCGCCGGCCGCTTTGGAGCGATTCTTGGGCCGGTGGTCGGCGGCATCCTCATCGGGCTGGAATGGCAGATGGGTGAATACTTCCTGCTGCTATCGATCCCTCTGGTGCTAGCAGGTATCGTGATTCATCAGGTACGCCCGCCGGTCTCTGGTTAATGGGTACCCAGGCCCAGACATCCCGGTTTCGCGCCCTGTCACCCACTCCGCGACGGCCGGAAGCAGCGGACAGCCAACCTGACAACACCCAGTTAAGCTGGCAGCCACTGGCGTATTACAATTTTTTCAGACTCGTTGTCAGCAGCGTGTTCTGCATGCTCGCCAACATTGGATTACTTCTCAAACCATTAGGCGGGCATGACCCCCAGCTGTTCACGACTACCGCTAATGGTTATCTAGCGGTCGGCGTCTTTGCGTTCTGGTTGTTGTGGCGCCGAAAACCGGCGTTCCTTACCCAGGCGACCAGCCTGCTGTTTATTGACAGCATCGCCATTATTCTATTGATGCACAGCAGCGGCGGCACGGGTAGCGGACTCGGGATACTGCTGGTGGTGGTGATAGCCGCCGGTGGACTGTTACTACCGCGGCAACTGGCCTTGCTAATCACCGCGCTCGCTACGCTGGGACTGCTGGCCGAGCAGGCCCGCTGGTGGCTGATTGGCGATGTTCAACCGGCTGACTTCACCCGTGCTGGCCTGCTTGGTATCGCCCTCTTCGCCACGGCCAGTATCTCCGTAGAGCTGGCCAGGCGCGCCCGCGCCAGCGCCAGCCTCGCCGCGAAGCGCGGCAGTGAATTACGCAACCTCGCGCTCCTGAATGAGGAGATTATCCAGCGAATGCAGACCGGGGTGATCGTCACCAGTGCCGACGGATTGATTGAGCACGCCAATCATGCAGCCCGTCAGTTAACCGGGCAGGAACTACCCACCGGGGAAGCGCTTGCCGTCGCCGCCCCCGAGCTTGCCAACAAATACTCAGGCTGGCAGGAGACCCAGACTCAGCCCATTCCCGAGCAGGGTGAGAAAATGCGCACGACTTTGGGGTCGCTGGGGCGTCGAGAGGCCGATATCCAGCAAAACTCAACGCTGATTTTCATCGACGACGCAACAGCCATTGCACAACAGGCGCAGCTGATGAAAATGGCCTCTCTCGGCACGCTCACTGCGAGTATTGCCCATGAAATCCGTAATCCGCTTGCCGCAATAACCACCGCTGGTGAACTCATAAAAGAGAATGGCCGGGAAGACCCCGAGGCCGAGGCGTTAACCGAGATCATCTCCCGGCACGGTGCCCGCATTAACCGAATTATCGAAGATATCCTGCAGATGGGTCGACTGCGGGAATTCGAACCGCAACCTATCGTTATCGAATCCTGGTTAGCCGAGTTCATTGACGATTATCTGCTCACCCATGACCTGCCTCGATCGGCGGTAGAGGTCTCTGCGGCATCTGACTTAACGGTAAAATTCGACCCCGACCAGCTCCATCAGGTGCTGGGCAACTTGCTGGACAACGCCGTGCAACATTGCAACAAGGCGACAGAAATGCCTTGGGTAACCATCAAGGTCACTTTTAGTCCGGAGAACCATAAAACCGTGATTAGGGTTGCCGATAACGGTCCCGGCATACCGAAAGATAAACTGACCGAACTGTTCACCCCGTTTTTTACCACCCGGAAAGAAGGCACCGGACTGGGGCTCTATATTGCTCGCGAACTCTGCTCCAACAACCAGGCTGAACTAAGCTACGCTGCGGCGAATGACGAGGGCGCGATATTTCAAATCACCTTCAACCGGCCACGCCAACAAGAATTTTCACTATGACCCAACCCAGCTCCCGCGCGTTAATTGTCGATGACGAACAGGACATCGCCGATTTAATCAAGATGACCCTTGGGAGAATGGGCGTGGAGTGTGACACCTCCACCACACTCGCCGAGGCTCAAAACCGGCTCGCGGACAATCACTATCATTTCTGCATTACCGACCTGCGCCTTGGATCCGATAGTGGCCTTGAACTCATCACCCATATCCAGGCCCATCACCCCCAGACACCGGTCGCAATGATCACCGCCCACGGCAACATGGATGCGGCGGTGACTGCCCTGAAAGCCGGTGCCTTCGATTTCGTCAGTAAACCGGTGGCCATCAACCAGCTCAGGGACATGGTTAGCTCAGCGCTCCAGCTTCGTCAGCAAACCGACCCCGGTGAAACGCGAGATCCTGGTTTACTGATCGGTGAATCCGAGGTCATGCGGCAACTACGCAGGCAAATCAATAAAGTTGCCCGCACCCGCACGCCGGTATTAATCACCGGTGAATCGGGTACCGGAAAGGAACGCGTCGCACAGCTTATCCACCAGGCGAGCACCCAGGCCGATGGCCCATTTTTACCGGTTAATTGCGGAGCCATACCCAACGACCTGCTTGAATCTGAATTTTTTGGCCATATTAAGGGCAGTTTTACCGGTGCCGCTCAGGACCGGGAAGGCCTGTTTCGCGCCGCCTCGGGTGGCACACTCTTTCTGGATGAGGTTGCCGACCTGCCGCTCTCCATGCAGGTCAAATTGCTGCGTGCAATTCAGGAACGCAAAGTGCGTCCCGTGGGCGGCGACAGCGAAATAGATATCGATGTACGCCTGCTTAGTGCCAGCCACCACGACCTGGATGAACAGGTGGAACAGGGATTGTTCCGGCAGGACCTTTATTACCGACTCAATGTCATCAAACTGACCGTACCGCCACTGCGGGAACGAATTGACGACCTGCCTGCACTGATCGAACACATCATTGATCAACTCATCAGTAAACAGGAACTGCCGTCCGCGCCGCGGATCGTCGCCGATGCCATGCAGGCGTTACAGGAATACGATTTCCCCGGAAACGTCCGCGAACTCGAAAACATCGTGGCCAGAGCTGCAGCCATGTGTGAAGAAAATCAAATAACGCCGGTGGATCTTGGATTAACTAATGGATCCAAAAAAAAGCCGACTCCGCAATCCGCACTCACCGGCGAACTGGCACAACTCGAACGCGAGCGCATCGAACAGGCCCTTGCCGACAACCGCTACAACAAAACCGCTGCTGCCAAACAGCTGGGGATAAGCTTCCGCGCCCTACGTTATCGTCTGAAAAAACTGGGGATTGATTAAGCGACTGACAAAAATTGTCACTTTGTGACAATGCAGGGCAATATTTAGAAAGAAACGCCCTCGCAACTCCGCTAGAGTCAAACCTTAACCAACTGTTTTACTGAAGGTTTATATTGATTATCGACTTTGGCCCGATTTATGCTTTGCCTCAACTGCAAGTTAAATTGCTGATATCGATATCAATCAAACCGGAGTTAAATCATGAACAAAACACAACAGGGTTTTACCCTTATCGAACTGATGATCGTGGTGGCCATCATTGGCATCCTCGCCGCTGTCGCCATCCCGGCTTACCAGGATTACACCGTTAAAGCCAAAGTATCTGAAGGTGCCAGCATTTCCGCACCGGCCCGTACTGCGCTCGGTCTGTCATGCAGTGAAGGCTCCCTGGTCTCTGGGTGGGATCACGACGACATGGGTCTTCCGGCTGCTGCATCCATTGCAGGAACCTATGTGAAAAGCGTCACTGCTGCTGGTAGTAGTTCGACGACCGCTACCGTGACGATTGCCTATAACACTATCGGCGGTGCTGTAGCCGTTGATGAAACCGTTGTTTACACCGGCACCTGCAGCTCAGCAGGTCTAAACTGGGGTATCAGTGGCACAGTCGCCACCAAGTACCACCCGAAACAGTAAATAATTTACATCGCAAAAAAAGGGGGCTCTATGCCCCCTTTTTTTTAGCCGCTTTTTACTTTCCCTGCAGTATCGCTCATGTCAACCACCCCAATTCGTTCTCTGGGCTTAAGCCTGCTCCTTATCATTGTAGTCACGCTGGTCTATTTCCCTGGGCTCAAAGGACCCTGGTTACTAGATGACGAGCCCAATATTTTTAAAAACGAGCAAGTCCAGCTATCCGCGCTCACCCCAAGCCAACTGAAAATTGCGGCAACTGCGCCGTTAGCCAGCTATTCCCATGCACGCGGCCTGGCTTACCTCAGTTTCGGCCTTAATTACTATTTTTCCGGACAGGAATTTATCCCCTACGCTTTTAAGCTGACCAACCTGGTCATCCATGGCATTAACTCGATGCTGGTGTACTGGATAGTTTTTATTCTCTGTACCGCCGCTCAAAAAACTTCCCGATTGAACCCTCACCTGCTTGCCGGGTTGATTACACTCTGCTGGGCGTGCCACCCTATTCAGGTGAGCGCGGTTCTCTATGCGGTCCAGCGCATGACGCTGGTCTCGGGTACGTCGGTATTACTCGGGTGCCTGCTGTTTTTGCGGTACCGAATTTCCTCGTCTTACCTCACTCTGAATTTAGGCAGAACGGCCGGGCTCGTCACCGCCCTCTGCCTTTGCATGGCAATCGGTTTTCATTTCAAAGAAACTGCCTTGCTATTGCCAGTCTATCTGTTAGCACTAGAAATCGTCATCCGACCCTTTTATCCCTCAAATATCAAACTCGATCGACTGCTTATTGTTTTGACCGCCGTCACGGGCATTACTGCTCTGGGGTATTTAGTGCTGACGGTCGGCGACATACGATCTCAATATATCTACCGTAATTTCACCCTGGAAGATCGACTACTCACCCAACCCCGGGTACTGTTCTGGTATCTGAAATTAATCTGGCTACCCCAGCTATCGGATTACTCGCTATACCTCGATAACTACCCCCTCTCGCATTCTCTGTTACAGCCAGCCACCACCCTGTTTTCACTGGTCGGATGGGCAGCATTAATCGCCCTTAGCCTGCTGTCGAAAATGCGCTGGCTGCTGGTCGCTTGCCTGGTCTGGTATCTGGGTGGCCACCTCATGGAATCGACATTTCTCCACCTGGAAATCGCCTTCGAACATCGTAATTACCTGCCTGCTCTGGCACCCGTTGCGCTGGCAATCATCGGCTTGAGCCGGCTAAGCGATAAAGTCCCGTCGCGGACCCTGATTAGATATCTGCCGCTGGCATTGCCACTAATATTACTCCCCCTGTTGACCACCGTTCGCTCAACCTACTGGGGTGACAAGGTCATGTTTATCACCCAGCAGGTCGATAATCGGCCTCATTCAGTCCGGGCAAACGGAGCCGCCGGGCTTTTCTATGCCACCCGCGACCCGTTACTGGCACTGAAACACTTTGCAACTGCCGCTAAACATAATGATGAAGCCATACTACCGGTGGTTTCTCAGTACTCGATTTTGATGACAGCCTACAACTTGTATGATGACGCTGAGAAGGCCGATCCGGAACGTAAAGCTGGGATTACTGCAGGGATCCGGGCGCAGTGGAGTAAAGCAGAGTTAGCCGACGAAATAACCCGACTCGAAGTGGACATCGAAAGGCGGCTGACCGCTTACTCCATCTCCGCCCAGGTGATGGGTTCGCTGGAGAAAATTACTTATTGCGCGCTTGCTAAACGCCCCGCCTGCAAGGACCCGACGCTGGCAATGAGGTGGGTTAACATTGCCCTAAATAATGATAAAAAGCTCGATCGGCACATTCCTCTACTGAGTTTCCATAAAGCGCGCTTACTGGCGGCGACTGGCGAGCCGCAAGAGGCTGTTGAGTTAATGGAAAAAACAATCGCCGATTTCCCTGACAACGACTATTACAAAATAAAACTTGCAGAGCTTTACGACACTTTGGGTATGACCGATAAATTCAGGGAAATACTCCGACCGATATCATTGGAGCTGATCGAAAAATATATTCCGGCATCCGGCATGGAGCACGTGAGATCTACCCTTGAGCAGTAAAGAAGCTCACGCGCGTAGCCGATAACACCAAACCTGTTTTATTAACCTGACATCCGCAATCGGGGGGAAACAACCATGAAAAAATCAGATGCGATATTTTTATTAGTTCTGTCAACACTCTGGATTGAACCGGCAATGGCCTACATCGATCCGGGCTCCGGTAGCGCCATCATGTCAGCCATTATCGGATTTTTCGTGGCATCTGGCCTGGTCATTAAAACTTACTGGTACAAAATTAAATCAATTTTTACCGGCAAACGCGCTCCCACTATTGATGATTCCCAACCCTGATCAGGGCCCAGGAAAGGGACGGTGGTCCGCATACCTAAATCAATGTCATCCAACACTAAATAAGGTGGAGTCCCCTTGACCAAAGTCTACCTGGGCATGAGCGCTGACCTGGTTCACCCCGGGCATATCAATATCATTAATGAAGCGGCGAAACTCGGAGAGGTGACCGTCGGCCTGCTCAATGACAGCGCTATTGCCAGCTACAAACGCATCCCTTACATGACCTATGAACAGCGCAAAAATGTGGTTGAAAACATTAAGGGAGTCGCGGCTGTTGTAGAACAAACCACGCTGGATTACCGCGCAAACCTGATAAAACTTAAACCTCAATACGTGGTTCACGGTGATGACTGGCGGGAAGGCGTGCAAAAAAAAACTCGCCAGCAGGTTATCGATACGCTGGCGCAGTGGGGTGGCGAACTGGTTGAAGTGAGCTACACCCAGGGAATTTCTTCTTCCCAGCTGCAGGAAGAAATCAAGCGGGTAGGCACTACCCCGAACACCCGGCTTTCGATGCTCAAACGTCTACTTAATGTTAAAGAGATTGTCAGGGTCAATGAGGTTCACCACGGCCTGAGTGGTCTGATCACCGAAAAAACCGTGGTCGAACGAAACGGTCAACCGGTTCGTTTTGATGCCATGTGGTCGAGCAGTCTCACCGACTCCACCGCCAAGGGCAAACCGGACATTGAAGCGGTCGACATGACCTCGCGAATGCAGTCGGTCAATGACATTTTTGACGTCACTACCCTACCGCTAATTTTTGATGCCGATACCGGCGGCAGAATTGAACACTTCCGCTTTACGGTGCGCTCACTCGAACGGCTGGGTGTCTCAGCGGTGGTCATCGAAGATAAAACTGGCCTCAAACGCAACTCTCTGTTTGGCACCGAGGTGGATCAAACCCAGGACAGCATCGAGAATTTCCAGGCAAAAATTGCAGCGGGCAAGGGAGCTCAGGTTACCAATGATTTCATGGTGATCTCGAGAATCGAAAGCCTGATCCTGAATCAGGGCATGGACGACGCGCTCGACCGGGCGCGGGCCTATGTCGATGCGGGGGCCGATGTCATCATGATCCATAGTCGCCAACCGCAGCCCGATGAAATTTTTGAATTCTGCGACCACTATCACCGTTCCGTGTCGACCGTACCCCTCATGGTAGTGCCCTCCAGTTTTAATTCGGTCACCGAAGCCGAATGGGTCGATCGTGGCGTGAGCATCGTCACCTACGCCAACCATATGCTGCGTTCTGCATACCCAGCCATGAAAAAGGTCGCTGAATCAATCCTGCAACATGGCCGTTCTCTGGAGTCCGAGCAGGACTGCATGTCAATCAAGGAAATTCTTGAACTGGTACCCGGTGATCAATAGTGGTTAATCCTGGCCATTTATTCACCGCCTTCAACCAGTGCGGCGTCGAGTTTTATTCGGGGGTGCCGGACTCATTACTCAAAAGCATCTGCGCTTACATCGCTGATCATAGCGACCCTGCGCAGCACCTGATCGCAGCGAACGAAGGCAGTGCCGTGGCGCTGGCCATTGGTCACCATCTGGCCACCGGCAAGGTCCCGCTGGTTTACCTGCAAAACTCCGGGATCGGTCACGCCATTAACCCATTGCTCTCACTCGCCGATCCAGAGGTTTACTCCATTCCTCTGTTGCTAATGATCGGCTGGCGGGGCGAACCGGGCGTGGCTGATGAACCACAACACGTAAAACAGGGCAGAGTGACCCCGGGGTTACTCGATCAGCTCGAAATACCTTATGAAATCATTACCGCCGCAACGGATGATCAGCAGGCTGCGCAACGGACCGCTGAACTGGTTGCCAAAGCAAAGACCGAGAAGCGACCCTGTGCGCTACTGGTTTCAAAAGGCACCTTCGCCCCTTATCAATTGAGCGAAAAAGAAACGCGCGGCTCTCAACTGTCTCGGGAAGAGGCGATTCAGATAACCCTGGCTAGCCTGGCGCCAGATGACCTGGTGGTAGCGACCACGGGTTTTACCTCTCGTGAGGTGTTCGAATGGAGGGCAGCGACCAACCAGTCTCATCAGCGTGACTTTCTCACCGTGGGTGGCATGGGTCACGCCAGTCAAATAGCGCTGGGCATCGCGCTGTCAAAACCTTCTCAGCAGGTTTTCTGCCTCGATGGTGACGGGGCTTTTTTCATGCATATGGGTGGTACAGCGACCTGTGCAACGGCGGGCAGCAGCAACTTTAAACATATTGTCCTCAATAACGGCGTACATGATTCAGTGGGAGGACAGCCGACCACCGGCAACCCCGACGCTATCGAGAACATAGCCCGTGCCATGGGTTATCGGTGGACTGACTCCGTCCAGACATCGGAGGCGATCAGCGCCGCCATGATTAATCTGGCGCAGCAGCCGGGCCCTGCACTGCTAGAAATTAAAGTGGCAGCGGGCGCGCGCAGCGACCTGGGACGCCCCACCGTCAGTCCGGCGACTAACAAAACCGGCTTTATGGAGTTTCTGCAACCGTGACTCATTCAACGATCAGCAGTTTCCGGTCGCTACCCGGCTAACCCTCGGGAGTCGCAGGCAGTGACCACTACCATTCCAGCTCAACAGGATCCCGCGTCTGTCCAGTTACAGACCCTGCTGGATCGCTATCGGGCGCAGCGTGTTCTGTTAGTTACCGGCAAGGAATCCTTTCGCGCCAGCGGTGGTGCCGATCTTGTCGCCTCAGCGTGCGCTACTCGCACCGTTAAACGCTTCTACGATTTTGATGCCAACCCGGAGCGCACCGCCGTTAACCAGGGGATTGCCCTCTGTGCAAATTTTTCCCCCGATATGATTATTGCAATCGGCGGCGGCAGCGTGATGGATATGGCCAAACTAATCGCAGTGGCCGACTCCACCGTTGAGGATGACATCCAGCCGATCCTGTCGGCGGACAATATTCACCGCAAACTCCCACTGATCGCCATTCCGACGACGGCCGGCTCCGGCAGCGAAGCAACCCAGTTCGCGGTGCTCTACATCGACGGCATAAAATACTCGGTTGATGCCCCGGCCCTGCTACCCGACCACTCAATTCTGGACGCCAGCCTGGTCATGAGTGCATCGCGCAGACAGTCAGCCCTGTCAGGAGTTGACGCGCTTTGCCAGGCCATTGAATCCTTCTGGTCGGTCAAATCAACCCCGCAAAGCATGGATTATTCCCGGCAGGCAATTGGTTTAATTCTCGCGAATATCGAGGACAGCACCAACGGGGCTGACCCCGCGGCCCGTCGCGCCATGCTGATGGCGGCCCACCTGGCCGGCAAGGCAATCAATATCGCGCGAACCACGGCTCCTCACGCGCTTTCCTATATTCTCACCAGCCGCTTTGGCATTCCTCACGGGCAGGCCGTCGCTCTCTCGCTAGCCCGGTTTTTTGCTGTCAACGCCGATTACCGTCATCGCTCCCTGAACGATCCCCGTGGGCATCGCCATCTGGAAGAGGTTTTTCAAAGCCTCTCCACTCTATTTGATATTGACGGCCCCGACGGTTTTAGTCGCCGATTCAATGATCTGTTAACAACATTAGGTTTGCATTCATCCGCCGGCGAACTTGGCGTCGGGGGTAAAGAAGCGCATCAGATAATTGCCGATAACGTTAACCCACAACGCCTCAATAATAATCCGGTCACTATTTCCAGGGGTGATCTTGAACGGGTTATTGATGCAATGTTAAAGACCCAGTAGCGTGGTTGGCAGGAAGCCGTGATCAGATTTATTAACCACCTGCGAGCAGCAATTCGACTCATGCAGCTCCCCAGATCGCAGCGGCGACTGGTTTTTTATTCGGAGGGCAGGAACTACTGGCCTAACCTGGGCGGCTTAATCAGGGAACTCCTCAGCAAGGCAGATATCCCGATCTGCTACATCAGTTCAGATGCCGATGACCCTGGCATCCATTTTAAGCATGACGGTTATCGCAGTTTTGTCATCGATGCTGGCTATATCCGTAACTGGCTGTTTGAGAATATCGACACCGATTATCTGGTAATGACGATGCCGGATCTGCACCAGTTTCAGGTGAAGCGATCGCGCAATCCGGTGCACTATATTTATGTTCAACACGCGTTAATGAGCCTGCACATGGCCTATCGACACGGCGCGTTTGATCATTACGACACGATTTTTTGTGCCGGCCCCCACCACGCTGCCGAAATTCGCGCGCTTGAAAAAAAATATCACCTGCCGCCTAAAACTATTTTTGAACATGGTTACAGCCGTCTCGACACGCTGATCGAGTCGGCGACCACCCAACCGCCACCAGCCCGTCCTTCTTTGAGCAATAAACGGTTGTTACTGGCACCGACCTGGGGTGACCAGGCCACGATTGAGTCGGGGCTGGCAGCGACCTTAATTGACCAGCTACTGGAACAGGGGCATCAGTTAACGCTACGGCCCCATCCACAGACGATCCAACTCAACCAGAAACGGATCGATCCGATCCTCAAAAAGCACCGCCACCACCCCAATTTTGTCTATGAAGGCAACGTGATCAGCCAGCAGTCATTACATGAATCAGCGATGATGATTAGTGACTGGTCGGGCGTCGCCCTCGAATATGCGCTGGGACTGGCCAAACCGGTGCTATTTGTCGACACCCCCAAAAAGGTCAACAACCCCCACTACCAGGACATTGGCCTGGAACCGTTTGAAGCCGCTATTCGGCATCGCATTGGCAGGGTCATGGAGATTCAAAACGGAGACATTGTTCTACCCCAGACGCTGGACACAACATTGACCATCGAAGATGCCTCTGACCACGTCTACAACCTGGGGCATGCAGACCAGGCCGGCGCGGACTACCTGCTCCAGCTCCTTAAAGCTGGCTAACATGCTGTCTACCCAAACCCACTGGCCGACCGTCCACTGTCAACGCCAGGTCACTCGAGCGAACAGCCAGTACCTGCTGCTGTCCTGGCTTTTTGCCGTTCTGATGCTGTGGGGATGCGCCAGCAGTGCCACGGCGGCACCGACTGAACTCAACGATAAACAGGTCGCTGAATTACTGGAATCACCCACCACTTTTATTGACGCTCATATTCGGGAGGATTTCGATTTCGCGGGTCTTGCTAATTACTACCAGGCGATCAGTTATTACCGCGTAGCAAAAGAGTCCATTGAGCCGATAACTAGGGATCAGCAACAATTGCTGGAACAGCAACATTGGCTGGCTATTGTGGGACGGTTCAAAGTGTTATTGATCAATGCACCAACACTCTCTTTAAAAATTAACGAGGAACAGCCCAAGCTGGCATTACCGGCCGCTACCGATGCATCCAGAATCCGGGTAGTCGTGGCCTATAAACACCAGCTCCCTGCTCTGGCCACCGCCCTGGTCCCAGGACAGTCTTTTGCACTGGATCATCTCCGATACGCCCATTTGTGGACACCATTAGCCTGGCTGACCAAACAGGTCGAAGCTGTCCTGGTATCGATACAATCTCACCTGGTGAGCAACTGGGGGTGGGCCATTGTGGTACTGGCCGTGACCATTAAGCTGTTATTACTGCCGTTAAGCATAAAAACCGTGGGATACCAGCGCCAGGTCAGCCATATCCAGGCTCAACTTGCCCCAAAACTGACCGCCATCAAGGCCCGTTATGACGGCGAGGAAGCCCACAATCAGTTGATGGCGGCACACCGGGCGCTCGGGGTGTCTCCGTTTTATTCACTTAAACCGCTCATGGGAACGCTCGTACAATTACCGATACTCATTGCAGTTTTTAATGCCCTGGCAGAAATGCCCCAGCTCGGTGGCCAGTCCTTCCTCTGGGTTAGCAATCTCGCCTATCCCGACCAGCTGGCGAGCCTGGGCCAGGCTATTCCGCTATTCGGCTCATCGGTGAGTCTGCTGCCCTTATTAATGACCTTGATCGCCCTCTGTTCGACCGTCGTTTTTAAAAACCGCTACGCAGAAATCACCGAAATTAAACGACAGAAACGCAATCTTTATCTGATGGCAGCTCTGTTTTTCGTGCTTTTTTACCCGTTCCCCGCTGCCATGGTGCTTTACTGGCTGTCGACCAACGCCCTGCATGCTATTCAACAGCGATGGGTGAAGATATGAGCGCCAGGCTGTTACCAGAAACCGTAGTCTTTATGCTTAAAAACCCGGTGGGGGATCCAGGCTGATTCATAATGCTTACCCCTAATTTCGAATTCCTGAATCGGACCAGCGTAATCAATTTCCCAGCTATCCTCTCGCCAATAATGGTGATAGAAATAGCGGGTTCTAGGCTCATCTTCCCCAACTTTAAGTAGAGAAGTCCCACCGAACTGCTGAGGCCAATCCATTATGTCGGCAACTGTATCAGCAATATCGCCTAAGGAAGCAAGCTTGTTTGAGGCAACCAACTCGCCACCCACTCCAGGCGGCTTTATTGCCAATAGTGGAGAACTAAGAGAGATTGCCCAGGCCGGAACTTCATGGTGAAGATTAACTTTTTCCGGCTGATAGTCGCGCCGGGGAACCCAACCCCCATGATCAGCATGAAGAATAATCAGTGATCGATCATAAACTCCAAGGCGCTTCAGTTTGCTAAGGAGTTGAACCACCGTATCAAGCGTACACTTAGACTGCATTAACAAGGTGGTTCGATTCAACGGCAACACCCTTCCCGCATAACTACAATCGAGATTCACCACCATTGGATCATGGGTATTCATCACATGAAAATATTTGTAGGTTGGAGCTTTCCGGTTGACCCCCATCTTATCGATCAGCTGGTTGATAAACTGAGTGTGTGCAAAGTAATGGAACTGCAAATAATCGACATCCATCACCAACGGCGTTATTAACCAGCGCTGACCATCGTAAATCTTCCTCTTTAAAAAATGGGGCGCTACCCGGAATAGCGCTAAATCGACGAGTTTTGCCATATTGGCAGCTCTAAACTCGCTATCACTACCGTGCCCGTTTTCAGGAATCACATAGCTATTAGCGTATCCAGCGCTAGCATAGAGCGGTGCCCAGTACTCAACACTCGCTAGGTCCAGCTCCATTCCTGCCGCAGCAGCCACACTGAGGATAGAATTTTCGGAGATTGATCCTTGAATAAATTCATCTTTCGGCCGCTCATTAGTGTAGATTTTGCCACTCAAAAATGCCGGGACAGCAAAACGAGTAAAAGGAAACACACCTAACGTTTCCCGGTAAAACGTAAACCCAGAAAGAGAATCTCGATAAGCCAAACCAATTTGAGGGTGGTGAACCAGCTCATCAAAAAAATCAGATTGAAACGCATCGAGTACTATGTGAATCACATCCCGCCCCTCTGAAAACCCTGCTAAGGATTTAAGCGCTTTCTCCTGAGACAGTTTTACGGCCAAAACGGGCTTCTGACTATGTTTAAATCCAGCCCAACCCACAAGCAACAACTGAATGAAAAAAAGTACTCCAACCGCCTGGCTTACTGGTCGACATAAAGTTCGTGAAAACACAAAACCGACAGCAATCACGACCACCCAAACAAGGCCATCTACCCACCCTCGCCAGGCATTGACGCTCCAGTCAATCAGCCGACCGTCTAACAGGCCGTAATCCCAGACCAGCACATTGCCCTGTAACCAAACCAGCAAGTTTAGGTTTGCAACCATTACCAGGTAAGGTCGATACCAGCGAGTTGGCAAGGCTAGGCCAATAACCATCACTAATAGCAAGGTTGCGATTGCAGGAATTGCCCAGCCCCCGAATAGTTGCGCGATAGGGGTAACAAATTCGTTACCGTTGGCGAAATAAATAAGTGCTGGCGTAAACAGAAACACATTTACACCCAATGCAGCCGCCAGTAATACACCACTTATAACGGGTTTTTTCTTATCAGAAGAATTCAATTGAAAAACCACCATAAAGACTCATCAACCAGGGAACACAACCAGTCCTGTTTAGAAACTAATTTCGCCTGCAATTCTTCAGATAACCTTAAAACGCAGCACTATCCACGGCAGTGGAGTCCTAACCTCAACGCATTCACCAAACTCACTCACCAGGTTAACGATTGAACGCACATTCCAGTGATTAATATGGCCTGGGGTATTACCAAAACTGCAAAGGTACTTGCCTCTGGCCATGTTCATCACTCTCCATATCGGCTCGTTAGGCACCGAGATAATCACGTCCCGGCTGGCGACACGGAACAATTCTTTTAACGCGGCTTGCGGCTCCTGCAGATGTTCCAGCACCTCCAGCAGCATCACACAATCAAACGAATCATCGGCACGGTCGAGGGCGTAAACGGATTCCTGACTCACCGGCACCGGGAAGTTGGCTCGGTTTAACAGATCGACCAGACCGGCATCGTATTCGGACACTTCATAATGCTGGCCATCTAACATTTTCATGATCTGTAACGATGATTCGCCAGGACCGCACCCCACTTCAAGAATGCGATCACTGCGGTCGAATGACTTTATCACCCCAGCAATTGCCCTAAAAAACCTCGCCAACATCCATTTCGCGATGGGATTTGGGTTGCGGTACTTCTCCGAATAGTGATTTAGCAGATCCTCCGGCGAGGAAGCTGAATGATCAAACGGCATAATCAGGCCTTTTTTAAAGAAAAATAGCTCGTTATAAGTAAACAGAAATCAATTAAAACCGGGCATTAACCGCTGAGCGACTGCCTCTCATTCTACGATCAAAAATAACCGCACCAATACCAATAAGTAGATCAGCTACGACCATCACCAGACGCATGGTGATGGACAGTATCATTGCCTGGGATAGTCCGAGCGACGGGGTTAACAAAGCAACCATCACCCCCTCACGGATGCCAATCCCGCCGGGGGAAAACAGGGCCAGAAAACCGGCAATCATTGCTATCGCATTCACCCCAACCAGCAACACTAGTTGCGGCCCAACCGGCCACACCCCGGTAGTCAATATCTGCAGGGTTACCAGGATGCTGCCAAGCGCCAGCCACTGTAGCAGATAGCCAGCAAACAGCCTGGCATAGCTGACCACCGACAGTGACAGGTTATCTACCAGACGTGCAGTGCCCAGCCATCGGCTGCCTAATCCGTCCCCCAGCCAGCGCATCAACAAACGATGCGACTGGGGAATGATAATCAGGCTAACGACGGACAAGGCCAGCAAACTGGCCTGCCACCACCCCGGGCGCTCGATCAGAAATAGCGCCCACAGTCCCAGCACCGCGCCACTGTGCAGCGTCAGTACCTGTTCGATATAAGTGGCTGTATAAACCTGTTGAGAAGTGCACCCGGTAGAAGCCAGATCACGCTCTCGAGCAACAACCCCCCAGATTTTTCCGGGTAAATACTTTCCAACCAGCAGCATTGCAGAATGACGCAGGGCCACAAAAAACCCGATAGGGACACCGACTGTCATCCGTAAATTATGCTGCCAGACCCCGGCAAAAAGGACCCAGAAACCTATTACGGCGGTCCCGACCAGCAGACCATATCGCCAGTGGATCACCTCTGGCCAGACAGCAACGTCCAGCTGTTCCGCCAGTAAGTAGAGGCCACCTAGAAGCGCCGCAACCAGATACAACCGAAGTGCATAAGGTGTACTAAAATAGACGACAATGTTTTTAACGGTTCTAACCCTATCGCTGCTAATTACCATCTCCCTGCACAACAGCGAGGCGGATACAAGCCATCAACCCAGAGCACCCGATGACAGAATCAACTGCCGAGAAAACCTCATCCGTTAGCATCATTTTGCCAGCAAAGAACGAGGGGGAGTCACTCGCCATGTTGCTGCCAGAACTAAAACGCCTCTACCCCACCGCAGAAATTATCGTTGTTGATGACGGCTCTGACGATAATACTCCAGAACTCTGCTCACTCAACGGCGTGATTCACTTGCGTCACCCCTATTCCAAGGGCAATGGAGCGGCCATCAAAAGCGGGGCTTTGAAGGCAACCGGCGATCACCTGGTGATGCTCGACGCAGATGGTCAGCACTCACCCGCCGATATCGAATTACTGCTGTCAAAGCTCAACGAGGGCTACGACATGGTCGTTGCTGCCCGGGATTTCAGTTCACAGGCCAGCCTGCCGCGCGGCATCGCCAACACTATCTACAACCGTTTTGCGAGCTTAATGACCGGGCAGAAAATAACGGATTTAACCAGTGGAATGCGGGCATTTAAGGCAACCCGCCTGCGCAAATTTTTACCCATTCTTCCTAACGGGTTTTCCTACCCGTCGACGATTACCATGGCTTTTTTCCGGAATGGTTTTAATGTGGCCTACATGCCAATAAAGGTTAATAAGCGCCTCGGCCAGAGCCATCTGCGCCCCATCCAGGATGGTATTCGATTCTTACTCATTATTTTTAAGCTAACAACCCTTTACTCCCCGCTAAAAATATTCTTCCCGATTGCACTGGTACAGGCATTTCTAGGGCTTGGCTATTATGCTTACACCTATTTATCCGATGGCCGCTTTACCAACATGGGGGTGACCCTGCTGGTATCAGCCACCACTATTTTTCTGATTGGCCTGGTCTCAGAACAGATAACCATGCTGCTATATGCTCGGCTCGCGAATGACGACGATGGCCAGCAGTAAGCGAGCAATACCCTTAAAGTTAAGTCGATTTGCGACTAAACCCTTGATATAGTGACGCAAATACAACTCCCGCCCGCTTTTTCCCTGGATGACGTCTGATGGCAAACGCTAATCCCGCATTCGTATTAACCGGTCTTGCGCGCAAGCTGGTGGATGAAGGCTTGTTAGACGAAGTAGCGGCGGAAAAGGCCATTGCTGATGCCACCGCCAACAAGGTACCGCTGGTCTCCCATCTGGTTGAAAAAGAGCTGGTTAGCGCCAAAGCCATCGCCGTCGCCGCATCGGCGGATTTTGGTATTCCTGTTTTTGATCTGGAAGCGCTCGACCTGGAAATGGCGGCCACCCGTCTGGTCGGCGAAAAATTAATTCGCAAGCACCACTCCCTGCCACTCTACAAACGTGGGCAGCGACTCTATGTCGCGGTGTCTGATCCGACTAATTTCCAGGGCCTCGACGAAATTAAATTCAATGTCGGGCTTTCCACCGAAGCCATTCTGGTGGAGGAAGACAAGCTCGCTCGCACCATTGAAAAGGCACTGGAGCAGGAAGAGGAAGAAATCTCCGGTCTGGACGACTTCGGTGATGACGACCTGGATGATCTAGAACTTACCTCGGATGAAGAGGATTCAACCGACGACGGCGGCGCGGATTCCGACGTCGATGACGCACCGGTCGTCCGTTACGTTAACAAGCTTTTACTAGACGCCATCAACAAGGGCGCATCTGACCTACATTTCGAACCTTATGAAAAGCGGTATCGAATCCGTTTTCGTATTGACGGGATCCTCAAAGAAACGGCGTCAGCCCCAATTAGCATGGCGCGAAAAATAGCAGCTCGAATCAAGGTAGTCTCGGCGCTGGATATTTCGGAAAAGCGGATACCCCAGGATGGCCGGATGAAGTTGAAGTTCGGCAAACGCGCCATCGATTTTCGAGTTAGCACCTGCCCGATGCTGTTTGGCGAAAAAATTGTCATGCGTATTCTTGATCCCTCAAGCGCACAGCTGGGCATCGAAATGCTCGGGTACGAACCTGATCAACGCGCCATCTTCGAAGAAAACCTGGCCAAACCCTACGGGATGCTACTGATTACCGGCCCAACCGGGAGCGGTAAAACCGTTTCTCTGTATACCGGCATTAACATCATCAACACGCCGGATATCAACATTTCCACCGCAGAAGATCCCGCTGAAATTGTTCTTGAGGGGGTTAATCAGGTCAATGTAAACGTCAAGCAGGGACTGACGTTTGCGTCCGCACTAAAATCTTTTTTACGACAGGATCCCGATGTCATCCTGATCGGGGAAATCCGAGACCTGGAAACAGGCGAAATCGCTATCAAGGCCGCCCAGACCGGCCACATGGTGATGGCTACCTTGCATACCAACGATGCCCCTCAAACGGTTACCCGTCTACTGAACATGGGTATTCCTTCCTACAACATCGCTTCGGCCCTCAATCTAATCATCGCCCAGCGGCTGACTCGCCGCCTCTGCAAACATTGCAAAAAACAGATAGATATTCCTGAACCGGCCCTGCGGGAAGAGGGGTTTACCGATGAACAGATCAAAGAAGGCATCACCATCTACGGTGCGGTCGGCTGCGATCAGTGCACCGAAGGGTACAAAGGCCGGGCCGGTATCTATCAGGTCATGCCAATTTCGGAAGAGATGGCCAAGCTGATCATGTCAGAAGCAACAGCACTGGATCTGGCTGCGCAGGCAGCAAAGGAAGGTATTAACGATCTGCGACAATCTGGCCTGTTAAAAGTCATGCAGGGCATCACCACACTCGATGAAGTCAACCGGGTAACCAAGGAATAACGCAATGGCGACACGAGCAGCAGCGGCAAAAAAAGGCAAGCCGATCAAAGTATCAACCTTCGCCTGGTCAGGCAAAGACAAAGCCGGCAAGAAGGTAAAAGGTACGCTTAAAGGGACAGACATTAACGTCATTCGGACGAAATTGCGGAATGACGGTATCAGCAACCCGAAGGTTGCCAAACAGATTCAACTGTTCGGGTCCGGTAAACAGGCGATCACGCCCAAGGACATCACTCTGTTTTCCCGACAAATGGCAACCATGCTGGATGCCGGCGTGCCAATGGTTCAGTCTTTTGACATTGTCGGCAAGGGCCATGAAAACCCGACCATGGCCGAGCTCATTATGACCATCAAACAGCAGGTAGAAGGCGGCAGTAGTTTTGCCGAGGCCCTGGCAAAACACCCGCTGCAATTCAACAACCTCTATGTCAATCTGGTAACGGCCGGCGAGGCAGCCGGGATACTGGATGATCTACTCGCGAAACTAGCGACTTTCATGGAAAAAACCGAAGCCATGAAAGCGAAAATTAAATCCGCGATGATGTACCCGGCATCGATCATGGTGATCGCCTTTATTGTGACCGTGATTTTATTGCTATTTGTTATTCCTCAGTTCGAAAGCCTGTTTGAAAATTTCGGCGGTGAACTCCCCGCCGCCACTCAATTCGTGGTCAATTTATCGAAATGGGTACAGACATACTGGCTCCCCATGTTCGCCGTTATAGGCGGGGTGGTATACGGCACAATGGAACTGAAAAAGCGCTCCAGACCGTTCAACGTATGGTTGGACAAAGTGGTGCTCAAAGCCCCCGTAATCGGTGAGATTGTCTCCAAGGGCACCGTTGCTCGTTTTGCCCGGACACTATCGACCATGTTTGCTGCCGGAGTGCCGCTCGTCGAGGCCATGGATAATGTCGCCAGGGCGTCCGGGAACGTTGTGTATGAAGAGGCGCTGCTTAAGGTGCGGGATGAAATATCCACCGGCACCACGCTCACCCAGGCGATGGAGCGAACCGGGCTGTTTGCCAACATGGTGGTACAGATGATTCAGATCGGCGAAGAAGCCGGCTCTATTGACTCTATGCTTGCCAAAGTGGCCGACTTTTATGAGGAAGAAGTCGATAACCTGGTTGATGGGTTAACCAGCATGCTCGAACCGCTGATCATGGCTTTCCTGGGCGTCGTAATCGGCGGCCTGGTGGTCGCCATGTACCTGCCGATATTCAAAATGGGTGCGGTGGTTTAATTTCTTCCCAATCTTTCCGTCGCACTTAACTTGATCGACCAACTGAGCGCTCTATTTATGAGCGAACCGCTGTTATTTGCCGTGGCACTGTTTCCGTTCGGCCTGGTGATTGGTAGTTTTCTCAATGTCGTGATTTATCGATTTCCAGTCATGCTGGAAAGACAGTGGCGCCATCAGGCCGAGCAGTTTCTGGAAATAGAACCCGCTATTGCCGAACAGGCAACGTTCAATCTGGCTATTCCGGCTTCCACCTGCCCAAATTGCAGCAGCCGTATTTCTGCCTGGCAAAACATTCCCGTGATTAGTTACCTCATACTGGGGGGGAAATGCCATCAATGTAAGGCACCCATTCCTGTTCGATACCCACTGGTAGAGCTTTCAACCGGGCTGCTTACCGCCGCAATTGGCTTTCATTTTGGGTTTACTCTTTATACCTGCTTTGCACTCCTGCTCACCTGGTCTTTACTCGTCCTTGTGTTCATCGACATTGACCACATGCTATTACCCGATGACATTACCCTGCCCCTGCTCTGGTCAGGACTAGCAATTGCCCTGCTCAAAATCGGCCCGGTAACGCTAAGCGATGCTGTCATTGGCGCCATCCTCGGTTATCTCATACTCTGGCTGGTTTACTGGGGTTTTAAGCTGGCGACCGGTAAAGAGGGCATGGGGTTTGGAGATTTCAAACTGCTGGCAGCGCTCGGGGCCTGGTTAGGTTGGCAAGCTCTGCCGACGGTCATTCTGGTTTCCTCGGTCATTGGAGCTGCCATTGGCATCATCACCCTGATTTTTTTCGGCGGACAACGGGGCAAACCAATCCCTTTCGGACCCTATCTTGCTGGCGCTGGTTGGGCCGTGTTGATCTGGAGTCAACAACTGAATGCGCTTTACCTGCGCCCTTAACGGGTTTCGTCCCTCTTTTCTAACTAACCAGCACTCGTCCACGGGATCAAACCATGACACCCCATATAATTGGCCTTACGGGTGGGATAGCCTGCGGGAAAACCACGGCTAGCGATTTTTTCAACGATCAGGGAATCGAGATCGTTGATGCAGACCTGGTTGCACGCGAAGTGGTCGCGCCTGGCGAGGCCGGATTAGAACAGGTCATCGATGCATTCGGCCGTTCAATCCTTAACGCCGACGGCACCCTGGATCGAAAGGCCATGCGGGATCTGATTTTCGCCGATCCCAACCAACGTCAACAGCTAGAGGCCATACTCCATCCGCTGATTCGCAGGCGTCTCGCCGAGTTACTGGCACTGTGCACGGGACACTACGCTATTTTTAGCGTGCCACTGCTGATTGAATCCGGGCTGATCAAACTCGCAGACCGAGTGCTGGTCATCGATGTCGAGCCTCAGGTGCAGATCGATCGACTGCTAAGTCGAGATGGAATTTCGCTGAGCCAGGCTCAGGCGATGATTGCCGCCCAGACACCCAGAGAAAAACGTAATGCAGCGGCGGACGACATCATCGATAACTCCGGCTCACTGAAGCAATTTATCGACCAGCTAGGGGCCATTCATCAGCGCTACCTTGCGCTGCCTCCCTGATAAAACCGGGGGAGATAAACCCGATTTGGGTAACTCCGGAACACCGAACCCGGGGAACAATCCTTTACAATAATAACCCAAACCATAGTCTGACCGGTGTCGGTCAGGCATATCAGGGACTCCCTCGCTACACGATCACGAGATTTTCTTCTGTTGCCAAGTTCTATTTTTTACGAACAACCCCTGAACGAACGCATACGCCTGTTAATGCGCCTCGAATACGTGTTTCACTACCTTGGCAACCCTGAGCCAGCGCCGATCGCCGTTCGTCAACACCTGGCGTTGAACTCCCTGCTCGATCTTATCGACCTGATCCATCGCGGCGACACCTGCACCGAAGTAATAAAAGAGCTGGAACGAATCAGCGCTAATCTGATCGAACTGAGACACCTGCCGGGGGTGGACGCAGACCGCCTAAACAATATTCTTGATAATCTCACCAGCCTCATTGCTCGGCTCAACGGCCAGAACTCGCGTCACTTCCAGACCGCCACGGACGCCGAGCTGCTATCCGCACTGAGAAGGCGTCACAACGTCACCTGCGGAAATACGGAATTTGACCAGCCATTGCTGCAACACTGGTTGCTAAAACCTGAACCGGTGCGGGAAGAGCTGCTCCAGACCTGGGCTAAACCTTTTGAGACACTCAAACTAGCAGTCAAGCTAGCGCTGCAACTAATTCGAGAATCGGCGGGGGCCACTCCTTGCGTCGCCGAATCGGGCTTCTATCAACACACGCTCGACACCGACCAGCCGGCTCAAATCATCCGAGTTTGCCCGGATGACCCAGACTGTTACCCGGTCATCAGCGCCGGTCGGCACCGATTCACTATCCGTTTTATGCGCCAGCAAAACCTTGACCCGGCGCTGCAGGTAGAAGATTCGGTCAATTTCAAACTCATCTGCTGTTCGATATGACAACCATCACCTGCCCCCGCTGCCAGAAACAGACCGAGTGGTCGTCAGACAACCCCTATCGCCCCTTTTGCAGTAATCGCTGCAAGATGAGCGACCTGGATGGGTGGCTAACGGAAGAATATGCGCTCCCCGCAAACGACGAAGAAACAACGGATTCACCTACCGACGACCATTAAATTTCGCCCTTCGCGCCGCTGTTATTATCGTCTAGGCGCACTACCCCCGCGCTAGCTGATCATCGCCCAGAGCTTTGATTGCTGTGATACTGGATGCTTCCAGCGCGGCCAGACCACCGTAAGCGCTCACTAAGGCATTCCAGTTTTCCGTTGAAATAAGCTGCCGGTCATCAGGCCTATTTAATAACGGCCGAAAATTCCGGAGTCGTTGTGATGGCGACAGCGGTCGGCGAAAGAACTGCATATCAGCAATATCAATCAGAACCAGCTGATTGTTTTCATTCCTCAACACGTTACCCAGATGCAGGGAACGAAAATAAACCCCTCGTTGATGAAGTTGCGCAATAAACTGCCCTAATTCGATAAACTGTTCTTTGGTCGGCGATTCTTTAACCATATCCCGCATACTGCAGCCACTCACCTTCTCGTAACTTAGCAGGTGGTATCCACAGGATCGACAATGGGCAATTTCAAGAACCTCCACTGTGTTAAAGCCCAGCGAGTCCAACCGCCTGGCGTTATTGGCGAATCTCACCGCATAGGGGTAAAACAGCGCTGAACTCAACCACCGTTTGCGGCGGAAGAGCTTGTGGATTATCTTGCCATTGGGTGCCTCAACCACCTTGGGACCAATCCCATCAGCCTCCAGCAGCCGTGATTCAGCAATTAAATTTTTTAATGCCGAAGGTGTAATTTTTTTCATCCGTAATCTCATTGTTAAATAGCTCCACCCGGTACAGCTTTATTCACCCCTCCTCGAACCCGCTTCTCACCCAAAGCCCATTATGACTTACCCGCTCTACCTGATCGCCGGCCACCTGCTGTTACCGCTGATTTTTCTCCGCCTGCTAATCAAGTCACGTAGCAATCCACCCTACCGACGACGTTGGTCGGAGCGACTCGGCTTTTACCAAGACCGACCAACCGTTCCACCGATCTGGATTCACACCGTCTCAGTCGGTGAATTTAATGCCGCAAAACCGCTAATCGCCGCTTTAAAAGAAGCCTATCCCAACTGCCCTATACTCGTTACTACAACCACCCCTACCGGGTCCGCCGCCGTTACCCATTACTCATCTGAGCTTTATCACGTCTATTTGCCTTACGACCTGCCTTTCTTGGTACGACGATTCCTCCGTCACTGGCAGCCCCGGGCGGGGATTATCTTTGAAACGGAAATCTGGCCAGCACTATTCAGAAACACAGCGGCCGCCAATATACCGCTGATCATGGCCAATGCCCGCCTGTCAGCCAAATCAGCACAGGGGTACCAGCGGATAAAACCACTGATCGCCGACGCCTTGCGGCTTCCGAACGCCATCGCCGCCGCGACCAACGAAGATGCCAGTCGGCTACGAGCGCTGGGCGCCGACCCCCAACGGCTGAGTGTCATGGGCAACATAAAATTCGATTACCACTTGGCGGACAGCATCCGCGAATCAGCAGCGCATTTACGGGACGACATCCTGGGCAGAGCACGAC
>Ga0209578_10000704_pt1 | contig 37797 bp, 58 predicted proteins | sample tdAd472_FD_187127 | JGI IMG/M metagenome (GOLD analysis project Ga0209578, IMG submission 187127) | Marine sediment microbial communities from the Atlantic coast under amendment with organic carbon and nitrate - tdAd47.2 (SPAdes)... | ecosystem: Environmental > Aquatic > Marine > Coastal >...
CACTTGATGGCGGTTGCGCATGCTTTGGCCACTGTCACGGCATATGAATCAGACCTTAAGTCGGCAACCATTGCACTGCCAGCACTCATGGCAGAGATGGCCGATGCGTGGGTGAATGCGATGGCAGAACGCGACGAAGATGGTCTGTTGGATTAAAAGAAATGGGCGAGCTGTAAAGCCCGCCCATCTCAATTTTGCCCAAACTTAAAGGTGATGGAAGCAACAACCATCACCAAAAGCCTATCCAAGCAAACGACCAGTGGCAACACATAAATGTTGCATTCACAGTTTCCGCACCTTATAAAAAGTCTGCGGAACTGATGAAAGGATGCGGCATGAAAAATCTAAGCAGGGCCATCGCCCACATGCAAAAAGCTACAGAGCTGTTGAACGAAATTTTGGAAGGTATCGACACTGGGCCAAAATACAGGGTGCCGGGTGGTCCGCCGCCAGCGAGCGGTTTTCGCGGCGTGACGAAAGACAAACGCACCGGTCGGTTCGGCGCCAAGGCGTGGGTAAATGGAAAATCAAAATGGGTTGGAACATACGAAACCGCCGAGCAGGCAGCAGCCGCTGTCAGTGCATATGAGGCATCCCAAAAAGCACTTACCGAGGTTAAAATTGCTAACTTCGATTAACTTCGAGACTTCGGTAAATAACTCCCTGTAAGTAGTCACCGAGGAGGTTTGTATATGTAATATACAACCTCCTCGGTGAACTACTAGGGTTATACAGGTGACTTCGAGAAAAGGAGGTCTGCGGCACAATGGTTAAGGTTAGATTGAACAGGCAGGAGCTGGCAGAGGTTCAGCAGGCAGCGGCGTTAAGGTGGCAGCTTGCAAGGGCGTCTGCAGTGGCCAACCAAAAGCGGGCGGCGGTTGATGATAGTCAGCTGGACGTTCTCGGGCTGAAGGCGGAATGCGCGGTGGCCAAGCTGTTTGGTGTGGCAAGCAACACGCAGGCACTAGGCATCGACAGTGGCCAAGATGTTTGGGTTGGCGAATTTAGCATCGATGTGAAGGCGACGTTTCACCAGACGGGGGTTTTGCTGTTTAAGTCGGCGGCGGCCTTCAAGGCAGATTGCGCGGTGCTAGTGACGGTAACTGAGGAAGACGATGTGATGAACGTAATTGGCGGCATAAGCCGAAAGATGTTCCTTGAACGGCACCGGCAGGCTGATCTAGGACGTGGGCCGTGCCTTGTCATGGGGCAAGATGAAATTTGGCCTATCGAAACGCTATGGCGGAAATTGGCGGAAATGAGGTTTCACTGATGGCAAGGGCTGGCAAGGTGAAGGCGCCAGTGCGTCAAAAGAAATCGGACAGGCTGACACACCCGAAGGTCAGCGAAGCGGAACAGATTATTGATTATACGATAGCGCCACTGCAGCGGGCCATTCAGCAGGCGGACGAAAGGTGGGGAATAGATATGTTGCCGGAGCTAGTTTCGCACGAATCAGCGGCCAAATGGGGGCTATGTATGGCGAGGCTAAACGAGGCGATTGATAAACACGATGCAGAGGCCGTTACACAGTGGGTTGGAGCGTCTTTGCGGGGGTTGGGTCATATGGAAGCCGAGGCGGTAAAGCTGGGGGCCAGCAGGGCGCCAGAGGGCGTGTTTGAGGTGGAAGATGGTAGCGGGAATATCTTTGCAATCATGGAAGATGGCAGAAGCTGGCAATCAATACAGAAAAGCATGCCTGAAATAAAACTTTTGACACGGCGTGAGGCTGCAGTGGCTATAGCATTTTATCAGAAGCACGCGCTTGGGATAATGGTTGACGAGATAAAGCAGCACTTCCCCAAGGCAGAGGTTTTAGGGGTGACGAAAGATGATGATCTAAACGACGAGATAAATTTTCTATAAGAGGCTGCACAGGGGCTGTTTACCGGTCTAGCCATTCGTGATACCTTTAAGCGTGACAAGAGGCATGCACGGGAAGCACAATGACAGAGACAGGTAAACGAGGGCAGTGTATGTATTGCCACGAGCCTTTCCTGATTGGTAAGCGGAAAAGGCTGTTTTGCTCAGACAAGTGCAAAACTAGATACAGCCGTGAATTTAGGTCTTGTTTTTATTGCGGCAGCATAGCTGACACGCGCGACCACATAACGCCACACGCAACAGAAAAGCCAAACAGCTCTAAGCGGCAGTGGTCAACCGACTACGTTAATGCGTGTAAGGAATGTAACTCAATACTTAGCGATAATTTCCCATGGTCGCTATATGATCGCGTCATGTATTTGCACGACAAGTTTAAGCAAAAGAAAAAACTTAACATGCCGTTTGTTGAATGGGATGAAGATGACCTTGAAGAGGTTTCAGACACCATGCGAACATGGATAGCAAACGAGCAGCAAAAGCGCTGGGCGGATGAGAGAAGGCTTAGCCACATAAGGCTTGTTGCATTGAAGGTTGCAAAGTTTCAGAATGGAGACTTGCAAGACGGTGAAGAGGATTGAACGGCATGGAAAACGAACGCACAAAGGTTTTGCAAGAGGCAAACGAGCTGATAAACGGCCAGCGGCAATCTGACTACGGCACTCCGCGGGCAAATTTCAGTGCGATTGCAGATATGTGGTCTGCCTACCTTGGCGCCGACATTGAACCGCGCGACGTGGCAAACATGATGGCGCTTCTTAAAATTGCCCGGCTGCGGATGGCAAACCATAGGGATTCAGCGGTTGACGGTGCCGGGTATCTTGCGCTTGGGCATGAGTTAGGCTTAGAGTGACGATGTGTCACTGTTTGGCATATCCCCTCCCTGAAACTGGCCAGCGCTTTGTGTGCTGGCCGTTTTTTTAGGTGACGCGATGGAAAATATCGTAATCGACCCCGGCCAGTTTGACGAAGAAGAGCTGCAAGAAATTGTCGAGCTGTTTGTTTTAGCGTCTGTTGAAATGATTGCAGATGGCGAGGATGCCGGGCTGGTGACAACGGCCATGGCGATTGCGTTGCGCATGTTGCTTGAAGAATACGGGGAAAAAGAGCGGCTGCACTAGGTGAGCCGCTCTTTGCTTTTGTCAGAATAGGTAGAATGGTGCGGCGCAGATTGTGAAGAGTGCGATTGCGCCCAATAGGTCGCTGGCAAATTGTTTCATGCTGCGGCCTTTCTTGCTGCGTCTGCGCCTGCAATAAATGCGCGGATGTTGTCGTAAGTTTCACGGGCAGTGCCGCGTGGGGTTATGTCGCGTTCGCCGCCGCTTTCATTGCAAAGTTGACTAAGACGATAGCCGCCATATGCGCAATCTAGAACATAAGTGCCGGGGTTTGCCTTAAACTTGCCGTCTGCGTCTTTGCTGTATGCCTGCAGGCTGTAGCCAAACATTGCATTCAGGTTGTCGATCTGGTGCTGCAGGTGTTTCTTTGTGATGCGGTTTGTCATGGTGTGCTTCCTTTCTGTATTAATGTGATAAACAATACATAAAACACCCACCAACACAATGCAAGCACAAAAAGCAAAAAGATTGAAAAAAGTTTGGCAACACTCCACAACGCACAGCGGCCAACACCGACGCACACGCGCGCGCGTTCATATATATGGCCGGGAAGGTCTGCAAATCTGCAAACCCAAGTTTGCAAATGTGCAAAGCCCACACAACATGTTGTGTGCGTGTGTTTGTAATGCGTCAGCAAAACGCTAACCAATTGAAAACATTGCATGCACTATGCAGCATAAGCACACTTACACGCCATATGCGTTAAATGCTTTATGCGTCATGCCAGCACGTGCTTGCATTCTGCCAGAGGCTAGGCCGCAGACCCCCCCCACCCCGCAACTTTTCGGGGGCGGTGTTATTATCTACCCTCCGACATACTGTTCAAAAAAAATTCCACAAAATTTTAACAAAAGGTTTGACGCATAAAGACGGCAAACATATGTTAAACGGAAAGGAGACAGAAATGACCGCACGATGTTCAAACCATCCTGACAAGCCTGTCATGGCCAAAGGCTTATGCGCTGCCTGCTACATGCGGCAGCATCGCGCCAAAAAATCTACGTATGTTGGGCGCAGGCCCAATGGCGCAAACTACGATGTTGCGCTTGCTGCAAAAGCTGACTGGGTTGATAGATTTTATGCTAAGATTGATCGCAGCGGTGATTGCCATGTGTGGACAGGGCAGAAAACCAACGCTGGCTACGGTGTATTCTACGTTGCGAACATGACGTTGCTGGCGCATCGGTTAATGCGTGCGATAAACGGAGGAAATCTTTTGGCGCCGGTTGTTATGCACACATGCGACAACCCATCGTGCGTCAACCCTGCGCATCTGCAAGACGGCACTTATGCTGACAACATGGCTGACATGGACGCCAAGGGCCGCCGTAATGTAACTGAAAAATCTGGCGCACATTTGAAGGACAGGCAAAATCATCCAAAGGCACGCCGCGTTATGACGCCAGTTGGAGAATTTGCCAGTGCGTCATTGGCTGCAGATACGCTTGGAATTAGCAGGCGCTATGCACAGCGGCTTGCAAGTGATTGCCGTAATGGTTGGAAGTGGTTAGATTAGGCTGAAAATGTGGAGGCAAACATGGCTGGCAAGCCACTGACGAAAAAATTGTTCACTGATCTGGAGGAGGCAGCGCAAAGTGAAGGCAAAACCGCTGCCGACTTTTTGTATGATTACATTGCTGACGGCGGTTCAGTGAAGGCGCTGGCAGAGAAGTTGGGTTTCAACCGGTCGCATGTTAGCAAGGAGTTAAACAAACATCCTGAATTTCGCAAAGTGCTTGATGACGCGAAGAAGCAGAGCGCGGAGGCCCTGATTGAAGATGCCAGCGAAATGGCTGACGAGATGGCTGAAAAGATGGACAACGGCGCTGATGTGCGCAGCGAGCGTATTGCTGTCTTGCGTGAGCAGATCAACATGCGTAAGTTTCGCGCTGCGTCCAGAGACCCGCAACAGTTTGGCAAGCAGGATAATCACATTACGATTAACTTGGGCGACCTTCACCTTGACGCTTTGCGCAAGCACAGGTCCAATGTGATTGACATTACGCCAAGCGGGAGTTCCGACGATGAGTGAACAGCAGGACAACCCGCTTCTTGATTTTGTGAACATGTATCGGGCAGACCCGGTGGCCTTTGTTAAGGAGGTTCTTGGCGGGACGCCGACTGCCTATCAGGAGGAAGCGCTGGCAGCGTTGGCCAAGGGCGAGCGCAAGATGTCGATCAGGTCTGGCCACGGCACGGGCAAGTCAACATTTGCCAGCTGGGCGATGCTGTGGTTTTTGATGTTTCGGTTTCCCAACAAGGTTGTCGTGACGGCACCCACCACTGGCCAGCTGTTTGACGCCTTGTTTGCTGAATTGAAGAAATGGATCACGGAGATGCCGAAGCAGCTACAACCGCTGCTGAACGTAAAGTCGGATCGTGTTGAGTTGGTTGCAGCCCCAAGTGAAGCATTCATCTCGGCCAGAACGTCACGGGCTGAGACACCTGAAGCATTGGCCGGTGTTCACAGCGAGCATGTGCTGCTTGTTGTTGATGAAGCCAGCGGTGTGCCTGAGCCGGTGTTTGAAGCGGCGGCTGGCTCGATGTCCGGGCATTCTGCTACTACGTTGTTGCTGGGCAACCCGACACGTTCAAGCGGCACGTTTTTTGAAAGCCAGAACAGGATGGCGCATTCTTGGTGGGTGCGGCGTTGGTCGTGCTTGGACAGCCCGCTGGTGTCTGATGAGTTTGTCGAAGAAATTAAGTTGCGCTACGGCGAGGAAAGTAATGCTTTTCGTATCCGTGTGCTTGGCGAGTTTCCTCTTGCTGATGATGACACGATCATTCCGATCCATTTAGCCGAAGCTGCGCGTGATCGTGACATTGAGACGCCAAAAGATACCAAGCCTGTGTGGGGCCTTGATGTAGCACGCTTTGGGACGGACAAGACGGCGTTGGCTAAGCGCACCGGGCCTGTCGTAACTGAGATTGAGCGCTGGCAGGGTTTGGACCTGATGCAGACTGTTGGTCGGGTAAAGGCGGAGTATGATGGCCTGCCGTTTAGCCTGCGGCCATCTGAGATACTTGTTGACAGCATCGGCCTTGGCGCTGGCGTCGTTGACCGTTTGCGTGAGTTGGGCTTGCCGGTGCGTGGTGTGAACGTGTCTGAAGCGCCGAGCATGGGTAAGACGTATCAGAATTTGCGGACTGAGTTGATTTTCAAGTTGCGCGGTTGGCTTGAGGAGAGGGGTAGTAAAATACCCCATGACGACCAACTCATTGCGGAATTAACGTCAATCAGGTATAGTTTCGGCAGTTCCGGCAAGATGAAGGCTGAGAGCAAGGACGAGATGCGGCGGCGTGGCTTGGGTTCACCTGACTTGGCTGATGCTGTCTGCCTAACGATGGCGAGCGATGCTGCCACTGCGTTGGGCGTAGGATCAACATCGTGGGGCCAGCCCCTGCGCAGGAATTTAAAGGGCGTGGCTTGATGGACGATCAAAAGCGTTACAAGAATTTTGCTGACATGTTTGACGGCGGCGGTATGGGTCGTTCTGGCGACAAGTTTGAGGGCGGCGGGTTGCTGTCGATGCTTGGTAATGCCTTGGGGATTGCGCCGTATGGTGCGCAGCGCGAGCGTGACCTTGAAATGGCGTCTAAGGTTGCTGCTGGCGTTGCCTTGAAGCCAGAAGTTGCGCAGCCTGTTATCCGCGCAGAAGAGATGGCATACGGCGGTCGTGGTGACTATGGCATGCCTCAGCAGCCAATGCAGTATGGTGGTCGCGGAGATTATGGTATGCCTCAGCAGCCTATGCAGTATGGCGGCCGTGGCCCAGCTGGAATGCCTTACCCTGAGTTTGCGCAAGATGAGCTGAGCCGTCAAAACATTGATTATCTTCGTTCCATTGGAATGATTGATTACTAATTAGGGAGCTACTGATATGCCAGAAAATGCAGCAGCCGAAGGTGGCTTTGGTTTAGGCGCTAACGAAGCGTTTGGCGGTCAGGTTGGCACTGGTTCGCTAGGTGGCAGCGAAGTTGGCGGCGCTCAGGGTAGCTTCGGTGGCGGTGAGTTTGGCGGCGGTGGTCCTAGCAGCCCGGCGGCTCAGGCAGCGGCAGCAAGCGACTCCATTGCAGCGGCTGAGGCTGTGTTTAGCAATGCTGGCGTGCAGAATGGCATTTTGGGCATGATGGGTCTTGCTCCGGGCCAGAGCCAAAATGCGCCTGCTCAGAGCATGGCGCCTAGCTTGTCGGCTCCTGCAATTGCGCCGGGCTTCAACCCCGAAGCTGTTTTTGGCATGTCGCCGCCCAGCCAGAACCCCAGCACTGGTGGCCTGCTTGCTGGCTCGCCTGCGCCTAGCATGGCGCCTAGCGTTGATCCTTCTGCATATGCAATGCCTGACTTGCCTTCGCCTGAAGTGGTATCGCCTGCTGCCCCTGCTGCAATGGTCGCGCCTACAATATCAATGGCGCCAACCATGTCGCTGGCTGACCAGAGCTTTAATCCTGAAGCTGTGTTTGGCATGGTTGCGCCCAGCCAAAACCCAACGACCGGCGGCCTGCTTGCTGGCTCGCCTATGCCTGATATGGCGCCTGTCGCTGACACAGCTCCGGCAATTAATGCTGACCCGATTGCATCGTATGGCACAGGCACCAGCGCAATGTCGGTTGATCCAGCAGCGATTGGCGGCAACTTGACTGGGCTTCTTGGCACGCCAGCTCCTGCACCAGCAATGGCACCTGCTGCACCAGCACAAACGCCTGCAATGTCGCCAGCAACTATCGCTCAAGACATGATGGCAATGGCACCTGCGCCAGCACCTGCCATGTCGCAATCCATGACAAGCCGCCCGCAGGCTCGTCCAACCGATGACCGCAGCTTCTTGGGCCGCACTGTAAACGATATTCAAATGGGGCTTTCAATCAATCCGTTTGCCAGCCGCCAAGAGCAAGCGCAAAGTTTGATTGACCGTGGCTGGAACCCGACAGATGTGAGCAACTTTATGGCGCGCAGCATTGATACTGATCGTAGCAATCAGGCGATGATTGAAAATCAGGTTGGCGCTGATGGATACACCCGCATTCTTGAAAGCGCTGCTGCGCCATTAGTGACGGCGCCAGCAACAAGCCAGCCTGTAAGGTTCTACGTTCCGCGACTTTCGGCAAGGGGTTACTGATGCCACTACGCAAAGGATCGTCAAAGAAGGTTATCTCTGCTAATATCCGCACTGAGATGAAGGCTGGCAAGCCGCAGAAACAAGCCGTAGCCATTGCTCTGAGCAAGGCGGGCAAGTCCAAGAAAGGTCGGAAGAAATGAAGAAGCCGATGAAAAAGCCTGCGTTCAAGCCCTGCAAGGGCTGCCCCACCCCTGCCAAATGTAAAGCGGCTGGCAAGTGCTTGGCGAAGGCCCGTAAGTAATGGCTATATCGACATATGCAGAACTAAAGTCGGCCATTGCTGACTTTCTTGACCGAGACGACTTAACCAGCGTCGTGGAAACCTTTATTGCGCTTGCAGAAACTGATCTTAACCGCCTCATTCGCCATTGGCGCATGGAGGGTCGCTCGACTGCGGAGATTGACACGCAATACTCGGCTGTGCCTGCTGACTTTCTTGAGCCGATCCGGTTTTACATTACGTCAAACAACACGCATCCGCTTGAGCTTATTAGTCAAGCCGAGCTGCTTGACCGCAAGTATAACAACGGCAACACCGGCGGCATGCCGCGTTTTTACGCTGTCACCGCTGGCGAGCTTGAGGTGTTCCCAGTTCCAGACAGCACGTATGACGCTGAGCTGTATTACTACAAGCGCTTGAGCGCGCTGTCTGACAGCAACACGACCAACTGGCTGTTGACGTATTACCCCGATGCTTATCTTTACGGCGCCTTGATGCACTCGGCACCTTACTTGAAAGATGACGCACGCATTCAGATTTGGAGTGGCCTGTTCCAAAATGCAATTGCTTCCATTAACTTGGAAAGCGACAAAGCTAAATTCGGCGGCACGGGTCTCCGCCTTAAAGTTAGAGGTCTGTCATGAGCTTCTCGAATACCCACGAAAACAAGGTTCTGACATGGACCTTCACTGCTGACGCTGTTACCCGCCCCACGGCTTGGTATCTTGCGCTGTTCACAACTGATCCCGGCGAGACTGGTTCTGGCACAGAGGTCAGCACTTCTGGCACTGCGTATGCGCGTCAGTCGGTTGCGTTTACTGTTACCGACAACACCGCGTCGAACAGCGCTGCCGTTGAGTTTCCGACCGCCACAGCAAGCTACGGCACCGTGACGCACGTTGCAGTGTTTGATGCCTCGACTGCTGGCAACATGATTGCCTATGCAGCGCTGAGCAGCAGCAAGTCGATTGACACAGGCGATGTGCTGCGCGTGCCTGCCGGTGATCTAGACATCACGCTGGATTGATGAATGGCTGACACCGTTTACCGCACTGGATATGGCACGGGCGCTTATGGTGTCCGTGCTTTCGGTGTGGACGGCTCTGATGTAGCGGCAGCCAGCACAATCATAACCGTCACGACTGTTGCCTCAGCTGCACTTCGTGTTCGGTTGGCTGCTTCGATCCCGGCAGCGGTCACCACAACCGTTGCGGGGTCGCAGAGAGTGCGGGAGGCGGCTGCTGCCGCTTCTGCTGCCAGCTCCGCCACGAGTGCCTCCCAGCGTGTGCGTGAAGCCTCTGCGTCAGTCAGCGCGTCGGCCACTGGTTCGGCATCTGTTGAACGCATCAAGCTTGCTGGCGCCTCTGTATCGGCGGCTGCGACTGTGTCTGGTGCATGTGAGCGCATTCAGCACACCGGCGGTGACACTGCCTGCGTTTCTTCTGTTTCCGTCAAAACTGAAGTTGTGTTTAATGTAGGCCCACAATTTCTTGCTTCTGCCTTTGCGGCGGTGACTGCAGAGCGTTTGCGCGAAATTACTGGCTCCGCTTCTTGTTCTGCATCTGTTTCGGCGATTGCTATTGAGAAATGGGAGCCAGATGCCGGCACTGCAGAAACTTGGACACCTATTGGGGATAGCTCTGAAACATGGTATCCTGCCGCAAATTCAACTGAGGCTTGGTCTGCTGCCTCAAAGACATCAACCGATTGGAATGCTGCATCAGCGATTGCTGAGATTTGGCAATCTGCCGCATAGGAGATAAACAATGGCTGACACCACCACCACAAATTTTGGCCTTACCAAGCCAGAAGTTGGCGCCTCTGAAGATACTTGGGGGACTAAAATTAATGCCAACTTGGACAGCATTGATGACCTTCTTGGCGACGGCGCCCCGCTTGCTATTGATACGGTAAATAATCGTGTTGGGGTTGGCACAAGCAGCCCATCTGATACTCTTGAGGTAACTACGTCAACGAATGGCACGCCTACCCGTATTCGTCTTACTGCCAATGACACTGGCGGGACCGCAAGAAGCGGTAATGTATTTTTTGATGCAGACACAAACACTGTTGGGTTTCGCAATGGTGGTTCAGATGTGCTTCATGTGGATGACAGCAGTAATGTAGGTATTGGGACAAGCAGCCCCGCCGCAGCACTTCATGTAAACTCTAATTTGGCGAACCTTGCTGGTTTGTTTGAGAGCAATGACGCAGGGGCTACGATCACCCTGATTGATGACTCTACTACTGGCGGGAGTGTAGCTGAACACGGACTGAACACGGTTGGTGACCAACTTGAAATTCGTGCAGTAGATAATTTGGCCTTTGAGACTGCCGCCACAGAACGCATGCGCATCGACAGCAGCGGTAACTTGCTGGTGGGTAAGACTACACAAGATCAGGATGTTATTGGGGCGGAAATTAGAGAAAATGGTATTGCCGCATTTACAGCAGATGGCACTGCTCCATTAAGAGCCAATAGAAAAACTGATGACGGTGCTATTGTAAACCTTCAGAAAGACGGCACCAGTGTGGGGAGTATTGGGACTTCTAGTGGCAATATTTACATGGTTAGAGGTTCAATTTCTGGTGTAGGGATTGCAGGTGGTGGGCAGTTCGTTGCAACAGACAGTTCTGGGGCATCTTCAGATAATACCAGAGATCTTGGTGCAGCGTCCGTTCGCTGGGATGACGTTTACGCCACAAACGGAACAATCCAAACATCTGACCGCAATGAAAAGACTGACATTGCTGAACTGGACGAAGCCGAAAAGCGGGTTGCCATTGCAGCTAAAGGTCTGATCCGAAAATATCGCTGGAAGGATGCTGTCGCTGAAAAGGGTGACGACGCCCGTATTCACTTCGGTATTATCGCACAGGACTTGCAGGCTGCATTTGAGGCTGAGGGCTTGGATGCTGGTCGTTACGCCATGTTCATCTCAAGCACTTGGTGGGAAGCTGACGAGGTTATCCCTGCCGTAGAGGCGCAGGATGCAGTCTACGAGATACAGGTTGACGAGGATGGCAACGAGGTGCAGGTGCTTGTCTCTGAGGCAGTAGAAGCCCAGCCGGAACGCACTGTCACCAACACATACCAAACTGCAGAAGAAGCGCCGGAAGGTGCCGTAGAGCGCACTCGACTTGGTGTTCGCTACCCTGAACTTCTGGCGTTTATCATTGCTGCTATGTAAAGGCGATCAAATAACATGCCATTGATCCCACTCAACATCCCGCCGGGTCAATATCGAAACGGCACAGAATATCAGTCACAAGGACGCTGGCGGGATGCAAACTTAGTCCGCTGGCATGAGGGTGCTTTGCGCCCTGTCGGCGGCTGGCGCCAGCGTGGCAGCGTAGACATTGACGGCGTTGTTCGCAATGTTGCCGCGTGGGAAGACAACACCGGCAGCCGTCGAATTGCGTTTGGCACGCACAGCAAGCTGTATGCCATGAATATCAGCGACACAGTGAGCGATATCACGCCGACAGGGTTCACGGCTGGAGTTGTTGACGCCACTGGTTTTACTGGCTACGGCGGTAGCACATACGGCAGTGGCCTGTATGGTCTTCCATCTGAAGAAACGACAGACACCATTCCAGCGACCACTTGGTGCCTTGAAAATTGGGGCCAATACTTACTTGCTATGACGCCATATGACGGCAAGATTTATGAGTGGCAACTTGACGGTGCAACACCTGCGGCTGTTCTAAGCAATGCACCTACTGGTTGCACTGGCATGATGGTGACAGAAGAGCGTTTTGTGTTTGCATTTGGCGCAGGCACCAACCCGCGCAATGTTGCTTGGTCTGATCGTGAAAACAACAATGTTTGGACGCCAACTATTACAAACCAAGCTGGGGACATTGAAATCCAGACCAATGGCGTAATTATGAGAGGAATTCGCACGCGCGGGCAGTCGTTGATCTTAACAAGCCAAGACGCCCACACTGCAACATATCAGGGGCCGCCGTTTGTTTACGGCTTTGAGCGCGTCGGCACATCTTGCGGCCTGATTGCCACAAACGCAGTCGCGTCAATTGATAGTGGAGTGGTCTGGATGGGCCACCGGTCGTTTTTTGTCTACAGCGGCGGCGCCGTTCAGCAAGTTCCTTGCGAGGTTTCTGATTACGTATTCAGCGACATGAACTACGAGCAGAAGTCTAAAGTTCACGCAGTTGTAAACAGCCGCTTCAACGAGATTTGGTGGTTCTATCCAAGCAGCAGCAGCAATGAGTGCGACCGTTACGTGGCATTTGACTACGCAGAAAATATCTGGATGACTGGCGAGATTGACCGCACGGCTGGCGTTGACCGTGGCGCTTTCCGTTATCCCATGTGGGTTGCATCTGATGGCGTTGTTTACGAGCATGAAGTTGGCTATGACCACGGCACGCAGACGCCATACGCAGAGACCGGTCCAATTGCTATCAGCGCTGGCGAACAGGTCATGGCTGTGCGTGAAATGATCCCAGACGAAAAGACGCTTGGCGATGTGACGGCGACATTTAAAACCCGCTTTTACCCGACCGACACAGAGCGTGAATATGGGCCATATAGCATGGCCAACCCGACTAGCATCAGGTTTACCGGTCGGCAGGTTCGCATGCGCGTGACAGGCAACACAATGTCTGATTGGCGTGTTGGCGTTATGCGGCTTGATGCTGTGGCCGGTGGCCGCAGATGAGCAGGGTAATCCCACCAGTCACCATTGATATTCGGCAGTGGGCTGAAAATATGCGCCGCTATCTTGGCAGCGCATTGGATCAGCTCGGTTTTAAGGATGCGTCTTCATCTGCTGCCGAAAATGGTGTGATGTTGTGGGACAATGGCAACGGCTATCCTGTGGTTAGCAAAGGCGGCGAGTGGCGCCAGATCGTCTTGGCAGATGGCTATGCTTTCTTTGGGCAAGACGCTGACATTACGGCAGCTGCTGCCGATACGGCCTACGCCATCACTTACGATGCGCCAGCAATGTCTAACGGCATCTCGCTTGGCACGCCAACCAGCCGCATTGTGTTTGCCGAGGCTGGCACTTACTTGCTTGCTTTCTCGGCGCAGATCACATCCACATCCAGCAGCACTGTAGGGTTTAGGTTTTGGCCACGCATTAACGGCGCTGACGTGCCGGGCAGCACAATGGTTGCCAACTTGCACCAGAACAGCGCCACACTTGTAATTTCCCGCACGGCAATATTTCAGGTGAGCGCTGGCGATTACTTAGAGGCTATGTGGGCAACTGACAGCACGTCTGGCTTCTTGCAAGCCACTGCGGCCACGGCTTATGCTCCGGCAGCGCCATCAACGTCGCTGTCGGTCACTAGGATTAGGGAATGACGGTCAATATTGAAGACTACAAGGATCAAATAGAGGCCGCCCTAAAGCACAGTGGCGGCACTCATTTATTTGAGGATGTGGCTGTTGCTGTGGTTGAGGGTAGAATGCAGATGTGGGTGAATGGCGAAACAGTGGCCATTACTGAGGTAATATGTTACCCTCGCAAAAAAGTTCTTCATGTTTTCATCGGTTCTGGGAAACGCAAAGAACTTTTCGAGATGATTGAAAGCGCGTGGCAGTGGGGGCAGTCAATTGGCTGCACTGGCATGACACTAGCAGGCCGGAAGGGCTGGATGAAACTGATGGGTAAATTCGGCTTCAAGCCAACCCTTTACGTGATGGAGAAAAGCGCATGAGTGGCGGCAAAGGTGGGTCACAGACTACAACGGCCCAAGTTCAAATTCCTGCCTACATTGAAGAGGCTTCTAGGGCTAACTTAAATCGGGCTAACGAAATTGCTCAGCTTGGTTACACGCCTTACTATGGCCCTGAAGTTGCGGCATTCACGCCATCGCAGGAGGCTGCATTCCAAGGGACTGCAGACGCTGCTTCGGCATTTGGCATGCCTACTGGGCAGGTCAATCAGCCCGGCATGACATCTTACGGCATGCCGCAGCCTACTGAATATGCTGGCGGCGTGCGTGGATACAGCTCGGCGCCAATGTATGAGCAGTCAGTCGAGCAGCTTCGTGCCAACGCTCCTGCTCAGTATGACTTTATTCGCGGCATGTTTATCAATCCTCAGACTGGCGAGCGCCCAGTGGCGCCGTTTGGTCCGGGTGGCAGCATTTATCCGCCGGAGCCAGCAACACCTGCTGCCGGAGCGGTGGGTAGCGAGGTGGCTTCCGCTGCTCAAGCTGCCGCAACTCGCAGCGTTGCGCCAAGTTCAGCGTTAACTCGACGCGAGCAGCAAATGGGCCTGACGCCAGCAATGAAAGCGCGCGGTATGACAATTGCAGATGTGATGGGGCGTTAAAATGGCTGGCTCACTAAATACACAATCAAACACCACCGTAAAACCGGCATCATTCCAGCCGACAAATCCGCCTACCACTGCGCCTAACTTTGCTATGACGCGCGGCTCTGCCCCGAATGTCTATCAGCAGTCGGCCGGTGCGTTGCAGCAGGCCCAGCAGACAGCTGGCAATCTGGCTAACTTTCAAGTCAACCCGATGCAGGCTGCTCAGCTAGGGCGAACTGCAAGGGTGAGCGCGCCCGGCCAGATTGGCGTAAACCAGCTGGCCAGAACAAACCTGAATTCCTACATGAACCCATACATTCAGAATGTGGTTAAGTTTGGACAGCAGGACATTGAGCGTCAGCGCCGAATGGCGTCAAGAAACATGGGCGCTCAAGCGCAGGCCGCCGGAGCGTTTGGCGGATCGCGGCAGGCTGTTCAAGATGCAGTGCTTGCTGGTGAGGCCATGCGCGAAGCTGGCCAGCTGTCTGCGCAGCAGCGTCAGGCTGGCTTTCAGCAGGCGTTGCAGTCAGCTCAATTTGATATTGGCCAGATGCAGGCTGCTCGCAATCTTGCGGCTCAGCAGCAGATGCAGGCAGGTCTTTCCAACCAAGCTGCCATCAACGCAATGCGTCAGCAGCGGGGTGCATTCCAGCAGGCTGCAAACCAAGCCAACTTTGGCGGTCAGTTCCAAGGTGCTGGTGTTCGCGCTAACGCCGCTGGCCAGCTTGGCGGCCTTGCGCAGACTGGCTTCGGCTTTGGTCAGGCAATCAACCAGCAGCAAATGCAGCAGGGTGCATTGCAGCAGGTTCTGCAGCAGCAGCTAATTGACGCGGCCCGTGGCCAGTATCAAGGCTTCATCGGCGCTCCGCAGACTGCTCTTGGGTTGCCGCTGCAGGCTCTTGGCGCTGCGCCGGTGCCGCAGACATCAACGCAAACACAAAGCCGCCAGCCGGGCCTGTTTGACTATCTAACTGGCTTTGCAGCACTCGGCAGTATGTCCGACCCGCGCCTGAAAACCAACGTCCAGCACAAGGGCCAGTTTAACGGCGTAAACTTCTACAGCTGGGATTGGAATGACGAAGGCAAGCGCATCGCAAACCCAGATCAGCCGACTTTCGGCGTGATGGCTGATGAGCTGCAGAAGACGCACCCGCAGCACGTAATGCGTGGCGAAGATGGCTACCTGCGTGTCAAATATGCTGAGCTGATGCGCGAGTTGGTGGAGGCCGCCTGATGGCAATGCAAGACTGGGCTAATGCTATCGCAAGCATAGAAAGCGCTGGTAGCGGCGGGTATTCCGCCCTCGGTCCAGTTACGCGCCGTGGCAATCGTGCTTATGGCAAGTATCAGGTCATGGACTTTAATGTTGGCCCTTGGACTGAAAAGTATGTTGGCCGCCGCATGACACCTGACGAGTTTCTTGCCAGCCCAGAGGCTCAGGAAGCTGTATTTCAGGGTGAGTTTGGTAGCTACGTGCAGAAATACGGCAACCCACAAGATGCTGCGTCTGCATGGTTTACTGGGCAGCCAATGTCTAGCGGAGCAGGCCGCAAAGATATTCTTGGGACCAGCGGCAGCGGTTATGTTGCTAAATTTAATCGTGCATTGGGTCAGGATCAAACCCCGACCATTTCTACCAAAGGAGGCGGGACAGTGACCCCCGATCAGATCGCACAAGGCGCAATGGCGCAATCGGCTGGCCAAGAGCCTGAGCAGCCACGCGGCTTGCTCGGCAACTTGTTTGGCAATCCTGACACGATGGCTGCACTGGCCATGGCCTTCAACAGCATGCGTCTTACTCCTGACCCCAACCTGTCGGCTGTGCTATCTGCGCAGATGAAAGAGCGTCGCAGTGAGCGGAAAGCTACTGCGCAGAAAAACCGCACATTGGATTATCTAAAAAGCCTTAACACTCCGCAGGCCGCAGAGGCTATTCGTTATGCGGAAGGCACTGGTGACATTGCAGGCGCGTTGAAAATGGCCACCGCGACTGGCAAAGATGAGCGAACTGCGCTTATCAAAAACTTTGAGTTTGCTAAGTCGCAAGGTTTTGAAGGCAGCTTCCAAGACTTTATGAAGTCAGGCGGCGGCGGCGGCAGTGTCGTCAATATCAATGGCGAGGATTACAAGGTTGTTAACGGCCAAGTTATCGTCCCTGACCCCAGCTCCCCCATGGGTATAAGATTTGTTCCAATTCCCGGAAGTAAAGCTGCCGCTGATATGGAGAGAGCTGGCGAAGCGCAAGAAGCGCGAACTGCAGGCGAGGCGACATCTGGCGCAACGGTTCTTGAAGATATTACTCGCGCAAAAGAAATTGCCAAGAACAGCCCGCTTCTTTCTACCGGATTTATTGGCGGCATACTGAGGGGTGTTGGCGGAACTAGCGCAAAAACATTGGATCAGCTAACAACAACTATTAAAGCCAATATTGGTTTTGATAGGCTTCAGCGTATGCGTGACGAAAGCCCGACTGGTGGCGCTCTTGGTCAAGTTGCTGTTCAGGAACTTGAAGCGTTGCAATCAAGTCTTGGCAGCTTAGACACATCCCTTGATGACGAAGAATTGATTAAAAACCTTAACCGCCTAGAGGAGCAATACCGCCGCTCCATGCAGCGCATTCTTAACACAGAAGGTGGCGCTAAATATTTCACTCCTCGTGAGGTTGAAATGATAAACAGCGTCACCCAAGCTGAAAGCCAGTCAGCATCTATGGGTGGTGATGGGTCAATGGCTAGCCCATTCAAGGTCACGCCGCAAACCAAGCCAAGCGACATTCCATCTGGGGCTTACTTTACCGACCCCAATGGCATTCTTCGCCGCAAGCCATAAGGAGAAATACTGATGGCTGAAAATTGGTGGGAATCTGCTCCTGCTGTATCGGTTGATGCAGGTTCTGAAGCTGCATGGTGGGAAAGCGCTGCTCCAGTTGAAGCCCAACCGGAGCGGTCATTCGGCGACATGCTTTATGAAAACATCATCGGTAGCGGTGAGGTAGATACCCCCGGAGAGCGCCTTGGCCAACTTATCCGTGGTGCAGGCGCCGCAACGGCTCGCGGCATTGCTGACGTTCCTGCATTGCCAGCAAACTTGCTGCAGCTTGCTGCGTCAGGCTATGAGAAGTTAACTGGCACCGAAGAGCCATCGGCTGTGTCGCGTGCGCTAGAAGCCCTGCCTGACACTCGTGAAATGCTTGCAGCCGTTCCTGTTATCGGCCCTGAAAGCCAGTATGTAGCCCCCGGCACTGCTGGTGAATATATCTCAACCATTGGCGAGTTTGCGGGCGGCGCTGGTGCATCTGCTGGCCCACGTGCAATGCTGAAATATGGCGCGGTCCCCGGCGCGGCAAGTGAAGCTGCTGGTCAAGCGACGGAAGGCACTGCTGCAGAGCCTTATGCTCGTATGGCTGGTGCGTTCTTTGCGCCAATGGCTGTCAGCACTGCCAACAAAACTGTCAATGCAATGTTCAAGCGCGCGTCTACTCGTCCAAGCGTTCAAACCTTAAAGGATGCCAAGAACGCAGCATACAAAGCTGTTGACGAGTCTGGTGTAAAATTGCCTGCGAGTGTTGCGGATGATATTGCCTCAAAGGCAAATAAAGCGGCAGCTTCGCGCAACTATATTCCTGATGTTGATAGGCAGACACTGGCTTCTATAAAAACTTTGGAAAACCAATCTGGCAAGTCTTTGACGGTTGGCGAGCTTGATAAAATTAGGCAAGGGCTTAATGATAGGTATCGGTCGTCTCTTAGGCCAGATGGAACAGGAGGAGAGATTGCAATCCTTGACATGATCGACATTGTTGATGATGCAATCCAGAATGCCCCCGGTGGTGGTGAGCTAATGACTGCAGCTCGTCTCGCGAATTCTCGCTTCAAGAAATCTGAATTGATTGAAAAAGCATTCCAAAAAGCCGCAGACCAAACTGCGGCTGCAGGGACCGGTGGAAACTTGGTAAATAAATACCGTCAGGCTGTCTCTAATATTATCAACAACCCTCGTCAGGCTAAATACTTCAGCCAAGAGGAAGTTGATTTCATGCGCAACTTTGTTCAGGGCAAGCCAACTGAAAACATGATGCGTTTAATCGGCAAGCTGTCGCCAGACAGTAGCGGGCTTATGGCGTTTTTGAACCTTGGTGCAGTCGCTACAAACCCAGCAATGATTGGCGCATCTATGGGCGGCGCATTGGCCAAGCGTGCCGCAGAGGCGTCTGCCATGCGTGGCGCTGAAAGCATCAAAGATATGCTGGCCACTGGTCAAGTCCCGCAGGCTACCAGAACGGTTACAGACCCACGCATGATCGGCATCCTGCCGGGTCTTTTGTCTGACGAATAAGAGGATAACGCATGGAACCCGAAGACCGCATCGAAGACGACGACATCCGCGAAATCCTCGCTGAAATGAATGATGAAGTCATGGAAGCTGAAGATGAAATGGAAGGCATCAAGCCGCTTGAAGAGGATGAAGTTGAAAGCATCCTCGCAGTGGCCATTGAGGATGCCGTTGATTTCATCGAAAGCGAGGTGAGCGAGGATCGTATCCGCGCGCAGCGTTATTATGACGGAGAAAGTGATCTAGATTACGAGGATGGACGTAGTAAGGTTGTAGCGACCAAAGTGCGTGACACCATCCGTGCGGTCAAGCCGTCGCTCATGCGTATCTTCTTGTCCTCTGGCAAGTTTGTGGAATACATCCCGCGTGGCCCAGAAGACGTAATGCACGCCGAGCAGGCCACCACCTACATGCACTGGAAGTTTAGCGAGATGGGCGGCTACCGCATCCTGTCAGACGCCTTCCATGATGCATTGGTCAAAAAGATGGGTATCGTCAAAGCCTACTACGAGGAAAAGGCGACTACCCGCATCTACACATACAGCGGCTTGAACGACATGCAGTTCCAAGCGCTGATGATGGACCCTGACATTGAAATCATCGAACACAGCGAGATGACCGAAAGCATGGAGATGCAGACGCCAGACATGGCGATGATGCAGCCACCGGTCACGACGCATGACGCAAAGATCGCCCGCACGACTTACGCTGGCGATATTGTCGTGGATAGCATCCCGCCAGAAGAATTCTTCTTTGACCGCAACGCACGCTCGATTGACGAGTGCTATGTCTGCGGCCAACGCACCGACATGCGTGTTGGCGATCTGGTAGCTATGGGCTTTGAGTTTGACGATGTATTCGATCTGGACAGCTCGACTGACAGCGACACCATCATCGCACAAGAAGAGGACGCTCGCCGCGGTTACAGCATTGACCCTGATGAAGATGAGAATGCACTAGACCCGTCGATGAAAAAGGTTCTCGTCACGGAAGCCTACATGCGCATTGACGTAGAAGGCACCGGCACACCGGTTCTGCATCGTGCCATCATGGGCGGCAGCCGCTACAAGCTGCTGTCTGTCGAGCCTTGCGATGAAATCCCCTACGCCATCTTTGAGATTGACCCCGAGCCTCACACCATGCTTGGGCATTCTCTAGCAGACATCACCATTGATGACCAAGATGCCACAACGGCCATGCTGCGTGGCATTCTGGACAACGTGGCAATGACCAACAACCCCCGCATCGGTGTGGTTGAGGGTCAGGTCAACATTGATGACGTTTTGAATAACGAGATTGGCGCAGTTATCCGCCAGCGCTCACCCGGCATGGTGCAGCCATACGAGGTTCCATTTACTGCAGGTCAGACTATGGGTGCCTTGCAGTATATGGACGCATTGGTTGAACAGAAAACCGGCGTGACCCGTGCCAGCATGGGTCTGGATGCCGACGCACTGCAATCCACCACAAAGGCGGCTGTCATGGCCACCATGCAGGCTGCGGCAGGTCAGGTTGAGGTGATGGCACGCAACTTGGCAGAGGGCGGCATGCGTCGTTTGTTTGGCCTTCTGCTGCGCTTGTCTGTCAAGCATGCCGACAGCGAGCAGATGATGCGCCTAAACGGTATGTTCCAGCCTGTTGACCCACGTGTATGGGACACCAGCATGGACTTGAGCGTGAATGTCGGCCTCGGCACTGGTCGTGAAGAGGAAAAGGCCGCAGCATACCGCGAGGTTCTCGGCCTGCAGATGCAGATTTGGCAGGGTTACGGCCCGACCAATGGCATCGTCACTCTGACTGGTATCCGCAACACCCTGACTGACATGATGGCATCGGCTGGTATCCGCAATGCTGAGCGGTATTTCAACCCGATGAATCCTGAGCTTGAGCAGCAGCTTATGATGCAGGCGCAGCAGGCAGCGGCCCAGCAGGGTCAGCAGGCAGACCCGAATGCAGCATACCTGCAGGCTGAGCAGATGAAGGCGCAGGTCAAGATGCAGTCGGATGCGCAGCGTGCGCAGCTTGATATGCAGAAAGCCCAAGCCGACCATGGTCGCAAGCTGGAACAGATGCGCATCGACCAAGACCTTGAGCGTGACAAGATGGCTCAGAACTTGGCTCTGCAGAACACTGAGCTGCTGGCGAAATACGGCATCAAGGCAAACGAGGTTGCCATCAAGGCGGAACAGAACGCCATGCGTGACCAGAATGGGGTGATCCGTTGACACCAGAACAGAAAAAATTGAACGCCGAGCGCCTCTTAAACGACGAGACTTTGCGTTTGGCTTTCGACATGATACAACATGATGCAGTTGGGGTATTCAAATACCCCAATGCCTCGCAAGAGGAAATCATGGAAGCGCACCGGATGGTTCGGGCGCTCGACGCACTCCGCAGCCAGCTTGAGGTGCTTATCCTCGACGGCAAGATGGCGGAACGTCGATCTAAATAGGGAGCAGCACCGTGGCTGACACGACTGCAACTCAAGCTGTGGATGAATTTGAAGCAGCAACCGCGCTCATCTTGGATGAGCAACCCGCCGAGGAGCCTGAAGAGGAAACCTTGGAAGCCGACGCCGAAGAGCAGGCTGAAGAGGAAGATACTGCAGATGACGAGGCAGACGAGGCCGAGGATGACGAGGCCGAGGATGACGATGACGACGAAGAGACCGAAGAGTTAGAAGAGGAACCTGCGCCAGCACTCTACACCGTGAAGGTGGACGGAGTCGAAAAGCAAGTCACCCTTGATGAACTCCGTAGGGGGTATTCGGGTCAGGAGTATATCCAAACGCAGATGAGGCAGGTAGCCGAAGGCCGCAAAGAGGTTGAAGCTATCTATAATCAGCTGCAACAAGAGGCGCAGCAAGTTGCGGCGCTTCGCCAACGATTGGAAGCCGGGAATATCCCTCAGCAGCCAGTGCCGCCGACCAAGGATTTGTTTGAAGCAGACCCTATCGGCTACATGGAAGCCAAGATTAAGTATGACGAAGACTTGGCACAATGGCAGCAATCAATGGGGGAGTTGCAGCATTTTTCTGCACGCCAGCAACAGATGCAGCAGCAAGCTCTGCAGTATCAGCTAGCTCAGGAAATGCAAAAGCTGCAGCAGGCCATTCCAGAGTTTGGGGACCGTGAAAAAGCGACCCAACTCCGGCAGGCAATTCTCGAAACGGGTCAGTATTACGGCTACGAGCCGAATGAGCTGAACGAAGTTGCTGACAGTCGTGCCGTGCGTATTTTGCACGACGCCATGAAGTATCGCCAGATGGTGGCGGCTAAGGGCGAAGTGCAGAAAAAAGTCGATAAAGCTAGGCCCGTGGTTAAGCCCGGTGCCAAGAGATCGGCAACAACTGGCAAGGCGAAGCAAAGTAAGCAGGCGGCGTCTCGGATGAAGCAAACTGGCAGCATTGATGATGTTGCTAAATTCCTCTTGAGCTAACCCCATAAAGGAGAAAACCAATGGGTGTAACCGCAAATACCAACGAAACGTATAGCGTTTCGACAATCCGTGAAGACCTGCAGGACGCGCTGATTTCGATCAGCCCGACCGAAACTCCGTTCATGTCGAGCATTGGCCGCAAGTCGGTCAACAACACCTACTTTGAGTGGCCCGTTGTTGAGCTGGCAGCAGCCTCGACCTCGAACCGCGTGATCGAAGGCGAAGCAGCGCCCGGCAACGACGCACCGACCAACGCCATCCGTCTGGCCAACTACACCCAGATTTCGGATAAAGTGGTTGACGTGTCGGACACTGCTGAAAGCGTGAACGGCGCTGGCGATGCACAGAAAATGGCCAAGCAGATCGCTTACAAGCTGAAAGAACTGAAGCGTGACATGGAACAGATGATGGCAGGCGACAATAACGCTGCTGTTGCTGGCTCGTCCGGCACCGCGCGTGAAACCGCTTCGCTGTCGGCATTCCTGCGCACCAACGTGGACCGTGGCACCGGTGGCGCAAGCGGCACCCTGTCCGGCACCACCGCTGGCTACCCCGACGCAGCAGCAACCGACGGAACTCTACGAGCGCTAACGGAAACAATGTTGAAAGACGTGATCGCTTCGTGCTGGGACGAAGGCGCAGAGCCTTCGATCGTTCTGTGTGGCTCGGGCGTCAAGCAGAAGATCAGCTCGACCTTCACCGGTTCGGCTACTCGCTACCGCGACATCAGCGACAAAAAAGTTGTTGCTGCCGTTGACCTGTATGTAAGCGACTTCGGCGAGTTGCAGATCGTTCCTTCGCGCTTTGTTCGTTCGCGCGACGTGTTCGTTCTGGACCCCAACTACGCTCGCGTTGCTTACCTGCAGACCACCAAGCAAACTCCGCTGGCCCGCACCGGTCACTCGGAGCGTCGCCTGATTTCGGTCGAATACGGCCTGCAGGTGGACAACGAAAAGGCACACGGCGTAATTGCCGACATCAACCCTGCTCTGTAAGGGTTAGCCTTGTAGGGGCCGCTTCGGCGGCCCTTACTTTATGCGAAAGGACAATCCAATGAAAATCAAACTGATTACCGACCACGGCGTGTGGATTGACGGGCAGTCGCGCGGCATTGGCTATGAGGCCGATCTGGATGAAGCCATTGCGCAGTCGATCATCAACAACGGCTTTGCAGAAGAGGTTAAGCCTGTTCGCGCAGCGAAAAAGACGGTTTCGAAAAATGATTAATGAGTTTGGCGTCAAAGAGGATTACGACCTAGTTGACGGCAAGTTGGTCATTAAGCGCACGCAGGATGTGCAGGCGCTTATTGACCAAAACCGTCACGAGGCGCAGGAGGCGCCTAGCATGTTTGGGCAGGCCCGTGTTCGCAAACTCGGCAGCATTCCATTCGTCATTGCTGACCAATGGTCGCGTGAGTGCGGTGCATCAATAGGGTCGAAAGAATTTGCAGAATATGCTAAAAAGAAATTGATGAGCGGGGAATTCTCCGCGTTCAAGATCAAGGACGCCTAGCCATGGATCAGAAGCTGGTAACGACTATCGTCTTTGGGGCGTTACTCAGCTTGATTGGCTGGAACATCAAGACGACCAACGACCTTCAGCTAACAGTGGCACGCATGGAGATGCTGCTGCGGGCTGACGCACTGGAGAAATAAGCGTGGAATTGCTGAAAACAATTTGGCCAATCGGCGTGGCGTTCATCGCATTCTTGGCTTGGCTCATTCGTCTTGAGGCCCGCTCTATTGAAAACGGCAAAGAGATCAAGCGCTTGTGGAACCAGCGCCGGGAAGACTTGGAAGCATCACGCCAAGCGCGCGAAGACACCAACGCCATGCTGGCCGAGATACGCGACGACATTAAAGACTTGATCGCGAAGGTGGCGAAATGAGACAGATCAACGAAATCATCGTTCACTGCACGGCGACACCCGTTAACTGGATGTCGGGCGCCGAAACTCAAGCCAAGGTTAACGAAATTCGCCGATGGCACGTTGAAGAGCGTGGGTGGTCGGACATCGGCTATCATTACATCATTGACCGTGACGGCACGGTTGCCACTGGCCGCCCTGTCAGCAAGTCTGGCGCCCACACCAAGGGCCACAACGCTAACAGTATTGGCGTATCGCTTGTGGGCGGCCAAGGCGGAACGGCAAACGATAAGTTTGAAGACAACTTTACGCAAGCACAGGCCAATGCGCTGCGCACGCTGATTGCTGGCTTGAAGCGTGAGTATCCGACCATCACCAAGATCAGCGGTCATAATCAGTGGGCCGCCAAGGCCTGCCCGTGCTTTAACGCCCCTGCTTGGTATGCACGCAAGCCTGCCGCCGAGATCAGCGGCGTAGTTGGCGCTCAGCAGCGCTCTACGCCTGCACAGAGCCGCACAGTGCAGGCATCGGTAGTCCAAGGCGCATCGGCTGTAGGCGGCGCTGTAGGGGCGTTAAACGCGCTCGACGGCACAGCACAGATTGTGGCCTTGGTTGGCTGCATCCTGATCGCGCTGCTGGCCCTGTTTATCATGCGTGAGCGGCTGAAAGCGTTTGCCGCGGGGTGGCGTTGAGCCGTGTTCGCAAAGATCAAACTATACGCCATTGGCGTAGTCGTCTTTGTGCTGGCGTTGCTCGGCATCTACTGGAGCGGAAGACGCGACGGGGCCGCTGCCGTAAAAGCCGACATCAACGAAGATAGATTGGACGCCATGAAGACGGCGAAGGACGTGGAAGATGAAATCAAGTCTCTGGATGATCCCGCTTTTATTGACCGTGCTGGCCAGTGGGTGCGCAAAGATTAACGGCACTCAATACTGCGACATCGCCTCGCCGTTATATTTCAGTGAAGAAACTCTGATATGGCTGTCAGAAAATGACCGCAGTTTTCTGACAGACACAGTGGTGGCCAACGAGAAATGGAACGCGCTCTGCAACTAATCCAATCAACCAGCCGCATTATGCACGATGTATCATTCCGTGATACGTCGGAAAGCCTTTGCTCTCGTGCATGGCGGTTGCAGGGTGACAACCGCTTCTGGCGGGCTTGGGTGCGGGTGTTTGGCCGTGACCACTGCCAGACAAGTTACAGGCACTATCACGACTAATGGCCCGCATGACCAGCATACGACACGGAAGGGCTGGTGAATTCTTAGCCTGCTACCTGTTAGAGGCCGCCGGATTGGAGGCCAGCAGAGTTGACGGGGCGTTTGATCTGGTTGTGCATGCTGGCGACGGCAAGCTGACGTGCGTCGAGGTGAAGACAGGCACAGAGCGCAAGCGGCAGAGCGGCGGCTACAAGTTCCAGCGGCCCCGTGTAACCCTTCTGGCCGACTATTACTGCTTTGTTGCGCTGGACATCGGCCTGATGCGCATATTTCCCGGCAGCATCTGGCGTGATCGCAAAGAGGTGTCCATGCCCACCCGCGAGTTTACGCAGGCCGCCCAAGCGAACGACCTGCGGTGGTTGAAGCGTGAACTTAGCGGCAATATTACGCCGTAGGTTTCTCTCCTTTCAGTTCTGCAAGGCGCTGCAGTATTTCCTTCAAAGCCTCACCATACCACGTCCCCCATTCAAGCATATCATCCACAAGGCCCACCGCCTTCGCCAGCTTGGCCTCGGCTGCAAGCGCCCGTGCCGCCCACTCTGCCCGCGATGCAGCCATGATTTCGGGGTCGTCGCCAGTGTCGTTGATCATGCCTTCAACCATAGACCGCAGGGTTTTGTTCTCGGCTTCCAGTTCTTTGATGCGGTCAGTGTCACTCATCACTCTCTCCTTTCATTTCTGCGAGGGTGGTGCGGGCATAGTCTATTTCTGGACCTTCATCGTCTGGTAATACGGCCAACAACCCATCAATAGCATTTACAGCCTTCGCCAGCTGGGCCTTTACGTCTTTAATTTGAAACTGCAGGTCTGACATTTGTGGCGTCAAAACAAACTCAATATGATTGCCACGTTGATTGCTTATTTCGATCTCTTTCGCCAGCTTGGCCTCCAGTTCCGCGATCCGCTCTTGCACCTGCGCTTTCTCACGAAACCACTCGTCAGTCAGCGGCTTGCGCCCCTCTGGCAGTTTACTCAGATCCCACTTTGCCAAAATTTTATCTCCCGTGATTGATGTGAAACCCTAAATCTTTCTCTGCTTTACGCCTTGCTTTCACGGCGTCTGATTTGTCAGAGAAATTTCCAAGGGTTTTGCTTCTTCCATCGACTTGTATCTGAGCCTGCCACTTTCCTGTTTTTTTATTCCAAGTCACACCAATGAAACCACTTGTATTGCTGGGTGGTCGCATCTTGTTTTTCATGTTTTCAGAACGAGACACTGACCGCAGGTTTGATAGCCTGTTGTCATTTCTGATGCCGTTGATGTGGTCTATGTCTTGCTCTGGCCAATGACCGTGGACAATCGCCCAGATCACACGGTGCGCGAAGAAAGTCTTTCCATTAATTCGTCCGCACCTGTAACCATCCCCACGGTTTGCAGTAAATGCCTCCTTGCCTGCCCATCGTGAATTCCATTGCCTTGGGCGGTCACTGCGCTCACGCCAAAACAGCTTACCTGTGTCTGGGTCATAGCGCATGATGTTGCGCAGGGCTTTCGGGCATGGTAAATCTTTGGTCATCTGGCAAGGCTCCATCTTGCTGGTGTTGGGCCGGTAGAGGTTGCAGCCTCCCGGCCCTTTATTTATCCATTATTCCTTATCTTTTTTCAAGTCACAATCCTTTCCTGACATGACGCCATCGGCCCACTCCGCTCTTGTGTCATCACCATTTAGCATTCGGCGCAGGCGCTTTAGCCCAATGCCGCTGCCAATCGAAGCCCGCTGTAGGCTCGGATACCAGACGCCATCCAACGTCACTGGACGGCGGTTGTGCGGCTGGCGCAGGCCGATAAAGTCGGTTGTCCCACGCGCCATCGCCTTTGTGATATTCGTGTGCGAGACATCTAGCGTTCTGGCCGCCTCGCCAATGCTGCTGTATGTCACGCCGCGTATCGTCACCGGCTTGCTGACCCTGCGTTGATATTCACCCTGCCCGTGTGGCATCTGCCTTACCCTTATATCCAGTCCCCAGCCCGATGTTGTCCTGCGTGCCGCGTGCAACCGCTGCGCACACCGTGTGTTTTTTGACGCCAAAGTGTCGGGCTGCATCTGACTGGCTCATAAACGTCACGCCTCGTATCGTGACGGGTTTGCGCTGCTTGCGCTGAAAATCATTCATCGTAGTTCGCTTCATCGTCTTTCTCCCATGGCGGCGCTTTTGCCAATGTCACCGGAATATCTTTGCGGTAATACAGGCTAAAGTTCTGCAGATCGCTTGGCTTAACCTCGCGGCGCTTGTTGCCGGGCCACTGCTTTAGAATAAATGCACTTTCATTTGACATCTTTCTTTGCCCTCTCGCTTAGGCGATACCAGCCGTTTTTCATCAAAAGGGAACCGTCATCATCCAGCGTATGCAGCATGTCCTGCACCTGCCGCTGGTTAATGCCTAGATCGCTGGCAGCCATATCAGCGCAGGCAGATGGCACGATGGCAAAGTATGCCAGCAGGGTTTCGCGCAGATTATCAGCCATCTTTCTCCCCCTTTAGTTCGTATTGTCTGCCAAAAAACGCATACCCCTCTGATACTTTTTTGGTGTATGCGACCACGGCTTTCGCATATTGTTCAAGCCCCTCGACGTAATCAACGTATGATTCGAAACAAACCCCAAACACCATCTCTGCAAGGATCTCATTGTCTGAGCGGCCATCTGGCAATGATTTGTGTGTTCCTCTATCTGGCGGGCGTGACACCTCAAGATTATCAAACATTCTTGCCATCTTGCGAATTATTGCAGCTTTTTCTTTATCGCCCATCGGCTGTCTCCTCGTAATATTGCTCCAAGGCTATATCGACCAAATACTCTGCGACAGACTTGTAGCCCATGGTCGACGTCTTTTGCACGATCCAGTCAGCCGCATCCTCGGTCACGTTTGCTGCGTCATCAAACAGGCACAGCGATATGTGGCCGATGTTTACGCCATAATGCTTGCGGGCGTTTTGCGCCTTCTGGCGGTGGTTCAAGCGCCGCCGCTTGATCTTAAAGCCTTCCTCGCGCAGCAGGGTCAGCTTGGTGCGTGTGGCAGGCCAGCCGCGTCCTAGCACCTCAGAAATTTTCTTAGTTGAAATGCCGTCCTCGAACATTTCGATCAGCTTTGCCACATCTTCATCGGTCCATGAATTGCGCCGCTTGCGAGGTTTCTTTGGCCCATACTTTTCGAGCATGCGCATCTTTTTCACCTTGCTGGATATGCTGGCAAGGGACCGTCCAAGGTATTCTGCGATTTCAGTCTGCAGAAAACCCTGATCGACCATCTGCTGCAGCCGTTGCTCTTCTTTCTCTGTCCATATCTTAGCCACAACCTACCTCACAGAAATTGATTAATGTCTTTTGCCCACAGCAAGAATGATGCCCTGATTTGATTCGGCTTGGCGTGAACAGATGCCTTCACAAGCTGACCTGCCGAGAACATATTGTTCAGCACAGTGTTGGCCTCGCTAACCTCAATGCCAAGTTCTGATGCAAGTTCTTTTGTGGTCATGTAGCCCTCGGCCAGCGTGTTGATTACCTCAGTGGCAAGGTCACGGCTGACAGATGCGGGCGGGTTGTCTGATAGGAAAATAGCCATCCACGGCGTGCGGCCAGCGGGGTCGCGGTCATTGGCTACCAGCTTGGCAAACATTTCGTATCCCATCTGCGCCTTGCTCGCAGACATTACATTGTGCGGGATGTAAACTTGATCGCCGCTGCCTGTCAGGCCAAAGCCATTGCCTGTTGGCAGCACGTTTACGATGGTTACGCTATCATTGTGGACTGGGTTCATTAGTTGCTCCATGGTCTTGCTTTCGGTCTGATTGTGTAGCCGGTGGCTACATCTGTTTTAACGCAGCCAACGAGTGTTTCATCCCAGTCTTGGCTGAATACATCATACAAGTCAGTGGTTGCGCGCAGTGCCTGTTCGCAGCTTGCCTCTGTGATGAACGGGATTGGAAACGGCATGTCTTCGTTGCCGTTTATGTTGGCGATGAATACGAGCATAGTGAGGTATGTCATGGCATCACCAGCGGTATGTGCAGCAGTATATACATTGTGGCGAACAGGCTGATAACGCCGATCAAGTCACCAGCTATAGAAGTCATGTGGCTTTTCCTCTCTGCCTTCTTTCTGGAATTTAATTTCTGTTGGCGAAAATAAATCAATGACCAAGGCGAGGTCTTTGCGGTATTGCTTTGCCTCGCTTTCGCTAAGTTGTCTGTCAAGTTGTGCCACCTTTCTGCATCTAAGGACCGCAAGCCAAATCTCGCCGTAGATTTTAGCCATTGTCTTCTGCCTCTAAGCGCGCCAGCGTTGCGCGATATGATTGTGTGCGCCTGCCTATCCAAGACAGCTCTTCGCTGACCCATGACGGGCGCACCCCGGTGCCGTATTTGGCAATCATGTCGGCGTAGTCTTTGTTGCAGCCTTCGATAAGGTCGCGATACATCTGCTTTTCGTCTTCCCTAGTAGTCATTTTGCTCTCCTAAAATGGGCAGTCTTCGCCGCGCTCCCACCAACGATCTGGTGGTGTGGACGCTGGGCTGGACCGATGTTCTACCGTTATGGGAGGAGGATTTGGCGGTAGAACGCCCAGCGCCCGCAGCACTAGATCGAGGTATTCTGGGATTTCTTCATTCATATCGTTATCAGGGTGTTAAGTTCTTATACTCCCCACCATAATAACAAGCACATACATATGTCAACCACTTTTTTGACATTTAACCAACCTCATCCCAATTAATCCACTTGCCAACGGTCACGCAGGCCACCTCGCGGCCATCGCGCTTGCTGTGCAAATTCTCGACACGCAGCACGTCTTTGTTCAGCCACGTCTTAATGATAGTATTCAGCCGCGTCTTTCCAGCCTTTTCGCTCGCATTAATGCTCAGCGCATCACCGATGGCATAGCCAACCCAATTCTTAGCGCGAATGTCAGCGCGCAGAGGGTCATCGCCCTTCTCGGCCATGCCAACAATATCTTGCACCCGGCGGGCATCCTTGCCGCTGATCCCATCAAAAGCGTCTGGCAGTCTGTAAGGCACCGCTACGCCGATGTATTCATCGTTGTCGATCTTGACGCCAATCATCTTGCGATACAGCCGCTTATCCAATGATGGCGCCAAGTTGGCCTTCCCGTCTATAATCGAAAACAAGCCCTTGGCTTCTTTCTCATTCACGCCAACCTTGGCCGCTTCCTCTTCTGACACCCGGTTAATCACGCGGGCAGCACGGGCGGCACCAATCAACGCGCCTGCGCCTCGCACGCTATCAATCGTGGCGTCATCGCCGTTGCCCTTGCGAACATGGTGGACAAGCATGACAGACGAATTTGTGTCGCGCGCCAGTTCGCGGACCATCGCCACAACGGCCTGCACAGACGTGTTGGAATTCTCATTCACATGCGATGCAGACACCCACGGGTCTATCACAACGACACCAATGTTATGTTCTTCAACCTTCGCTTTGATCGCATTTAGCAACACATCATTCGTGTGCAAGCCGTCACGGTTTTCAGATGCAAGGATCATCTGAAACGTATCTTCGCCGTCAACAAACAGCTTGCCGCGCACCTCTTCAGGCTCAACTTTGTAATGCCGCATCGCAGCAAGCATGCGCAATTCCAACTCTGCGCGCGGGTCTTCAAGGTTAATCACCCACACGTTTGTCTGTTCTTTTACTTTAGTTTCAAGCAGTTGACGGCCAGTGGCGATTGACAATGCCTCAGCAACGATAAGCGAAGTTTTGCCGATACCACCAGCCGACGCCAGCACAGACACGTATCCACGGATGTAGTCATAGCCGTAGACCCAACGACGCTTAGGCAAAATGCTGCTGTCAAACTGTGCCAGCGGTGTGGGCCAGCTTTCAGGTTCCGGCGGCTGCAGGCCAGTGTCCGGGATGTCTACATAATCATCCGGCAAAGTATCATCTTGAATTTTAGTCACTTCTTGAAAGTCATCCAAAGCATGCGTTACAGGCTCAAACTCTGGCCCACGCAGCTCTTTGGAATATTCCCGCACGGCTTTCGTCATGTCGCCGCCGTGTTCGTAATAGCAATACAGATCGAAGGCATCGCCCCAGCAGTAGCCATCTTTCACTTGGCCAATGCCACACGCCACATCGCTGCCGGAATGGCTGACCCAATACTCCTTAAAGTCAGCAACGGCATAGCTGCCCGAGGACTGATTCGGTGAACGATATTGATTGCTGCCGCCAAGTTTCTGGTAGCCATGCTGCAAAAACAAATCAGCAATCGTGTGCGTGTTGTTGAATTCTTCAACAGGGTCAAACTGATCTTTCAGATTGGCACGTGCTAACGCACGCTTTTCCGCACGCTGTTCGCGCTCAATCCTAGCCTTTTCTTCAGCCTCTTCGCGCATAGAAATGGCCATGCGAACAGCGCTTTCGAGCGGGCTGCCCTCATACTCGTAGGGCTGTTTTTTAATAATATTATACTGATAAAACAAAGGCCTACCGTCTTCGTCTCGCTTGTCAACCGGCACGTTTGGAAGGTAAACAGGCTGCCCGCAGCGTGTCAAAGCGTGGTCGCATTCAATGCCACGGATTGATAGCATGCCGATAGCGGCCAGTGTCGCGTCTGTATATTCAGAACCAATAATCGGGTCACGCAGCGGCACCAGCACGCGCCATTTTTTATTCGATTTTGTCGCGCTTGATGACGAGTAAATCATCATGCCAGCGTCACCGAACACGCCTTGAAAGGCATCTTCAATAGCCCGCAGCATGTGGTTGCCGGTGTCTATGTCAAAGCAAAGATAGCGGAAGCGGCCAAGCGCGCGTTGCGTTTCATGCGAGCGGCCATCATGGAAACGATATTCAGACGGAATGATAAAAAGAGCGTTTTCTTTTTCAACGCACTGTGGCTTAGCAACAAGCCCGGCAATTTCCTGCGCCGTGATCCCATCGTATTGACTACCTGCCTTATCAATCAGCGTGTGCTTTGCCCCCTTATTGACGAGAACCAAGGGCTTGATACTAGATGTTGTGTGCATTATAGTTTCCCATATTAACAGGCATTGCTCTCCTACTCACACCCGCCGCATTGTTCCCACACGAATGCGGCGGGTGTTTTTCATTTTATCACCACGGAATTTCGTCATCCCCTAGCGATGCAGAAGCCGGTGCTGGCGCAGGCTTTGCAGGTGCAGCAAACGGATCATCGGCAGGCGCGTCTGCTGCAAACGGATCGTTGCCAACGGGTGCAGCAACAGATGCAAAATCGTCTAGACCGCCACCACCATATACAGGCTCTGTGACTTGCACAGCGTCAAAATACAGAGACAGGCCGCCTTTGCCACTAGGATCAGTCACAGGCACAGCCCACGCCCGGATCATGCCTTTAGACCCGCCCCAAACATTCGGGTCGGCCAGTGGCTGCTTATCGCCACCAATGACCAATGGCGGCTTGTTGACCTCGCCGTTGCCTTTGGTGCCATTGCGCTTTGCACGAAACTCAACAGTGCCATCTTCCAGTTTCTTCATGCCGAACACGGTGCTGAATGGCGTCTTGATTGACCCGGCGGCCAAACGTGCATCGTAGTGGGCTTTTAGCTTTGCATAGAGGGCTTTTGCGTCTTCTGCAGGCATAACCCATGTAACGGACCATGATGCGCCCGATGCAGTCGGTGCGCAAGGCTCTGAACGCTGTTCAGCGGTGTTGAACCGCATAGTTTCGCCAAGGCGCGGATATTTCAGCTCAACAGGTGCATCCGGCGTCCCTACCAACACTTTCATAAAGTCTTCTTTAGCCATTTGTCTCTCCTTTTTGGCTTAGTCTTCAAATTCCGGCGTTTCTTCAAGCCAACGCGGAATCTCGATTACATTCACACTCGGCCACCCGGTGTCAAATGTATCTTCATCTTGCGCACGCTTAATTTTCTCCAGCGACGCAAGCATCTGCTTATCTGCCCACTCGACATAATCGGTTGACAGGACGTGAACCCCAACAGCGTATGGCGGTTCTTTCTCGACTGCCACAAACACCATGTTGTTTGCCTGTAAGCCTTCCAGACGCAACACATGCTGGTAGAACGATTGCTGCACCGCATACCCAAACTTGCCAACAGAAGACGCAAAGCCACGGGGCGAGGCGTCAAGCGTTGTCTTGATGTCGTAAATCACGCCACCATTTTGCGGCCAGTAGCTATCCGGGCGGGTTTTCAGTGGCAAGCCAATGTCGGGGTCAGTCACGAAAACAGACATTTCGTTAATCGTGCTTTCGCTTGCCATCCGCTTGCCAACGTCCGTTGCCAGCACGCTTTCGGCAATAGCGTTTGCAATCTCGTATTCACCCTCGGGCAGCAATATCTGGCCAGCAAAGTCAGCGGCAGCCTTGGCCTCTGTCCATGCTTTGCCGCGTCTGCTTTCCGGCCCCTTAATCACAAGGTTAAGGTGGCGTTCAAGAACCAAGGCATGGACCGCTGACCCCATATGCAGGGCTGGCGACTCCTTAAACTTTTTATGTTTCCAATGCGCCAGCGACGATTTAGCAACCATCTTCACATCGGTTGAACTAATTGACGGGTGGGCGTGGTAGTCCTCATTGGACATATTCTTATCAATTGTCATTTTGCTTTGCCTCTTGCTCGCGGCGCTCGATGGCGGCGTGCCTAATCTTTCTGCCCTCACGATGCATGGCTTTGATGGCTTGCTCGTAATACTCTTGCGCGCAATACTTCACATCCATTGCAATATCTGCTCCAATCACACCACGGTGAGGCATTTTTGGCTTAAACAAGAACGCTTCACCATGATCTGGGCTGTAGATAGCTATGCCAACAACTTCATAATCTTTGCCAAGCCATTGCTGCGCAGACAGAATAGCACCCGTATGCTTGTGGCGCTTTTTGAAATTCCTTACCCAATCTTCAACAATCATGCCATTGTCTCCTGACCATAAAGCGCAATCAGTGCAGCCTCTGCTCGGCCATCGTCTTTCACGCGCTTGAATTTTTCTGCATATTCTGGAAACCGTTGCATAGCCATGCCACGGCTTACCCCTTTGTCACGGGTCAACCCAAAGTGTGCCTTCCACTTAGAAGGCGTCACATACTGCACAGGTAGCCGGTGTGCGGCCAATCCCATCTGAATGGCGCCATACCCTTGGCCAAAGCGAAACATGCTCGTGACGCCTTGCCCACGCATTGCATGCACTTGCTCGACAACGGCCAAATGTGGTGTGTCATCCTCTGGCGCCAAAAGGTCAAACAGGGAATGCAAATCCAATTCTGTCTTGCCTTTAGCATTCGGCAACACTGGCATGTCATACACATACAAGCTGCGAATCGCTGGCCGCCAGATGGCCACCGCGCCTGTAAAGCCGGGGTCAACGCCAATAATAACCATCAGTCAGCTTTCGGCTGCTCTGGAACAATCCCCATTGCCTCTGCTTTTTCAAGCGCGGCAAATCGCAAAAACGTAGACACAGGCAGGCCAACACGGTCGGCTGCAATCTCAATCGCCGCTAACTGTTCAGCGGTCATCTTCACATGACTAGACTTCATTTCGCACTCCTTTGTCGATAAAGAACACATATACAGACACAAAGTGGCAGTCAAGTGTATTTTTTCTGTTGACATGCTGTAAAATGCCAAGTAAAAGTTTCCTTAGTCGGATTTAGAATTGATTAGCACCGGCGAAAATTAGGAGAAAAGCAATGCGTAAACCTTGGATGAAAAACCTGCAATCTTTCCGCTTCAATCGCGAAGGCACCATGACGGTGGAAACTGCTCGCTGGCAGCGCGAGGCAAACAGCCGCGACGCCGGTTGCGTTGTGCTTTCAAAGGAAAGCCAGCGCTTTGACATGGACCTTCGTGCCACGCTGAAAAAGCATGGCTTCACAACTTATGGCGAAATGCACGGCGCATGAGGGGAAAAGAAATGAAAAAATATCTATCCATCGGCAAAGACACAAACAACGAACGCAACATGCTGGCGCGCTTCCTGTTTAATGGCGACAAATACGGAAAGGACGACTGCTTGCGGCATGCAGATGAAGACCCTGTAATCGAGTTTTACGGCAGAACCGACGACAATAAATCCAAGCCGCATTTCATAGGCCGCTACTGCCTAAGCACGTTAAACGATAACGTCAAACGAAATGACGGGCTGTGCCTATGCGGGCAGACGGGGCTAAGCCTTAGCGCCGAGGCAGTCAAAGACGCTGTTGACGCTTGCATTGACGCTTGGGAAGAACGCCAAGCCGATGACGCATTCAAAATTCTAGAATACAAAGCCATGGACTTGATCCAAGATTTCGGAACAGACCCGCAGCGCCTGTCGGCAATGGCTAGAGCATTGGCCACGGTTGCCGCGTATGAGGTAGACGCGAAGGCGGCCATTGTCGCACTGCCTGTCATGTTTCACGGAATGACCGAGGCGTGGGTTGACGCTATGTCAGACCGCGAGGAAGATGGTCTGTTGGATTAAAAGAAATGGGCGAGCAACAAAGCCCGCCCATCTCAATTTTGCCCAAACTTAAAGGTGATGGAAGCAACAACCATCACCAAAAGCCTAGCCAAGCAAGCGGCTAGTGGCAACACATAAATGTTGCGCCTATGTAATTCCCTATGTAAAGTATTCTTACAGATGGAAGCAAAAGGAGCTGCATGATGAAAAAGATTGAACGAGCCATTGCCGAGATGGAACGGGCAACCGTTCTGCTGAAAGAGGCGCTGCAAGAAATCCAACAAATCCCGAAAGAGCGGCCAAGAAAAGGTCCAGTCCCGTCGACCGGGATAAGGGGGGTTTCGAAAGACAAGCGCAGCGGAAAATATGGGGCCAAGGTGTGGGTCAACGGGCGCGACAAATGGATTGGCACATACGAAACGGCGGAGCTGGCGGCGGTTGCAATAGCGGCCTTTGAGGCGTCTCAAATCACACTTTCCGAGGTCAAAAATGCTGACTGCGGCAAACCTCGAGACTGCGGAAAGTAAGTCTTTATTTGTAGTCACCGAGGAGGTTTGTATATGTAATATACAACCTCCTCGGTGAACTACTAAGAAACTTAATGCTAGACTTAATGACTGCGGTAAAGATGGAAGGCAGGAGCAATGGTTAAGGTAAGATTGAACAGGCAGGAGCTGGCGGAGGTTCAGCAGGCAGCGGCGCTAAGGTGGCAGCTTGCAAGGGCGTCGGCAGTGGCCAACCAAAAGAGGGCGGCGGTTGACGATAGTCAGTTGGACGTTCTCGGGCTGAAGGCGGAATGTGCGGTGGCCAAGCTGTTTGGTGTGGCCAGCAACACGCAGGCGCTTGGGATAGACAGTGGCCAAGATGTTTGGGTTGGCGAATTTAGTATCGATGTAAAGGCTACGTTTCACCAGACGGGGGTTTTGCTGTTCAAGTCAGCGGCGGCCTTCAAGGCAGATTGCGCCGTTCTGGTGACTGTCACAGATGAAGACGATGTGATGAACGTGGTAGGCGGCATAAGCCGAAAGATGTTTTTGGAACGGCACCGGCAGGCCGACTTGGGGCGTGGGCCGTGCTTAGTCATGGGGCAAGATGAAATTTGGCCTATCGAAACGCTTTGGCGGAAATTGGCGGAAATGAGGTTTCACTGATGGCAAGGGCTGGCAAGGTGAGGGCGCCAGTGCGTCAAAAAAAATCCGACAGGCTGACACACCCGAAGGTCAGCGAGGCGGAACAAATTATTGACTATACGATAGCGCCCCTGCAGCGGGCCATTCAGCAGGCGGACGAAAGGTGGGGGATAGATATGTTGCCCGAGTTAGTTTCGCCGGAGTCAGCGGCCAAATGGGGGCTGTGTATGGCTAGGCTAAATGAGGCGATTGATAACAGCGACGCAGAGGCCGTTACACAGTGGGTTGGAGCGTCGTTGCGTGGGTTGGGTCATATGGAAGCCGAGGCGATAAGGCTGGGGGCCAGTAGGGCGCCAGAGGGCGTGTTTGAGGTGGAAGATGGCAGCGGGAATATCTTTGCAATCATGGAAGATGGCAGAAGCTGGCAATCAATACAAAAAATCATGCCTGAAAAAAAACTTTTGACACGGCGTGAGGCTGCAGTGGCTATAGCATTTTATCAGCAGCACGCGCTTGGGATAATGGTTGACGAGATAAAGCAGCACTTCCCCAAGGCAGAGGTTTTGGGGGTGGCGAAAGATGACGATCTAAACGACGAGATAAATTTTCTATAAGAGGCTGCACAGGGGCTGTTTACCGGTCTGGCCATTCGTGATACCTTTAAGCGTGACAAGAGGCATGCACGGGAAGCACAATGACAGAGACAGGTAAACGAGGGCAGTGTATGTATTGCCACGAGCCTTTCCTGATTGGTAAGCGGAAAAGGCTGTT
>Ga0209578_10000705_pt1 | contig 37774 bp, 22 predicted proteins | sample tdAd472_FD_187127 | JGI IMG/M metagenome (GOLD analysis project Ga0209578, IMG submission 187127) | Marine sediment microbial communities from the Atlantic coast under amendment with organic carbon and nitrate - tdAd47.2 (SPAdes)... | ecosystem: Environmental > Aquatic > Marine > Coastal >...
AAGAGAGAGAGAGAGAGAGAGAGAGAGAGAGAGAGAGAGAGAGAGAGAGAGAGAGATTACACACCCCGTAAAAAAACAGGGCGAAATCGCAAGTACATTGCAGTTTGGGAATATACACACGCTGGGCGCACAGAGGGGGGAAAAGTCAAAGAAAATAGAGAGAGAGAGAGAAAGAGAAAGAGAGAGGATGAAGTACTTCCGGGTGACGGGCACGGCGGTGCCGAGGGACTCGGTGCTGCGCGGCGCGGACGCCAACACGAGCCTGCGCGGGCTGCATTATTCCGAGCACGAGATGCAGCGCATCCACGAAAACAGCCTGGCGGGGGCGCCCTTCTGCTGGAACCACGGCGAGGGCGCGACCAGTGGCGACGTGACGGCCGTCCCCATCGGGCATGTTGTGCGGTCGTACATGGGCGACGACCACGGGATGATGCTGGATGTGGAAATCCAGTGCGATCCGGACATGCCTGTGGAGGCCAAGAACCCGGCGTCGCTCCTGAATCACGCGCGCGTGAAGGCCATCAAGGCGATTGAGAGCGGGGAGATGCCGTCGTTCTCGCTGACACACGCGCTGGTCGACCCCGGTTTTTCTGTGGACGACAACGGTCTCATGATCCACCGGTACATCAAGGAGCTCTCGGGCGTGCGCGTCCCGGGCCGCAAGGGCAGCAACGTCGTCACTTCGTACTGGGCGGACGCGTCGGCGCTGGACGCCGGCGCCGCCGAGCGCTATGCGCGCGAGCCTTGTGCTCTCCAGTCGCTCATCGAGTCCCCGACGCCCGAAATCGTGGACCACATCCCCGCCGAGGTCTGTGCGAGCTACCGCTTATTTCAGGAGAAAAAGCGGGCCCTTCAGACAAAACAGGAGGTAAGCCCCTCGTCGGCCGCCGCGCCGCTAAAAGAGAAGAAAGAGAAGAAAGAAGAAAAGAAAACAAACAAAACACGCCAAGAAATGGCTACTGACGACATCCAGGCCCAGATCAAGGCCATGCAGGCGCGACTCGATGCGTCGGAGAAGGCGCGCAAGGAGGCCGAGGCCAAGGCGCAGATCAAGGAGGACATTGCCGAGCGGGCGCGCCGCTACGACGAGGCCCAGGCCGCCAAGACCCGGGAGACGCGCGAGGAGCGCATCGCCGGCGTCGGCAAGACCTTCGACCAGGTCAGCACCGTCGTCAAGTTTCTCCAGGAGCAGGGCGCCGATCTCGGCATCGAGCTCACGGAAGAGGACAAGAAGATTGTGCCCAAGCTGCTCGAGGAGCTGCCCAAGCAGCAGCAGGCGGCCGAGGCCTTCATGAAGGGCATCTACGACGACCAGAACCCCGAGCGCGCCTACACCCGCGCCGAGATGGACCAGGCCCTCCGGATCGGGGGGGAGACCGCCGTGGCCTTCTCCCACTTCCATGCCAAGCAGAACGAGGCCATGCAGGAGCTCGTCAAGCAGAACATGGCCATGCGCCATTCGCTCGGCGCCTCTGCGTCCAAGGCCGCTACCAGCGGCACGCTCACCGGCCGCAAGCGCGTGAAGCTGCCCGAGGACGACGACACCGCCAACATGACGTTTGCCCAGCGCTACGGCGACTGGATGGGCACCACCGAGTAAGATCTTCCCTACCAAAAAACAAACAGTGCGCAGGAGAAGAAGGAGAAGAAGAAGGAGAAGAAGGCGAAGAAGGAGAAAAAGAAGACACAACGAAGGATACGACAGAGGAGTCATAAGAGGGAGGGGCAAATGCGGGCGGGGTCGACAAAAAAAACATGGCTAAATCGCTGTCTTGTTTTTTTTCTGCCTCTCTACCCGTTCCCCCCCACTTTACAACTCTTCCACTTCAAAGATATATTAAAATGAAAGCAATAAACCACCACCGGGACTCGAAACCAACGAAGAACAGCGGCCAATCATGCGTATGCGCGCGCCATGGATCACGAAGAGAGAAAGAGACGAGAAAGAGACGAGAAAGAGACGGAGAAAGAGACAAGAAAGAGACGGAGAAAGAGACGGAGAAAGATGCAAACGATGGAAGAGGCGTCCTATCCACATGCAAAGGCGGCGACGGCGGTGATGGCGCTGACAGTGCTCTATTGGGCGTTTGCCATCGCAGGGGCGGCGTTGATGGTGCGCCGCACGACGGCCGGCGTCGGTGTGTACGCTGGCCTGGCCGGTCTTGTGTGCCTGTCGTGGCTGTACGCCGAGCTGCGCGGCCGGAGGGCGTACACGCCGCGCATCATCTTCTACTATCGCGTGGTGATGATTTCGCTGGTCACGGGGTTTGTGGGCGGCGCCGTCGTCGCGTACGAGTCGCCGTCGCTGGCGTTCGACAATGCGGTGGTCGCCCAGGTGTTTTTCGCGTTTCTCAACGTCCTCCTGTTTGTGTACGTCGCCGACGACATCGGCATCCTCCTCGATTACCGGCGCGACGTCGCGGGCCTTGCCCGGGCGTCCGTCCCGGCGTTCGTCCCGGCGTCCGTCTCGGCGTCCTGGGAATGAAAAGTGGCGACAGCAGAGAAGAGAAAAATTGATGTAATAGTAAACAGCATTTTTTTGTTGGACGTCTCAGGTGTTTGCGCGTGCACAGTCGCGCAGGTAAAAGAGATCGTCGCCGGGAATGAGGGTGACGGTTGCGGCCTTGTCGTCGCGCCGGCCGTCGTCGTACTGGGCAAAGCACCGCAGCTCCGCCGGCGCACCCCACGCGAGGACGTCGGGCGTCGGCATGGCCGCAGAGAGCGCGAGGCTGCGCAGCGGGGCGCAGCCGGCGGCAGGGTCGCCAGAGGGCGCGTGGCAGCGGTGCGGCGGCGAGACGATCGACAGGAGATACCACGGGACGATGGCGACGTGCTGCCTGGCCATCTGGTGCGAGAGCGCGTGGACGCGCTCGTCGATCTTGGAGGGGTTGGCCAGCAGATTGTCGTTCCAGCACTTGCCGAGGCCTTGGTCGCCCCACGCGTAGTTGGTGACGAGCGCAAACGCGCTGTTCTGCACGAGCTCGGTGCTGGCCTCGGACGAGAACAGACAGCGGTTGATGAACGACGCGCGGTAGTACGCCACCGCGATGCCCCGGGCGCGCAGATCGCGCGCGTAGCACCCGAGGACGTCGGTGACAGCGCCCGCATGGCCACACGGCAGGTGGCGCACGTACCCGGCCGAGTCGGGCGAGAAGACGGGGTCGAGGAGCGAGACCAGCGCGGGCGCCGTGCCGTTCTCGGCCGCCACCGCGCGGTGCACGCCCGCAAGCGCAACCTGTGCGCCGAGCGAATGGCCGGTGACGCGGATCTCGGCGCCGGCGTACACGCGCGCCGCATGGAAGGCATAGTGGCGCGCAAAGATGTCGGCGACGTTCTCGGTGCGGGGCGCGTCGGCCGAGACGGGCGCGGCGCTGCCCGGCGCCAGGCGCAGATAGCGCATGTCGACGTACCAGTGCGCCGACCAGATCATGGCCTCGTTGCGCTCGAACGTCGCGACCGCGCCGTCCGCGAACTGCGTCCACTGGAAGATGCCGTAGTTGTACCCGAGGCGGAGCCAGGGAATCACAAACTCGGTGCCGGACTCGTCGTCGCGCAGCCAGGTGCGCTCGCCGTGCCGCACATAGTCCGGCTGGAGGCCGTGCGCAAAGATCTCGGTCGGCCGCGCGGGGTCGAAGTGCGGCGACGCATGGTCCGAGTCCGGGCACGACTTGTCCCACTCTACGCGCGACCCGTCGGCACTCAGGCGGGCCCAGTAGATCCCCACGTCCAGCGAGTGGGGGTAGACGCTCTCGCACACAGGTTCCGAGTCGTCTCTGTCGGCAGCAGCAGCAGCAGCAGCGGCAGCGGCAGCGGCAAACAGCAGCAGCAGCAATGACAGTCGCTGCATCTTCCTCCCTCCCCTGCGCCTGCTTGGTTGGTGATTTTGTTATTTGTTTGGTTGTTGGGGGTTCTCCTCTCTATTCTGGCCCTACGTTTGTATCCCACTCCTCCATCACCCACTGACTGCCAGTGAGGTCGTTTTATACATTGAATGCACTAGATCCATTGGCTAGTGTGTGTGTGAGAGAGAGAGATGGAGAGATGGAGAGATAGAGAGATGGAGAGATGGAGAGAGAGAGAGGGAATAGGAACCGCTGGAAAAACGGGGGCATCAGACAAAAATAGATACGAGGGGAAGGGAGGTAGATGACGGGGATAACAAGCATCTAAATAAGAAGCGAAAACAAACAAACAAACAAAAAAGAAAAAAAAGTAAAAAGAAGATGGCGACGTTCAAAGCTGGCGACGACCCCCTCTTGGTCCAGCAGCCGCTGTCGGACGCGAGCATGGGGAAGATTGGCGGGTGGGCGCGCCAGATGCCGTTTGTGCCCGGGAACCTGACGGGGTACATCACGGAGGGGATGAAGGCGGCGGAGGCGCGCCTGGGCAAGAAGTCGATCGGGCGCGACGGGGCGCCGCTGATTGACGGCGAGGCGTTCAAGCGCTCGTACCAAAAGTCGTTCGAGGAGGCGCACTACCTGACGGAGAACCCGGCGGCGGCGGAGCCGCACTACCAGCAGGACGAGGCCGTGTACTTCCAGACGTTCGCGGACTACGCGGCGGGGCGCGACAAGGCCCTGCCCGCCGTCATCATCAGCTACATGAAGAACCACTTCCTGTTCCTGAACGAGATTGTGCCGATCGAGTTCACGCGCTCGAACCGCTACTCGCAGGTGACGATCGAGGTCGGGCGCGATCTGCCCGAGCTGGGCGTGGACAAGGTGGCCGGGCGCGAGATCATGACCACGACCTCGCGCGAGGAGGGCACGCTCTCCTACCGCATCCAGGGGTGCTCGGTGGACTACGAGGAGATGAAGGAGCCGGCGGGCATGCGCCGGCTGAACCTTCTCGTCGACGCCATCACGGCGAACATGTGGGCGATGATCGCGGCGGAGGCCATCGAGGCCTTCATCCGCATCCCGTCCAAGTACGTGACGCCGACGAGCCAGTTCCCCTTTGCCGGCCGCCCCCCGACGACCGTCCGCCGGCTCTTCCAGCTGGAGGCCGAGACCGTGCTGGCGCTCAACAAGGGCCCGCAGCGCATCCACCACCTGATTGAGCGCGCCGGCGAGATCTTCTCGCAGACCGACAACGAGGTGGACAAGCTCATCATGAGCCCCGAGGACAAGTTCTACATCAACATGCGCGACCCCACCCAGCTGTACACGCACTACTCGGGCGGGCAGGCGCTGAAGAACCGCTCGACTGGCGCCAAGTACACGACCAAGCACGGCGTGACGATCTACACGCTGCCCATGCTCGGCACCAGCATCCACGACGGCGTGACCAACAACTTCCTCCAGCGGCCCTTTGCGACGGGCACCTTCGCCATCTTCCGCGACCACTCCCTGGGCATGGCGCCCGGGCAGTACCGCGCGTTCTACCGCGACATCAAGTATTGCAGCCACGCCACGGGCGACCGCGACACCTACACCTTCCGCCGCGCGCTCTCGCATCTGCTCGAGTTCAACCCCCTCAGCTCTGCCGACCGCCCCGGCTACCCCAACGCCGCCGTCCTCACGAACATGGCCAAGGACGAGGTCGCCACCGAGATCTACTCGAAGACCCAGTGCATCCGCAACGGCAACGAGGAGTTCCACAGCACCTTCCTGCGCCACATCGGCCCCGAGGGGCGTCAAATGGGCCCCGACGGGCGCCCCACTGACCAGTCCAAGTGCGAGTGGGCCCCGATCGTCGCCATCGGCGAGATGGCCTACTCCCAGTGCAAGGCCGAGTACCTCGAGCACCCGCAGATGCACCTCGCGGCCGCGCTGTGCCACGGGCTCACCGACGAGGACAAGAACGCCTTCTCCGACGGCATCGCGCTGTGCGAGGAGCTCCGGTCTGCGATGCTCCCCGCCGCGGTCCTCAACCAGATCATCGCGGCTAGCACCTTGAGGCGGTGCACGTCGGAGCTGTCCGAGCGCGACCCCGCCAAGAACGCCGGCGACTCGCCGACCTACTACAACGCGAACATGACGGCGCCGAACATGCGCGGCGGGTGCGCGGTCCCCAACACCTTTGGCGGCTCCCTCCCCTTTGGCTTTGGGACCTACGCGGGCATGGCGTCGATCTCGGATGCGCTGCTGCGCGGCGGCGCGCAGGGCATGCCCGCGCGCGTGGCCACGCTCATCCCCAAGTTTGTGTCTGCCTACCGCAAGGTCGTGCGCAACCTCATCTCCACCACGGCCATGAACGAGGCCGTCAACCAGAAGATGGTGCACTTCTACAACAACAGCCCGGCGTCGAACTCCTTTGAGCGCGCGTGCAATGTCGCGTGGACGTCGGTCGTCAGCAACTTTGTCCCGCCGCTGATGTACGCCGGCCCGGCCTCTACGCTGGGCCTCGTCACCCAGGACAACCCCGGCGGCGGCGTCGCGCTCGTCGCCGGCGCGCCGTCCTCGACCAGCACCCGCCCCTCCAGTGAGGACTATGCGAACAACGCCAAGTTCATCACCGCGCTCGGCGGCCCCAACGGCACGTCGCTCGAGAACTACAAGGCCATCTTTGGCGACAAGACCCAGAAGGCCGTCCTCAACCTGATGAAGCAGTACAACCGCGTCAGCGGCAAGGCCGCGGCGGACGCCCGCGCGGAGATCCAGGTGAACTTCACCAACCTCTCGCCCATGTTCACGGCGGCCAACGCCGCCGACGTGCTCGCGCTTTTTGCCAACCCGGCCGTCATCGCCTCCCTCAACCGCGTGACGGAGTACAACTGCGACCAGGACGGGACGTTCCAGATGTCGAGAGCCACCTCTGCCACCCCCACGGGCGTCTTCACCGATGCCTATCTCCAAAGCGCCTCCGGCGTCGTCATGCAGCTCCACTTTTCGCCCGAGGCCATCACGGAGGCCAACGGCGGCGCCGGCGCCACGTACGGCTACCCCGAGCTCGTGGCGGTCTACGAGGAGACGAGCGAGCTCACGGGCGTGAAGTACGCCTTTGCCCCGCCGACCGACTCGAACTGCAACGTCAACTTCCCCACGACCGACAAGCACATGGCCGGCGGGACGAGCCTGACGGCGTACCCGTACGTCGACGGGCGCCTGCCCTTCCTCCCTCGCAGCGGCAAGGTCATCGAGCAGCTGCGCTCGTACGGGCTCCACGCCTCGGCGACGCTCTCCGACGACTCGGAGCGCTCGGCGCGCTTCCTCAACCGCGCGCCCGCCCACGACGCGGCCAACACCGAGGCCGACGTCCAGGCCTTCACCAAGATGGAGGCGCTCCAGTTCCGCACGGACACCGATGGCATGGACCGCGTCCGCGCGGCCTTCCCGTGGCTGTCCGAGTTCGCGGTCAACGCCATCGCTTTTCCGATCCTCGGCAGCGCCGATTTCGACGAGCTCACAGCCTTTGAGCGCCGCTGGGTCGACTCGCACAAGCACGAGGGCATCACCGGCGTCGCCGCGCGCGCGCTGCTCCTCCAGTCCATGTGCCTCCAGGGCCTCTTCCGCCTGCACGAGAAGGACATCCCGGTGCCGCTCTGCGTCATCAACTTCCGCCCGATCGAGACGCTCTACGCCTACTCCATCATCGCGCTCGCTGCCGGCCCCGTCGGCACGACCTTCTTCTCCGGATTCGACAACACCCAGGGTAACGACCAGCACTCGAAGCACACCTCCCTCCAGTTCTTCATGCGCCACGCGACCCACATCTCGGAGCGCGCCAAGTTCTACATCATGGAGAACGTGCGCGGCGGCGCCGAGATCGGCGGCAAGGGCAACCTCTACTTCAACGAGGGCATCGACATCTTTGACGAGTCCGCCGCGTCGATCCGCGTCGTCGCCAACTTTGGCGACGCCGCCAAGATGGGCCACTACTCCAACATCGCGACGCTCGCCGGGTACAACGTCGCCATCGAGGGCCTCGGCGACGCCACCGAGATCGACATCCGCGGCAACAACCACACGCCCGAGTACGCCGGCCGCCTCACCGACACGACCGACTTCCCCGCGCTGCGCGCCCACGTCATGTACCCCGGCCAGAACTTCATCCGCCGCGCCCTCGGCGACGCGCTCGACGTCGCCAACCCGCAGTTTGCCACGACCCAGCTCTCCTTTGGCGAAAAGTCGCAGCTCCGCGAGAACAACCGCGTGTGCTCGGCGGGCACCGTCTGGTTTACCAACGCCCGCGGCGAGGAGGAGATGCAGGCCGGCACCCATCTGTTTGGCATCCAGACGCCCTCGCGCATGAAGGAGGAGCAGAGCCTCGCCGACGTCCCCATCCCCGTCCAGATCTAAAAGCAACAACCACCCCAACCCGAGAGGGGAAACCCGAGAGGGGAAACCCGAGAGGGGAAACCCGAGAGGGGAAACCCGAGAGGGGAAACCCGAGAGAAACACACTCTATTTTTTCGTATCTATCCATCTATCTATCTATCTACCTATCTATATATATCTTATCTATACATGGCCAGTTGATGCCCTCTATTGACGTGCTTTTTTGCTTTCTCTGCTTTCTTGTTTGCTTTCTTGTTTGCTTTCTTGTTTGCTTTCTTTTTGATTTGATTGGTTTTGTTTGTTTTTGTTTGGTTTTGTTTGGTTTTGTTTGTTTATGGCGTCTGTCGACCTCCTTCTCCTCCTCCTCCTCCTCTTTCTCACCCATACACTTGCCTTTTTATGGGATTCGTTAAAAAAAGAATACACAATCTTGGAATTTTTTATGATACTCATTTGGCGGCGGCGGCGTCGCCGTCGTCGTCGTCGTGCGGGATGGCCCACTCGGTGTTGACGGCCTCGCGGCCGTACTTGGCGTTGCGCTCGGCGATGGCCTCGGCGAGCAGGCCGGCGGCGTCCTCGTCGGGGAACTCGCGCGTGCGCTTGAGCATGCGCACGCGGCCGTAGTCGAGGAAGAGCAGGCCCTGCTTGTACTTGACGTAGGCGTTGACGGTGTTGGCAAGCGCGCGGTAGACGTCGTCCTTGCGGCCTCGGACGCGCTCGCCCTTCTTGGTGTGGGTGGAGGTGATGATGACGCGGGACTCGCCGGTGGCCTTGCGCTCGGTGTATTCGCGCATGTTGGCGATCTGCTCGATGAGGATGTCGATCATGAGCTTGGCGGCGGGGATGTCGCGCTTGGCCGAGCGCTCCTTGTGCAGGGTGGCGTTGTTCACGATGAAGTCCTCGTAGAAGTGCAGGCTGCCCATTGTGATGAGGAGCTTGAGGGTGTCGTCGGAGGCGATCTTGGTCTTGGCCGACGTGGTGAACCCGACCTTGCCCTCCTTCTCGGACAGGACCTCGCAATTACTAAAAATGTTGCTGCACCGCTTGATGAGGCGCTTGAGGTGGTCCTGCTCGCGGCCGAGGTTGTTTTCAAATACGTAGAAGATCGTCGCGTGGCGCAGGTTTGGGTCTGCGCGGATTGCATTGTAGTTGTCGACGAACGCCTTCTCGATATGCTCGCCTGGGGATTGGAAGGTATCCGCATATCGTTTTGTTGTTTTGATTGGGATGTGAGCGGCAGAGAAAGAGAAAGAAAGAGAGAGAAAGAGAAAGAAAGAAAACGGCCTGGCGATAGTCCTTGCCAGCGTGATTGCAAGCGAGAGAGCGAGAGAGCGAGAGAGAGAGAGCGAGCGAGAATACGATAAACAAAGAAAAACGTTACCTGCATCTTGGCCATGGAACCGGTAGGCGTCGGCGCCGCAAACCTGCACGAGAAAACAAAGTGTCAGACAATCGAGAGGGAGAGGGAGATGGTGTGGAGAGAGAGGAAACAGTGCAAGCTGTATGAGCTGCTGATGACGGGGGATATGGCGCTGGTGGACACGTGGACGGAGCTGGCAATCAAGTGCCTGGGGACCAGCAACTCGCTGCCGCGGCGGGCCGGCGAGATCTTCTCCAAGAGCGACATCGCGCTGACGGCAGAGGTCCTGGCGTACGTGCGGCGGACCAGGGACGTGGTGCCCAAGCGCACACTCATCCTCGCGGCGCTGTGGCTGTCGCAGGCGTTTGTGGACGAGTTCTGCCCACGCGTCGACGACACTGCGCGCGGGACGTACCTGTGCAACCCAGACAAGATGGCCCGGTTCGTGCGCGGCCACCCCGGGCAGCTGCCCTGCGTGATGTCCCAGCTGCTCCAGACGCCGATCGAGATCGACGCCGCGGTCATGGAGGCCGCCATGGCATGGTCCGACCTGATCCCGTGGGCCGACAGCGGCAAGTGGTCGGCGATCGACCCGAACGGCGTGGGCCGCGACGTCCTGCGCATCGCGGCCGCGCCGTCGTCTGCCTACGACAACGAGCAGCGCGCGATCGAGGCGGACGACACGGTCGAGGCAGGCGCGATTGTCCACTCCAGGCCGACGTACAACGTCCATCCTCCCAGCCGAGCGAGCTAACGTAAAATAAACCAACAACAACACACAAGAAAACCCAACAACACCAAACAAAGGAAAAACAACAAAGACTTACCACCATGGTGCCGTCATCATCAAAGACCGTCGTGGTGATGGCGTAGTCCGACGAGTTGCCGTCTATGTACTTGCGGCTTGCGCCGGAGGGGTCGCAGGACACGATGACGATCTCGGGGGGGCGGCGGAACTTGTACGGCTCGCGCGCGCGCGTCGCCTTGACGTCCTTTGGCGGGATGAAGGCGTCAGCCGAGATGCTGCGGATGCCCATGATCTCGGTGTTGAACGCGTCGCCGGCCTGGCCGTACGCGGCGCGCGCGATGAAGATCTTCTCGGGGTCGTGGAACTGCGGGCGCAGCGAGAAGAGGTGCGGGCAGACGAAGGGCTCGCATTCCTCCTCTTCCATTGCCTGCTGGCACAGATCGCATACGAACTCGAGGTTGACAAACTTTATGATTGGTCGGCCCTTGTACGTTGCATTGATGATATCTCGACACGCCGACGTCGTGATCTCCGGCGTCGACGCCATGATCAGCACCGCGTTCATCACCAGCATGACCAGCGGCCCGTTGAAGATCGAGTCCTTCTTGAAGAAATGCGCCTCGTCCACCAGCCCAATCATGCATCCGAACGACCGTGCCGCCTGTCATTTTTTTTGTTTGTGTACAGAGAGTGTTAGCAATCTACAGGACCCGCGTCTTTTTAACTGTCCTCTTCCTCTTCCTCATTCTTCTCTCTCTCTCACATAGGCAGACAGGCAGACAGGCAGCATAGGCAGAGACAGCGACAGCATGGTATTTTAGAGGGAAAATAGAATGAAAGGGGGGGCAAGCCCCTCTTCCATCCCTCTCTCCTTGTATGTAGCATTCATTCATTCATCCTTCTGTACTGGTTGTATAGACAAACAAGTAGACAAAAAAGAGGAGAGAGGTTGGCAGACACAACGACAATAGAGCGTGTCCGCAACAGAGAGCGTGTCCGCAACAGAGAGAGAGAGAGAGAGAGAGAGAGAGAGAGAGAGAAAGAGAAAGAGATAAAAAAAAGTGTTAGCAGTCGACAATTGCGGAACAGTCACACGGAAAGGTTATAGCGTGTAATCAATGACGTCCAATCCCTTGACAGGCCTGCCGACGGAACCGTCGGCAGTGCGCCTGCCCGAGCTGCGGCCGACCAACATGGTCGTGGCGGCCAACCTGGACAAGCGGCTGAACCTGCTGCGGTTGGCGGGGCACTGGCACGGGGTGATGTACAACATGAAGCAGACGCCGTTCTGCCTGGCCCAGATCCGGACGCACGCGCCGGACGCGGCCTGCCTCATCTACCCAAACGGCGTGATGGCGTCCATGGGGTCCGTGTCGACGTCCCGCGCGCTCGTGGCCCTGCACAAGGCCATCCGGCTGCTGCGGCTGATGGCCAAGGAGCTGGGCGACGAGGGCGGGCTGCACATGGCGGGCTTCCACGCGAGCAACTTCGTGTTCACCGTCTACATGGATGCGACGATCGACCTGGAGGCACTGGCACGCATGCTGGGACACGCCGCCACGCTCCGGAAGCCGTTCCCCGGAATCCGCATCAAGTGCAGTCTCGTCAAGGGCCTGGACCCGCCGAGCGACATCGCCATCCTGCTCTTCAAGACCAGCAAGGGCAACGTGGTGAACGCCAAGAGCGAAAACGAGGCCCATCGAGTGACAAAGTACATGATTGACAACTACTTCATCAAGTGCTGCGTGGCCGGCGCCGGCGCCGGCGCCGGCGCCGCTGCGCGCCCTACGAATGCGCCCATGGGCGCGCCCGCCGGCGCCGGCGCCGGCGCTTGCATCGACTACGACGACGCCTACAAGCCCAAGCGGACGTCGCGCCACGCGTACCGGCTCCAGCGCACGACGGCCGATGCTCTGCCCCCGGGATGGGGCGTTGGCGTTGGCGCCGGCGCCGACGACGAAACCCCCATCGTATGGCCGCCACAGACGCTGCCGCCGGCCAAGCGGCCTCGTCTGGCCGATCCCGGTGACAACGACAACGACACCAACAACAACAACGACAACAACGACAACGACAACGACGAGGACGACGACGATAACATGGATGCCATCCTGGCGCGCGCGCGCGAGCGGTTCGAGCGCGGCATCGGCCACAAGATGGCGACTGTCGAGAAGCAGCAGGATTTCTGACTCCGTTCCTCCCTTCCTTCGTTTCTCTCCGCCCTAATTGGCCAAAAAAATACACTTAGTGGATGTAATTTTCTATATAGGAAACGCGCTGTGAAACATACCCGTGCACGGGGTTGGTGGACAGGTCGCCGCAGAGAAACGCAATGTCGGCAGGCGTGTAGTAGCTGTGGGGCTTGGGGAGCGGGATGCGCCACACGGCGTTGATGACGCCGGCGGCCTCGCGCGAGCACGTGGTGTAGCCGGGACTCTCGGGTCGCACGGCCTCAAAGGGCTTGAGGAAGATGCCCCAGGTGTCGAGCTGCTTGGGCGTTTGCAGTGTCGTCTCGACGTAGTCGAGGAAGCGCCTGTACCCGGCCTGGTCGATGTTGAAGCACACAAAGTCCCACGTGTTCATCACGAACGGGCGATCCGTGAAGCGCAGCCCGTCCGAGCGGTCAGTGATGAGCAGCGCGCGCCGCTCTTGTGGGTCGTACACCTCGCAGTGGATGTACGTGCACTCCGTCCACCAGGCCGTCAGCCGGTTCTGGAGGAACGCGCTTGCCTTCTCGTCCATTTTGCGGAAGCAGAACAGGAGGTTGTACCGCCGCGGCGGTGGCGGCAGCGGCGGGACGGGCAGGTACAACGGGGGGGGCTCCCCCAGGGGGAGCCCCAGGGGCTCCCCCTGGGGCTCCCCGGGGGGCACCATCTCTGGCACCATCGTCACCTCCGTCAGATCGACGTCAGACCCGGCGACGCCGTAGATACTGGCCCACGCGGCCTCGATCGCGCGCCGGTCAGGCCGTCGGAGGGTCGCCCCGCCATCGTTGTCGTCGTCGTCGTCGCCGTCGCCGCCGTCGATACCGACGGGCAGTGTGGGAATGCCGATGCCAGAATGCGACCGAAGAATGGCCGCGCGTAGTTCGGCGCTGGCCTCGGGGGGGCTACCCTCGGGAGGGCTACCCTCGGGAAGGCTACCCTCAGGCCTGCCCGAGGGCATGCCCTCGGGCCGTGTCCGGGTCTTCTTCTTCCGCGCCGACTTTTTCACCTCATCCATCTTCTTATTGTCCACTCTCTTCTTATTGTCCACTCTCTTCTTTCCTCCGGTTGTCTTGGGCATGCACGGCCACTCTTCTTATCTGTCCGAACGCGTTTCTTCTCTCCCAACAAGAGAAAAGCAAAAAAAAAAGTAAAAAAAGAAGAAGGAAGAAAGACAACCAAGACAACCAAGACAACCAAGACAGCAAGATGGCAACCCCGTGCGGATATCCGGTAGAGTTCTGCAACAAGGCAGACGGCCACACGGGCGCCCACGAGGCGTGCACACACCGCGGCGCCACCGACGACGACGACGGCCGCTCCACTGGCAGCGGCGGCGGCGGTATCTTCGCCGCGGTCTCGAACCTTATGGCGTTCGCCGTCTCGGCCACACTGATGGCCGCGGGCATGCCCCTCATCCCGAGCGTGTTTGTGTACGCCGTCTTCCCCATCGTCATGCAATGTGCGGCTGCCATCATGTGGGGGAGCGTCCGATGGCTCTTCCTCTTTATGTTTGTATCCCTCTCGGTGACGGTCATCCTCGCCCTGCACGTCGGGGGCATCTGGTACTGTCTCTCGTCCGACGGCGTCTGCGAAGCCTGGGGGATCCAGCTGGTTGCCGAGACCGCGAAGCTCTGCCCCTCGGCGTGGACCGCCAACTGCGACGCCGTCGAGGACTTTGCCATCGCGGGGATCCAGGCGTTTACCGTCTTCCGCGAGTCCGGCTTCAAGGCCGCCTTCGTGTTTATGGCCGATGCTCTCAAGATCGCTTCGGGCTATCTCGCCACCATGTTTGCCGCGTTCAAGTAGCTTTGTTTATTAAACTCCTCATACGTTCCCCAAGCCCCCCAAAGGGGAGAAGCGAGAGGGCCGTTTGTGTGTTTTCTTGTGGGTTTCAAATGTCGACGCAGTCGTCTGTCGCGCCACGCTTCCGGGTGGACGATCCATACTCTTGCTCGATGATGCGATTCGACACACAGACACCGAGCCACGCGGCACGGCACGCCTCCACGGCCTGCTCCGCGCCAGGACACACCGCAGGCTCTGGCGCGCAGAACGTGTCGCCGGCGGGGGTGTCCTTGTGCTTGGTACTGGCCGCCAGCGCCTTGGCAAACGGCACAATCTCACAGGGGATGTACTCGCGGAGGCCGTACAGCCGCTGGATCTTCTGCCCGCGTTTGAACTTGCCAGCGGCGCTGTGCGCATGCGCCCAGAAGTGCCGGAGGACGGGCGGCCGGACGATGACAGTTGCGAGGTGCTCGGGGAGGAAGAGAACGTAGCACAGCACCCAGTGGCCCGCCCCGTGGCGCGTCTCCGCACAGTTGTGATCCGAGTCCGGGGTGTTGTGGGTGTTTAGGCGGGCGTAGACGCTGTCCCGGGTCACGCCGACAAACGTCGTGGAGGTGTTGTTGCCGGTGTCGACCGGCGGCACCGAGCCCGGTTGCCCGAGGTTGAGGAAGTACAGCTTGCACATGCCCGTCTCGCTCGGGCAAAGGTCGCGCGTGTAGTACGATGGCTCATACACGACGCCGGTGCGCTCCATCCGGGCCCGGATGCCCTCCAGGATGGCGCCGAACTCGGCGCTCTTTGGCAGATTACGCTTCCGCCGCCGGCGCCGCCCCCCGTGGCCGCCGCCGCCCTTGCCCCCAACAAACACAGGCGCCTTGTCGCTGCACCCCGTGTCGCCGCCGTCGCCATCTCCATCTCCATCTCCATCCCCCTCCTCCTCCTCCTCCTCTTCTTCTGCTTCTTCTTCTGCTTCTTCTGCTTCTTCCTCTCTGTCGTCGTCGTTGTAGTTGTCGTCAAACCCGCACGCCCATCCCCTGCTCATCCTCGCCCACTGTCGAGAAAAAAAAATTCCCTTCTCTGCGACCCTGGAAAGCAGCTCTCTCCTTTACGTGTGCAAACCGCTCTTACACACGCGCCAGTCCAGCCCAATCATTCTCGATCTCTCGCGCTCTCTCTCTCTCTCTCTCTCTCTCTCTCTCTCTCTCTCTCTCTCTCTCTCTCTCTCTCTCTCTCTCTCTCTCGCTCTCTTTCTCTATTTCAATCAAAACCAGTTTCTTCCAAAACATCCTCAATCCCGAGACGCGCCGCAAAGACGTCTCCCTGCTGCGCCATTTGGGTGGCGTAAATGTCCTTGATGGATGCACTCATCCGATCAATGCTGCGGACCGATGGCATCCATCGCTCGGGCACGCCCAGACTCTCCAGCATGCGGACCGGCGGCAGGAGCTCCATGATGCTCATGCGCGGGAGGACCGTTACGAGCGGCACCCGGTCGGCCGCGACGCCTGTGGCGTGTGCCACGGGCACGGCATACCCCTCGGCCAGCATGTACAGCAGCGGCAGCACGGCGCGCGAAAACGGGAAGGAGTCGGGCATCCCCTCGACCCATTCGACGGAATGCTTGTACAGCGTCGCCCACGCAGTCACGACCAGCGCCGCCGCGATCCGCTTCGTGCGCTCCATGAACGTCTGCCACTTGTCGGACTCCCACGCACATTCCGCGCCAGCCGGCGTGTGCAGATTCCGCATGATGACGCGGTCGGCGCGCTCGCGCAGCGCGTTGATGCGACAGTGGGGGCACCGCGAAGCGGGCACGCCCGTGCGGTGTGGAACATGGTGGCGCTTGGCGAGTTCCCCGCATTCATCCACCCCGGCTCGCGCCACCGCAAGCAGGTCCGCGCGGATGGGCACATAGTGGAAGTACCGGTTGCGCGGGTAGAGTCCGTGCACCGGCGTGAGATAGAGAGGGAGCACCACCACGCGGCGATGGGGGCGGATGACGCCGGCGGCGTCCGCCCCCGCTGCCGCTGCCGCCGCCGCGCTGTCGAGGATCGCCAGCTCGCTCACATTCATCGGCGTGCGCGAAACGTTGCGGGGCCGCCGGCGCAACAGCTTGCGCGTGTCCGAGTCCGCGCGCCGGTATGTGGCGAAGACGTCGTCGAGCTCGACGCGCTGGCGCGCGGCGGAGAAGAGCATGATGTTGCATAGCTTCTCGGCGACCTCGGCATAGACGGCCAGATCGCCCTCGCGCTCCCACGGCGGCGCCGCGACATTGCCCGCCATGGCCCGCGTCCGCAGGCCGGCGCCGCCCGTCCCTCCGCTCTCGAGATACAGCTGCGCAGCCGTGCCGCGGTTGTCGTCGTAATGCGAGAACATTGTCAGCTGGCTTTCGCGCGCGTCCGGCCGCAGGTTGCATAGCCGGCTCTCGGTCACGGTGTTCGTCAGGGGGCAGACGGCCGACCCGGTGCGCAGGTCATCGAGCGGCGGCCGGGTGCAGTATGTCCCACAGATATGCGCCAGCCCCGTCGTCCGGCACACCCAGAAGTGCTTGAGCACGCGCGTGTCGTCGGCTGGCACGGGGCGCATGTGCGGACACCACGACGCGTCGCCGCCGCTGTCGCCGCCGCTGCGGCTGCGGCTGCTTTTCACGGTCGCAAGGGTGCCCGCGCCCTGATCGCCGTTGCACTGGTGCTGTGGCCGAAGGTGCTCACACGAGGCGACAAAGCAGATGTGCAGGTTTTGCGCGCCGACGACGAACGCGTCCCGGTAGCGCAGGACGCGGACGTCCAGGCGGTCGAGCGTGCACTCGCCGCGCTCGCACTGGTGATTCGGCGCATTCACTGTCGTCGTGGCCATGGCGCGGTATTTCCGCTCGGCCATGACGTAGAAAACCTTCCAATCCTCCCAGATGGCGTCGCGAAGATCCGGCCCGCGCGACTTTTTTTCCTTCTCAAACGCCAGCGCAATCAAATACTCTTTCATAGCGTTCGACTGCGGCGGCGGAAGGCCCCCCCCGTCGTCATCTGTTGTCGTCCGCTCGCCGCGCCGCCTGGTTGCCATCTTGGTTGCCATCTTGGTTGCCATCTTGCTATAAACGACCACTATCTTTGTGTGTATGTATTCTCTCGTTTTAAAGTTTAACCAACGAACAAAAACAAATATAAAAGGGGGTTGGAAGGGGGGCCCTGCCCCCCTCCAGTTAAATGTCGTCGAGGTCGTCGATGTCGGTGGTGGGCTGCTGCTGCTGCTGCTGCTGCTGATCCTTGGCGTGAAAGAACTCGGCTCTCATGTCGCGGATGACCGAGAGGACCTTGACGGCGGCGTCGAGCTCGGCGTCGGGGGTGCCGGCCTCGATCTTGGCCTCGTAGGGCAGGAGGCGGTTGGGCCCGCCCATCTCCTCGAGACGGTTGACAAAGTGACAGAAGGAGCCGAGGAACGTCTCGGGGGCGCCAAACACCGCGGGGTCGCGCTCGGGAAACGTCTCCCGGTCGTAGTGCAGGACGTAGCTGGCAGGCAGGAGCAGGCGGCGCTTGTCCTCGCGGGTGTACGCGTGCTCGGAGTCCACCTCGAAGCCCTTGATAAAGTAGCGGCCGGCGGCGGGGAGCAGCGCGGCGCGGTCACCCGTGTCCACCGTCGTCTCCAGCACGCGCTGGCGGAGACGTGCCCCGGCCCCGCCCCCGGCCCCGGCCCCGGCCCCGGCTTCGGCTTCGGGATCGAGCTTGGTGCGCTTGGCGGCAGCGGCCGTGGGGGCGGCGGTGCGCTTCTTGTCGTTGGTCCTGTCGTTGGACTTGATGAGGGTCTGGATCGTGGCGACGGTGGCGCGCGCCTCGACGCGCAGCGCTTCCATCTCCTTGCGCTTCGCCACCGCGACACTCTTGTCCTCGCGAAGCCGCTTGATGTCGCCCTCGAGCTCGGCGCGGATCTCCTTGACACGCGCCTCGCTGGCGGCGCGCGCCTCGCGGATCTGGGCGTCAATGGCGCCGTCCTCGTCGCGCAGCTCCTTGATCTTCCCCTCGGCGACGTCGGCGCATTTTTGCTGGACCTTGAGCTCGTCGGCGAGCTCGTCCGCGTCCATTGTCTTGTAGTCGGCGGCGTCGATGGCGCCCGGAGCGGCGGGAACTGCCGGGGCGCCGGCAGGGGCGGCGGCAGGGGCGGCGACAGCCTTGGTGGCGGTCTTCTTGGCGGAGCCGGCGGCGGCGGTGCCGCCGGCCCGTCGCGCCCGCGATCGCGGTTTCGCCACAGGCGCCGCCTTTGGCGTCTCCTTTGGCGTCTCCTTTGGCGTTTCCTTTGGCGCGGCGTCGTTGTCGTTGTCGTTGCCGTTGTCGTTGCCGTTGTCGTCGTCTCCGTTGACGTCGCCGTCGTCCTTCGTGGTCTGGCCGGACATGTCCAGCTTGGTCTGCTTCATCTTTGCAGCGGCAGTGGTAGTTGGTTTAGAGCGCGCGGGGCGATTGATGACGACAGACGCGCGCTTCCGGGGTACGCGTTTCTTCTTCTTGGGAGGGGAGGGGGAAGGAGCGGAAAGGCCGGGAGAGGATGTGGGCGGGATCTCGGCAGGGATGTCGGCAGGGATGTGCACAGAGTTGCCGACAGGCGCGGGAGGAGGTGCGCTGGTATTTTTTTCCGTTTTTTTTGTGTTTTGGGGTGGAGCAGAAGGGGAAGGAGAAGGAGAAGGAGAAAGAGACTGCGAAGGAGAAGGGGAAGGAGACCGAGAAGGAGACCGAGAAGGAGAAGACGGGGGCGGTGCCTCCGAAAAGAGATGGTCGAGGTTGTTCGAGGCCGGACTCCGGGCACGCGCCTCCGCGGAGATCTGCGCCACGCCGCGCGCGAGCACGTTGGCGTCCATCTTGCCGTAGACACCCAGCCCGGGTCCCACGTCTACCAGAGCGGACGGCGCGGCGGATGGCACCTTCTTGTACAGCAGCCCGTGCATGGCCGCCGATCCGTAGATCTCCGTCCGCGCCAGCGCGCGGCTCCGCGCAAACATCTCGGCGTTGACGCCGCCGGTGAGGGCGAGCGTCTCGGCCGTCTTCTTTTTTGCCGCTGCACACACCGTGTCCTTGTGCTTCTTGATGGAGTAGAGCAGCGCATCGCGCTGGATGGCGTTGAGGCTGGGGTCGTCCGGGTCGCCGAAGATGGCGTCGGCGTCGGTGTCGTCCGCAAACAGGGCGGCGGCGTCCGTGTGGATGCTGCCCTCGACCTTGCCGCTCGGGAAGAGCATGCCAAGCATCGTGTCGCTGCCGACGTTTTTGCGGAAGGACGTCTCGGGGTCGTACTCGGCGTCGAGGTTGGCCACCTTGGCCCAGTGCCTGAAGGCCGCCGCCGGCGTGATGACGCGGCCGCAGTCGCTGTACGGCGCAAACATCTCGGCGTCGTCGGGCCGCACGGCCGCGATGCGGGTCGCCGGCTTGCCGGCGGTGGCGGCGGCGGCGGCGGATGTCGCTGGTGCGGGAAGGGGCCCGCCAAGGAGCAGGGCGCGCCGCATCGCCTCGGGGTCGGCGGCGTTCGCGATCTTGGCGCGCAGCTTGCGACGGAACACGCTGGCGGGGACGAGCGGGATCTCGACGCCGTCGGACACAATCACGTTGTCACAGGCGAGGATGGCCTCCAGCCGGATGCGGAAGTACGCGGCGTCGATGTACTTGGCAGACGGCGCGACAAAGAATGCGTGCCGATGCCACGGCGCGGCCATCCGCTCCTCCTCGACATAGAGCACCGAGGCCCGCACCGGATAGGTGACGCCGATCTCGTCGATGGTCTCTGTGTCGGAGGGGTGCTGGACGACACAGTAGTGGCTCAGCGCGATCTCCTTGGTCACCGAGTTTGCCCCCGGCAAGTACGCCCCGGGCAGAATCTGGCCCATGTAGATGACGGTCCATCCTTTGTACACCCCCGAGGGGACTCTGCGCCCGACCCAGTACGTCGCGTACTCGCCCTTGCCCGGGATGATGTAGTTGCGGCGGTAGAACTCCGGGTCGACCGCCTCCTCCGGCTCGCCAATCATCGGCTTGCTGCTCGCCGCCTTGTTCACGGCCGCCGTGAGCCGCCGGTGGATGGCGGCCGTCTCGGCGTCGTCGTCCTCGGCGTCGTCGTCCTCGGCGTCGTCGTCCTCGGCGTCGTCCTCGGCGGCGGGATTTTCATCGTCAACCGGGGGGGCGATGGCCGCGTCTTGTTCCATCATGTCGCGTGCCGCGTCCACGCAGTCGTTCACGCAGTCGTTCACGCAGTCGTTCACGCAGTCGTCGCGCACGCCATCGTCGGTGCGCGGGGTTGCAATCATGGTCGCCATAGCTCAAAAGACCCTCTCGGTTGGTATACGTTGCAGCTAGTGTGTGTTTTTTTTCTTTTTTTTCTTATGCGTGTGGATGTGCGATGGCGACAGTCCCAGATGGTCTGGGGGGTCTGGGGATGATGATATACGGGGACAAATGCCAGTATGTCGCGCGGATGACGTGTGCATCGCGGGTATATCTTGTTCCATATCACGCGTGAAAAAATGAGCGACAGTCAAGGCCTTTGGATGGTCATACTATGTTCGACTCCATAGCCGCGGCGCGTCTATGCTCCATCTACCACCGCAATGACACCTGCCAGGGCTCGCCGCCGGAGGGGCGTATTTTATCGATTTTTTGTGTGTCGCGCCCACAGAGGCCCGAAAATGGCGATTTTCGCGGTTTTTCGCCCCCTCTCCTGCGCGCGCCCGATGGCGCTATATGTCTGTGATTTGGATTTGACACGAATGCGCTCCCAAAACCGCACCGACTGCCCGTCCTCGCGAGAGGGGGCTGTCGCCGTGCCGCTGTACACAAATGAACGGAAAATCCTTGGGGCCGAAAACAAAAAATATTTTCGGCCCCAACTTTTCTTATACTTAGAAAAGTGAAAACCCGCTCTAATACAAAAATTTTGGAGGGGTCAACACAGAATTTCGGTGGACGCAAAAAACCGGTCGATTTCGCACTGATTCCGGTATTTACTTATAGTCGAAGTGTTTTTGGCAGGTCTCGGGCTACACTTAAGTGAGGACAAATACACGAATTGTGCAACGTGAACGGAAAAAATTGGCAATTTTACCGCAATTTATTGCTCCCTCCTTCCTATTTAGGGCAAAATCCAAATCTGTTCACGCGGACAAAAACTCACATCGCCTCTAATGCAAAAGTTTTGCCCACAAAGTAAAAAAAACGAATGCAAACTGTGGCTTACTTGGAAAAAAATCATTTATTCAGAAAAAGAGAGAGAGAGAGAGAGAGAGACGCGTCAGATGGTAGAGTTAAAACCGGCTGCGTACGATTGGATGCAGGCGGCGACGAGCGGGTCTTCGACGAGGTAGACGGCACCGTCGCTGGCGCCGTGTACGAACTGGACACTGGGGTGGAGAGCGACGACGCGCGACGCCGTCCGATCGATGCTCTTCTCAATCCGCGGCGTCGTGGGCCCGACGCCGACGACCTCGCGGACATTGAAAAACGTCTGGACATTCGTCTGGATCGTCAGCACATTGAGCGGAAACGCGTAGCTGGCCGGCGCCATACACCCCCGGCGGGACGCCTTCATCCGATCGACGTTGCTCGTCGTCACGTCGTAGAGGTTGCCCCGCAGCGGGCCCGACAACGCGCCTGCGCGCAGATCCGCGAGCGGCACTGTCACATACCGCACATCCAGCGGCCAGGGCCCCGCGCGGCCGCCGGCGACCGAGTACGGCGCGTGGTCCCAGTCGCCGCCGCCGACGCCCGTCGCGACGGCCTCGCTCCGCAGCAGCCCCGCGACCGCCTCGACGTTCGCCTGCCATTCGGGGCTTTGGTCCGCGGCGTCTCCCCCCGACGCCGCCGCCGCCGCCACCGTAGCTGTCGTCGCCGCCGTCGTCGTCATCGCCGTCATCGCCGTCATCATCGCCGAGACGCCCACCAGAAGCAAAAGCACAACCACGGCCGCGCCGACGACCGCGACATGCGGGATGTCTGACACCCAAAGGAGCCAGCGCGACGCGCGCAGCTTGAGGACGTTGAGCGTAACATGAAGATCGGCCGCGCCGCGCCCGTTGCCGCGCCCGTTGCCGCGCCCGTTGCCGCGCCCGTCGTCCGACGTCGCCGCGTTCGCCCCTGTGGCGCTCTCTGGCCATCTGGGAGGCAGTCGGCGCTGCGGCCCCGAAATACTGTATGTGCGCGTGGCGGGGTCGAAGATCTGGTCCACTATCAGCGACGGCGGCGGCGTGCCTGCCTCCAAAGAATATACCGCCCGCGGCGGCGAGCCCCGTCGCGGCGAGCCCTGCGGCGAGCCCTGTGGCGTGGAAACGTTGCTGCCGCCGCCGCCGTCGTCGCCGTCGCCGGCGAATGTGACGCTCCGTGGGCGCCCCGCTCTATACCTTCCTCCGTCATTGTCGTCGTCGGTCGCATCCATGGCGTTGCAATCCTCTTCTGCCACTGCTTTTGCAAGTATATAGAGGGGAGGGTTTGGTTTTTGTTTTTTTTTTCTGGTTTATTATAGAGGGGGAAGGGAGAAGAGAAGGACAAAGAGAGCAGATAGAGATGCAATAAGAATAAAAAGAAAAGCAAGCCAACTCAATCAAAATATCATCGGCCGATGGGAGAGAGAGGATGGGCATTCAACCCCCCCCCCCCTCCCGATGGACTGCATGATGCAGCTCTTCACTCCGCCTTCGCCTCGTCGTCGTCGCCGCGGGGGCGCCGGCAGCGCATGCCGGTGTCGTCCTTCTCGATGACCTTGATGTCGCACATCGTGGCGAGCGACGCCGACGCGTCGGCGGGCGTGTACTTGGCGGGGATCTGCTTGACGAGCGCCGGGATGGAGACCCAGCCGTCGCCCCCGGGGTCCGCCTTGGCCGACGCGTCGATGCTCTTGAGCAGGACGTCGCCGACGGTCCCGCTGGCGTCGGCGTCGGCGTCGGCGCCGGCGTCGGCATTGCCGTCCGCGCCCCCGTTGGGGGAGGCCGGGGCCGGGGCCGGGGCCGCGCTCGGGGCCGCGCTCGAGGCCGCCGCGGCGTCGAAGGTGTTGACGTGCTCCTTGGGCACCCACATGTTGGTGGTCTCCATGTCGCGCTCCTGGAACTCGTGGTTGCCGGTGACGAGCGTCTCGCCGCTGTAGATGTAGAGGCTGATGCCGGCCTGGCCCTCGTGAGCCCACGCGGCAACGCGCCCAAAGGCGTGCCCCGTGTCGCCGGGCTTGGCGCGCGCGACAAAGATGTCGGCATCCTCGCCCGCCTTGGCGATGGCGGCGGTGTCCGTCGCCGCCGCGACCTGCGCGACCTTCCAGTTGAGGCGCTTGAACTGCTTGTTCTTGACGGGCTTCCCGTCGGGGCCGGGCGCGGTCGTCGCGGCGGCGTTCGCGGCGTTGATGATCGTCTGGTAGGCCTGGCCGCGCGCGGTGCTGGGGTACGCCTTGGCATACGCGACCATGTCGGGGTCGAGCTCGACCTCGCCGTCGACATCCATGAACGCCTTGGTCGTGAACTTGAGCGCGCGCATGGGCACGGCGTCCTCGCCGTCCTCGCCGTCCTCGTCGCCGCCTTCCTCGGGCGCAAGCTCCTCGTGGTGGACCTGGAGGTTGGACCGGACGTTCATGTGGTACTGCTCGCGCTCGTCGGCGTCGGTGGGCAGGGCGATCTCGAGGTCGGCCGTGACGTCGGCGGGGACCTCCTTGCCGGCCTTCTCGGCGGCGGCGGCCTTCTTCTTGGCGGCGGCCATGCGCGCCTCGGCCCGCTTCTTGATCTCGCTGCGCCACGTCGAGGCCTTCTTGCGGCACTCCTTGATGTAGCCCGACATCTCCGACGGCGACTTGTCGATGATGAACTTGGCAAGCGCGTCCGCGCACGCGTCAATGAAGGCGTAGGTGCCGTCCTGGGCCTTCTTCCAGTCCGCGTTGCAGGTCTTGACGACGTCGCTGACGTCCCCGTACATGAGCGTGATGGAGAACTGGTGCGCAAACCCGCCGCTGCCATTCGCGCGGAAGCCGACGCCTTCGTCGGTCGCGAACTGGATGATGCCCGGCGCGTAGTACCCCGTGGCGCGGACGCCGGACGCCATGGCCTGGACGGGCTCGCCGTCGGCGTCCTTGACGATCTCGCCGGCGTCGTCGCGCTTGTACACCTTGTGGACCTTGCCCTCGGTGTCGGTCGTCGTCAGCGGGACGGAGCCGAGGAAGTCGAAGCCCTTGCCCTTCTGCGCGGGCGCGACCTCGATGGTCGCGGCGTCCGGGCAAAAGTCCCAGAAGTTGCGCGAGGCGCCGCCGCCGCCGCCGCCACCACCGTCGCCGCCGCTGCGCGCCTGCTGGCGGATGCGCTTGTTGTAGCGGTGCGAGATCTTGGCCTTCTCGTCCGCGTCCATCTCGCCGTAGTTGCGCTTGCCGCCGGCGCCCCCTTGGTAGTTGCGCCTGCCGCCGCCGCCCGCAAAGAAGTGGCCACCGCCGCCGCCACTGCCGCTACCGCCGCCAAACCCGCTGTACCCGCTCGGGCCCCCGTGCGCGGCCGCATCGGCACGGGCCGCCATTTTCGATGCCATGAAGCTCATGCTGCTGCTGCTTGATGTCTGGTGTTTGTTTTTTTGTTTTTTTGTTTCGTGTATCGCGGTTGCACACAAGGCTGTTTGCTGGTTGCTGGAAGGGAGAATGAAAACGCCGGTGTTGGGTTTTTTTTCTCTTGTTTTTTGGTGTCGAGAGAGAGAGAGAGAGAGAGAGAGAGAGCGACCGCGCCACCGCTCCACAACGGCGAGAATGGCGCGGAAAAAAGAGACGGCTGCGATACACGGGGCGATACACGGAGGCAATACAAGAGAGATTGAGAAGAAGAAGAAGAAGAAGAAGAAGAAGAAGAAGAAGAAGAAGAAGGAGACAAAGAAGAAGAAAGAAAGAAAAGAAAAGAATCAATCATGGCCAAGAAGGGGGCGACGACGGCTGTCGGCAACCCGCGACGCAAGGGTGGCACCGCGCGAAAAAAAACGGCGGCGGCGGCCCCAGCGGCACCAGTGGCCCCAGTGGCACCAGTGGCACTGCCGACATCGGCGCTTCACGGCGACGACGACGACGGCCACCGCACGCCAGAGCGGCTGCCAAAGACAGAGTTGTCAGTGGTTCTCATTCGCCTCATGATACCGCTCGTGATCGTGATCATCGTCTTTGGTATGGCGGTGCTTCACGTGCCCTGTTCTATGGGCGCGTTTGCCACGGCGATGTGCGGCATGGCGCGGGGGATTTGTGTCATGTTTTATAAGATGCTGGTGGCCGTGCTGGATGTCTCATTCGTCACTCCCTTCTGACAGTGGCAATTGGTATACCGGGCGGCGACGGCGACAGCGACGGCGACGGCGACGACGACGACGACCAAGGTCCCCGATAAGCGGATGTAGATGGAGAGTCCCTCTCAACAGGAAAAGAAGAATAAACAAAAAAAAACGTAAACAACACCAAACCCACACCAAAACAGCGTGCTCGCAACCATGGGACAGACCGACAACAAGACCACCCCCGCTACCAGGCCGAAGAGCCAGAAGACGGCGCCGGCGCCGGCGGCGACCGCCGCCAAAGGAAATGAGATTGTGGTCCACGCGAGCGAGGAGAAGAAGAAGCGCCGGCTCCGCCGCGACACGCTGGCGGTGCGCAAGATCGTGGGGTATCAGCGGCACACGGGCAACATGATCCAGAAGGCAAAGGCCCTGCGGCTGGTGCGCGCGGTCGCGCAGGCCCAGTGCGAGGACATGAAGTTCCAGCGCCAGGCCGTCGAGAAGCTGCTGGCGGCGAACGAGAAGGCCGTCAAGGTCCTCTTCGCCAAGGCGCTCGTGGTGTGCCGGCGCAGCAAGCACGAGATCGTCACCGGGGAGGACATCCGCGCCGTGTACGAGGTCGCCGACTACCGCCAGATGCTCGGCCTGACGGTCGACGCCGGCGCCGACGTCGACGCGAACCCCGACGCCGACGAGCTCATGCATGTGCCGGAGGCCTTTGTCCAGAAGCCGCGCTCCCGTGCCCCTGTCGCCATCACGAACTAAGAAAAAGGTAGCCAGCGGCGGCGGCGGCGGCAGCGTCGGCGATGACTGTGGTCCTGCTCAATTTCGGTGGGCCATATATATATATTTTTATTCTGGTGGAAGAAGGCAATAAAAGAACAAGTTATGTCAACCCAGACACGTAGCCGGTCGGCCATCGATTACCAGATGCCGAGGAAGCGCTTGCGCGGGGGCGGCCGGGCGGGCGCGTCGTCGTCGTCGTCGTCGTCGTCGTCGTCGCGGCCGTTGTCGCGGCCGTTGTCGCCGCCGGCGATTGTTGTACCGTTCCAGGGGGCGCGCCGCATCGGAGCGCCATCGATGGCGACGCGCTTGTTGTCACCATCGCCGCCGCCGCCGCCGCCGCGCTTGCGCGTGAGCGGGGCGCGCGCGCAGTGGATTTCCATGCGGTAGCTGGACGCGGCGTTGTCGGGAAAGGGTGGGCCGACGAAGAGCACGTTGCGCACGATGGCGGGGTGGCGCGCGCGCAAGAAGCGGTAGAATGCCAGGGACACCGACGGCACGCCGTACGCAAAGAGATAGAACGTCCCGGTGTCGCTGTCGTCGCCGGTGTCGTTCTCGTCGCCGATGGCCCATGTGATTACGCGCCCGAGCTGGTGGAGGTTCATCACACACTCCATGATGTCGCACACGGGCGCAAAGTCGGCCCCGGTGAACCCGAGATTGCGCACCAATTTCTGGTCGACGCGCAGCGTGCGCGGCGGCGGCTTGGTCTCGGCGACGGTCTCGGTGCCGGGGTCCACCGTCACGCTGACGTCGAAGGCAAACACGTCGCTGTCGCTGTCTTGGGGCCCCTTGGGCGCGACGGTCACGCCCTTCACGGTTTCGACATGCTCCAGTGTCGCGTCGATCGCGCGCATCGACACGGCCGGCACGTTGTGGAAGACGAGCGCGTGCTTGGTCTTTGCCTTCGAGCCGTGGACGTTGACGGAATACCCGCCTGGCGGCAGCGTCTGGTTGATGTCGTACTCGGTGTCGCCGAGTCCGCGGACGAAGGCCTGGAACGCCCTCTGGGACGCCGCCACATGGCGACCCGCCAGCACGAGCTTCATCTCCGCCTCGACCGTCCTCGAAAATTTGTTGATGAGGGCCGTGTTCATTCTGCCTTTTTCTCTTTTTTATTTGGTTTTCATCCGCGATCCGCGACCGGGAAGTGTTATACTCTTTACACGCTAACGCCCTCTCACAGCTCACAGCTCACAGCTCACAGCTCACAGCTCACAGCTCACAGCTCACAGCTCACAGGTCACAGCTCGTCATGAAAAACCGACGGCCAGCCCATGACCAGGACCAGGGCGGTGTCGGCGATCATGGACATCAGGGCCAGTATCCACACCACCACCACCAGAATCGCCAGCGTATCCCAGATCGCCGGCGCCTCGCGTTTTTCCGTCGCGACAGGTGTCGCCGTCATGTGATGTCCTGGTTTGCTCATTCTCTCTCTCTCTCTCGCTCTCTCTCACTCTCTCTCTCGCTCTCTCTCGCTCTCTTTCCCACTCGTCGTCGCTCCCTTCCTCTCTGTGTTTATACCACCGTGGAGCACAAAAAAAGGTCATACTTTTATTATTGGCATATAAACCGACCGTGCCCCCCTCCTCCCCGCGCCCGCGCGCCCTCCATTCATCTCCATCCATCCTTTTTTGTTAGACGACGTACAGGAGGGCGTAGCCCGCCACAAATACACACGCAAGATTGACGGCGGCGGTCAGCACGGCAGCCATTGGGCTGGCAGGGGGCGACGTGGCGGCGGCCTTTGCGCGCTGAAGCGGAATAATCGGCACAAGATAGCGCGAACGACCGTTGATGTTCACGTGCCGCGAGCCCGGAAACGCCTGCTGGAGCGCACGCGTGTCGTCGTCGGTGTCGGCGTCGCGGCCAGTCACGTCATACGCCAGCATCTGAGCGTACTTGTCAAGTGCCGGCTCCACAGCCGGCCCATCCCACCGCGCGAAAAAGTCGTCGACCTCGGCCCGGCGCGCTCTCATGCCCCCGCCGCCGCCGCCGCCGTCGTCGTGATCGTCGTCGTCATCGGCACCGTGCCCGTTCCGGGTCATTGGCCCTGCCGTCACGCGCGTAAATCGCCTGGATGAGGACGCCATGTTGCACACTCGCCTCTCTTTCGTAACTCTTCTTTCCTTTGTTCTTTTGTTCTTTTGTTCTTTCTTCTTCACTCTTCAGTAGTGGGTTCCTCCATGAGCAGAGACAAAGGGCGATGTACATGGACGACCGGAAGACCGAGGGGAGGCCAGGAGGAAGATTGGACAAAAAGAGAAGAGGAAGAAGAAGAAGAAGAATGACGACGGCGGGCACCGGCAGCGACGGCGGCGACGACGAACGGCGCCGCGTGATGCCGTTTGACGCCGATGTCGTGTTCCGCGCGACGCGGCGCGACGCGCTCGGAAACCCCGTGCAGCTCCCGCTGGCCCCCCACGACAACAGTGGCGCGCCGGCTGCGCCGCGCGCGTACATGACGCCGCGGCCATACCCCGTGTACGACACCTACCCCGAGGTTGGGGCGGCGACGCACGCGATGGCACCGGCCAACTCGGCCATTGTGGTCGTCGCCGGCAGTGGCGACGACGACGATGCGGACCCCGTCGCAACCGCGGCCGCCCTGGGGCTCTGGTCCGCGCACGCGGCAGAGGCGGCGGGGGTCTCGACGACGGCCTACAACAAGACCCACACGCTGCACACCCAGCTATCACGCGAGTTTGTGGCAATCTACACCCAACACGACGGTGTGCCGTATGCACCCGAAGATGTCGATCTTATGCGCGCGCCCGCCGCCGGCCCCGGCAACGGTCCCGGCGACGGTGAGCTGCCGGCGCGGCGCCAGGCGCGGAGAATGCTCACCCTGGTGCAAAACACGGTACTCGCCGGAGGCGATGCGGCCGCGGCCAGAGCTGTCGAGGAGATCGCCGCGGCCGCGGCCGTGCTGCCCCCGCGTGCCCACTTCCCGTACGATGCGGCCGACCGGGGCGACCGGGCAGCCGTGGACTATCTCGCGACGGTGTACGGACCGGGCGTGCGCGAGCTGTTGTTCTCCGGCGTGCGCGCGCCCAGGGGAGCCCGGGAGGACTGGCAGGGTGCGTACGAGCGGCACATCCAGATCCGCGATTTCGTGGTGCGCGAGCTCTATGCACACTACTATGCCGTTCGCTTGTCGACGGAGCTGCCCCCGGCACTCCGCGACTCGCTATTCGTCGCCGACGCCGTAGGCGCGGCGGCCGCAGTCCTGAAACGCGGCAGCTACCACGCCTACCCCCTCGTGCCCGAGCTGGCCGAGGCGGTCCTTACAGAGCGCGCGCGCTCGGCGGCGCGCGCGTTCGCGGCCAACCCCTGGCACGCCCCCGTCGCGGCCGACCTGGGCCCGTACTTTCGCGAATCGCGGGTGACGCCCGGCGCCGTGTGGCGCGCCTTTCTCGCGTCGGGCGCGTACACGGCGAGCGCGGCGGCGATGGGCGGGGTGCTTCCAGAGTACCTTGCGACCGCCATGTCGGCCGCCGCGGCGTCGGGCGCCGCGACCTTTGCGGCGTTCATGCATGGCGACTTTGCGTTTGCGGCGCGCGCACAGCAAGCGCACGTTATCGCAACGCTGAAGCGGGTACAGAGCCGCATCGAGCCCGCGGACGTCCTCCGGCCAGCGCCGCTGGAGGTGCCAGATGCCGTCGAGCCCGCGACGCACCTCATCCTCCTCCAGGCAGGTCGCGCCGCGCGGCTGCTGGAGATCGATGGCGACGACCAACGGGCGTTTGTGCTCGATGCCACCGACCCCGCCGTGGCGTTCTACGAGTGGACGGAGCGCACGGGCCTGGGCGTCGACGGTGCGCCGCCGGCCGAGATCGCGCGAGCATACCGCGCCGCCGTGCGGCAGGTGCGCGCGGCGCTGGAGACGAGCTCGGCGTACGTCCGAGGCGGCACTCTCGCCGGAATCCCCGCGCCGGACCCCGCCGCGCCGCCGCCCCTGCCTCCGCACCTCTCCAGCCGCCTCCGCACCCTGCTGGACTATGTCAAGCTGCCGCCCCAATTCGCCGATGCGCTGCTTGCGCTGGTGCCCGCGACAACAACGACGACGGCGCTCGACACGCACGCGGCACTCCAGGACATCCTCGTCGACGGCGCGCGTGTGCCGGCCGCGCTGCTCCATCCGCACATGTCCATCGTCCTCGACATATTGGCGACGCACCATGCCGACTGGAGCGTGTGGTGGAGGCAGTTCGCCGAGCAGTTCCCCGCGATGATGCAGCGGCACAGCGCGGCCGTGCGCCGGCTGATCAAGCTGTTGAGCAGCGGCGTGATCGGGGGGCACCTGGAAGCGGCGCGAGACGCGCTGCCTGTGCAAGAGCAGACGCACAACGGGCGCCATGGCCGTCGCCGTCTCCGTCGCCGTGGCCAGCCGCACGTTTCGGCGGCGACGCTGAGCAGCTGGGTACGTCTCTATGTCAACAGTATGCTGCTTCGCCTGACGTATGCGGGGAAAGTACCGCTGGACCACGCCAAGCTGATGCGGCTGGACGTCGGCGCGTCGATGCGCCCGCTCGAGCGGCTGCTCGACGGATCCGCCTTCCTCCTGGGCGCCACGGTGCACATGCCCCTCACCTACGGGAACGCGCACATGAGCCGCCGGTTTGCCGAGGCGTTGCTCTTGCGCGAGCTGCACGCACTTGTGCGCGCGCTGAGCGGCGACGAGAAAGATGGAGGGGAAGAAGACGCAGACACCGGCGTGGTGACGTCGGCAGACCCTCCCATCTCCGCGCGCTGGGCGACGCTGGCGCGGCGCGTGCCCCGCCCGATGCGCACACTAGCGACCGCGGCACCGCTCCTCGTGGCTTGGATCTGGAAGCCCGCGCGCGACGAGACGGCAATCATGCGGTTTGCGGTGCCGCTCGTGCCTCTTCTGCATGCCGACGGCGTCCACGAGCTGACCGTCCCGGTCCGTGACGGCGTCGAGGGCGAGTACCGCCTGCTCGTGGGCGCGCCCGGCATCGGGTGGCGCCAGTCCCCCGCGGTGCGCGTCCGCGTGGTGCTCCGCTGCGTGCGCACCGGCAAGCTGTTTGAGGAGGTCAGCAACCACTACGGCGCGGCAAAGTGGACGGTGACGCGCGCCGACCCGGACGGCCGCCCGTCGTTCGCGACGCTGGAGGCTAGCGAGGTCGCCAAGGCGCACTCGGCCGAGATCGTCGCGATCGAGAGCGCGCTGGCGCTGCGGTCCCACCGGGGCCAGGCGCCGGTGTCGGCGACCGAGATGCGCAAATACACGCTGCGGATGGAGCGGCTCGGCCGCCGCGCCGACGAGGCCGCGCGGCGCGTGAGGCCGGCAACGACCGAAATCACGTGCTACGGCTGGCACTCGGCGACGACCCGCAATCCTTACGCCACATGGGTGCCCCACGAGCGCCTGGAGGCGCGCCGCCGCGCGGGGCTGCCGTCGTCCATTGTCGACCCCGCGCTGCTCGTCGACTGCGTCGGCGACGGCCTCTTCGGATACCACGAGTTTGCGCCGCGGTGGTTTCGCGAGATGCACGCGTTCTTGCACTGTGCCAAGGTGCCGCGCGCCGCCGTGGACAATGTCGTGTACTGGCTGGCGCTGCTCCAGGCGCACGCGGCGTGGGACGGCACCATCCCGCCGGACGTCGCCCGGTTCCGCGCGCCGGGGGTGCTTATGGACTCGGCGGACACGACGCGCCCGCCCAACGCCACGGCGCGCGCCGAGGTCGCGCGGATCTTCGGCGGCGTCGGCGACCGCCGCCCCGACCACCCTCTTCCGGCGTTCATCGCCGCCAGAGACGAGCGCGCGGTCTCGGCTGTGCTCGAGACGGGCCGGCTGCCGGTGTTTGCCCGGATGTCGGCGCTGGCGGTCGGGCAGGCGCGGCTGTTGCAGGCCATGGCACGGGACGGCCCGCGCACGAGCATCCGCGCGCAGCGGCTGGCGGGCATTGTCCGCATTGTCCGTGCGCGGCAGGCGGATCTGCGCCGGCGGGCCGTCGCGATAGAGGGGCGCGCGCTGGAGACACGGAGCGGGCCACGTCCGTCGCGGGCGGCGCCGGTGTCGTACGGCGCCGGCGGAGCCGACGGCAGTAGCGCGTTTGCCTTGCCGCCCGATCACACGCCCGAGGGCATGCCCGAGGCGGCGCAGGCAATCGTCAACCACGTGGTGGTGCCGTCGCCGGCAAACGCGCTCGCCGTCATCGACGACCTGCGCGCAGACCTTGCAAACGCGAGCGCACTGGACGGGCGCGCCCGCGAGGAGTCACAGCGCGTGGCGCGGGAGCAGCTCGCGGCGTCGGAGCGGGCCAACGCGCTGCTTGAGCAGTTGGCGACTGCGGCAGGAGACCAGCGCGCGGCGCTCGCTGCACAGCAGCGCACCGCGGCGGCGCAGGTCGAGCTGCTGCGGGCGCAGCAGGCGGATGCCCAGGCGGCGCGCGCCGAGCAGCAGACCCGCGCCGCCGTCCTTACGGAGCAGATCGAGCTGATGCAGCACACATTGGAGGAGCTCATTCCCATCACGCTCGAGGACGGCAGGGCTGGCGCACTGCCGCCGCCGCCGCCCATCGCCGTCGCCGAGGCGAACCCCGTCCTCGAACCGCCACAGCCGCAGCCCCCCGTGGGCGACCCGCAGATCCCGGCGATGCAGGCGGCGCTCGGCGCCGCGCTCGACCGCGCCAACCGCACGCTCATGGCCGTGCAGACCGAGTCGGCGCGGATCCGCGCCGACCTCGCGGCGGCCAACGCCCAGGCGCGCCAAGACCGGCTCGCGGGAGAGCGGCGCCGCGCCGAGCCGCCGCAGCCGGTGCCGCCGCAGCCGGTGCCGCCGGTGCGCGGCGACGGGGGCGGCGTGCCGCGCGACCTGATTGACGCCCTGATGGACGAGTACCGCCAAGGATCCCAGGACATTGTCGACGCGCTGCGCGAGCGAAACGAGGCGCCAGCCGACTTTGCGGCCGAGCGCGCACACATGGACGCCGTCGCCAACGCACTGCGCGCCGAACTGGGTGCATACACGGCGCGGCTCGACGCGCTGATTGCGGGCCAGCGCACGCGGCGCGACGACGCGGGGCTGTCCGAGGCCGACCGCCAGCGCGTCGACGTGCTCCTCGAAAACTTGGCCAATACGCGCAACGCGCTGCGCGAGGACCGGCGGCGGTTTTTTGACGAGATGCGCGACACGCTGACGGACACGGTCGCCGCGGCCATCCGGCGCCAGCGCGCACAGGACACCGAGGCCGTCCGCTCTGACATCTTGCGCGACTTTGCGCGCGAAATGACGCGCGCCCGCGCGCCCGTGCCCGTGCCCATGCCCGCGCCCCCGTCCGCGCCCACGCCACCACGGCAGCAGCAACAGGCCGGCGAGCCTGGATGGCAGCCCGCGCGCCCCCAGGCGGGAACCCAGGCGGGAACCCAGGCGGGGACCCAGGCGGGGGGCGAGATCGTGGTCGCCACCGTGCCCGGGGGGCGCCGCGGCGGCCCGGCCGTCCAGCCGCCGCCCGTCGTGCGCGACCCGGCATTCCCCATCCACATCACCATCAACATGCCGCCGCCGCCGCCGCCGGTTGCGGGGCCGGTTGCGGGGCCGGTTGCGGGGCCGGTTGCGGGGCCGGTTGCGGGGGCGGCAGAGAACGCGCTGATTCGCATGATGAGCGACATGATAGCCCAGCACCAGCGATCGGTCGCGGCCGCAGCGCGCACCGCCGCCATCCAGCAGGCCGAGGAGCAGCGCGTCCAGGCCGAGGCGGCGGAACACACCAAAAGGATGAACGACCTGGCCACGCAGCGCACCATCGCGGCCATTGCCGAGCAGGACAAGAAACGCGACGCCAGTGGCCGGATGGGCGACGGCGACGCCGACGACGGGGGGGAGTCGGACGCCACCGACCCCCGCGACAGTGATGACGACGACAGCGACGGCGACGACGACGATGCCCGGGCACAGCCTGCTTCGCGCCGCGGCGCGGCGTTCTTCGCCAAAGAGCTCGGCAAACACATTGCGCGGTGCGACCCCATCATCGGCACGCGGCTGCCAAAGCTCCTTGCCGAAGCCGGCGAGCTGCTGGACAAGAAGCATGGCTCCAATGTCATCTTGCTCATGCGGAAGCAGCGCGCGGCGGCGCGCCTCCTCCGCGACCTCGACGACGTCCTCGGCTTCACGAGCCTGGTGCGCAAACTCAAACTCTGCATCGCCCGCATCGACAAGGACATCACCGAGCTCCAGAGCGAAATCACGCGCACTGAGGACCCCGCCGTCATAGAGCAGCTGCGCGGGACCAACGAGCTGTTTGTCCGCGAGCGCGTCGCCGCCGAGCGCGCGCTCGCGTCAACCCGCCGAGTCGTCGCCGAGCTCGAGGGCCTCCTAAAGATCAGCGCCGAGGCTCTTTCCAGGGACTGGGCCGCCGACCGCCGGCTGGCGCGACGCGAGGCCGCCGTTGAGCAGCAAAACGCCCACGACGCGCAGATGGCCAAGCTGATGGCCGAGCGCCAGGGCGCGCAGGCCGAGGCCGACGAGAAGGCGCGCCAGCTGGCCGTGCGCCAGGCCGCCGCGCGCCGCGCCCGTCTCGCGCGCGAGCCGCCGCCCGATCTCGTCGGCCTCGCGACACGGATCGCCGCCGGGATTGTCGACTGTGCCATGAAGCTGCGCGAGTACCGCGGGCTGGAAGAGGTCTACACGCGTGCGCTGCGCACGGGCGGGCGCTTCAACTACGAGGGGGCACTGGACGAGTTTGGCACCTTCGCCGTCGCCATCGCCAAGTGCATCCGCGAGGCCGAGGTGCTCATGCGGCAGATGCGCCGCGCAGCCGTGCGCTACGCGGGGCTGTATCCCGGCGCCGCCGCCATCCTGCGGCCCCGTGGCGAACAGCTGCGCTCCCATGCCGGCGACCTTGCCGCCGCCGCAAACTCGGCCTACCAGATGATGGTCGTGATCCGCGCCCACCGCGACGTGAAGGGCGAGCGTATCGCCCTGCCGCCCACGACGGCGGCGCGGTATGGCTCCGGCGCGCCGATGGACGCCGCCGACCTGCGCGTGGCCGTCGCCGAGGCCGCGCAAGCCGTCGGTCGGACGCGTCCCCGCCTCCTCCGACTGTGTGTCCTGCCCTACTTGGACGAGGCCGAGCAGCACATGCGGCACCACGCGCGCGTGCTCGCGCTCGGCGACGACGCCGGAGACGCACAGCAGGCGGCGGACATCGCGGCGGCGGGGGCGGCGGCCGGCAATGTGCGCGAGGCCCTTGCTGTGTACCGCCGCGCGCTGGATGGAGGCGTTGTTTCCGTTGCCGGTGCCGTTGCCGGTGCCGTTGCCGGTGCCGGTGCCGGCGCCGGCAACGAGGACGCTGACGTTGCCGCCGCGCGCGCGCTGATAAACGGGGGCGGCGACGAGGCCGATTGCGCGGCCGTCGAGGACCTCCTGGAGCGCCTGTATGCGCGCATCACGAGCGCCGAGAAGGTGGTCGCGCACTACGAGCGCCTGCATACGCGCAACGCCGCCGACGCCGACGACGACCACGGTGGCGACGACGGTGACGACGACGTGTATCTGGACATGGCCGCAACGGCGGCAGTCGAGGCCGACACGCTTTTCGCCGCTGTAGACGAGCTGTACGAGTACCATGTGGCCATCAGTGCCCAGTGATTTTTCTCTTTCTCTCTTTCTCTCTTTCTCTCTCCCTCTCTCCTTCTCTCTCTCTCTACTCTCTCTACTCTCTCTCTCTTTGAGATAAATAAATTTGCTCGGTGGATGTATATGTATGTATAAGGAACGATAACAAAGGCGACTGGGCGCATTCCGCGGGGTGCCAGTTTCGGACACCGTCCAGGCGTTATGAACCGCGGCGCAGTTGGCGCCTGGCCAACCGAGAGAGAGAGAGAGAGAGAGAGAGAGAAAGAGAGAGAAAGAGAGAGAAAGAGGTTACAAGGGTAAAAAATGAGCGGTAGCATGCGAGACAACGTCACGGCGGCCGACGTCGAGCGGACGCTGGCTGCGCTGGCGACGCTGGAGAAGCTTGATCTCAGCCGGGTCGGAGCGACGCTGCGGCAGCGGCTGAATGCGCCGGCGGTCGACCCGAGCCCCGTGACCCAGGCGGCCAATCTGCGCGCGCTGGCCGCGTGTGGACTGAACGACGTCGTGGTGGCCGACCTCTTTGAGCGCGCAGGCGACGAGTTCGAGGACGTCACGGGGTCGCCGGCGCGCACGCCGCTGGACCGCGCGCGGCTCTTCCGGCGCGTGGCGGCGCCGGTGCTCGGGATGCATGCGGTGTCGAGCAGCAGCGACGCGGTGTCGATTGCGCGCCAGCTCCAGTTCATGACGATCGTCGACGAGGCCGTGCGCGTGTACGCGGTCGAGGCGGCGGCGCGCGCGCTGATTGACGCGTGGTTTGCGCCGGCCGGCCCCGCGGCGACGATGCATCTCGCGGGGCTCGTGGCCTTCGCCGCCATCCCGACGACGACGACCCACTCGGCAATGCTGGCGGCGTACGACGCGTTCGACCTGTTCGAGGGGACGCCGGGCGATGCGCCGGACGACAGCGAGGACGTCCGGGCGCTGACGGACGAGAACCGCGACCTGCGCCGGCGGGTGGCCGAGTGCGAGGAGGCGCTGGCCAAGTGCCGGGCGGAGCTGGCTGCGCGCGCGCCCGCCAAGCCGCCGGCGGGTGCAGCGACTGCCGCCGATGGCGAGAAAGAGAAGCAGCTCCGCGCACGGAGCGAGGAATCGAGGAAGCGTCTGGCCGATAGCCGCGACATGGAAAAGCGGCTCGCCGAGGAGGCGGCGAAGGAGCGCGAAGCCGAGGAGGCGCGCAAGCGCATCAAGATGGAAGATACCAGCGAGGCCGAGCTCGCCGAGCTGCGCCTGAAGCTGGACGAGAGCGCCGCGCGCCTGAAGGCGCTTGCGGCCGAGAAGGACGGCGACGAGACCGAGTTCGGGCGGATTATCGCGACCCTCGACGCCGCGGCCGATGAGGCGTGGAAGGCGTACAAGGTCGCCGAGCCCGGCGCGAGCCTCCTCGGCGGCGACGACGACGCCGCGCACGTGGTGGTCGCGCGGATATTGCAGACGCTCGCAGCCAAGGCCGCGGCCTGCGTGACCGAGCGCCGGACGCGCGCAGACGCGGTGGCCGTGCAGATCAAGCTTCTCGAGAGCGATATGGCGATCGCCGAGACCAAGCACGAGCTGGCGCTGGCCATTGCCAACAAGGCCATCGAGGAGCGCGCGGCGGCGGGCGAGGACAAGGACAAGGCGCTGGCTGCATGCAAAAAGGAGCTCGACGTCGTCCGTGCCCGCTTGACGAAGATTCTGGACGGCGTCAGCGATCTCCAGCGACGCGGGGGGCCGGCCGGCGATGCCACTGTGACTGGGATAAAACGCGACGCCAGTGCGGCCGTGGGCGCCCTGGAAAACGCACGCCATGGAATGATCCGGATGGGCGGCGACGTGCCGGGCGCCTCCGCCGACAGAG
>Ga0209578_10000714_pt1 | contig 37370 bp, 27 predicted proteins | sample tdAd472_FD_187127 | JGI IMG/M metagenome (GOLD analysis project Ga0209578, IMG submission 187127) | Marine sediment microbial communities from the Atlantic coast under amendment with organic carbon and nitrate - tdAd47.2 (SPAdes)... | ecosystem: Environmental > Aquatic > Marine > Coastal >...
CATACCAGAATGGGAGCAGGAGAACGAACGCGAACGAAGCATTGAGCCAGACCATGGGCCATTTGATGGTCAAGCGCCAGGCCAGGGAGCCCCAGGGCCCGTACGCATAGTCGATGGCATCCGCTTCCAGCCCGGCCTCGGCCAGTTTACCCTCGATTTCGTCTTTGCCATAGCCATCCCGGACGTGCTCACCGATGAAACTTTCGCCCTCCGTGTGGGCATCCGAGCCCCCCTGGTCCGACGGGGTGTTGATGATGACGGTGCCGCCCGGGCGCAGGACGCGCTGGAAGTGCTTGAATACCGTCACATCCTCAAGTATGTGCTCCATGACGTCGACCGACAGGATGAGGTCGAAGGGACCCTCTGCTTTCAGGTCGGTCAGATCATCAATGGCAAAGGAGACGCGATCCACGAGGCCTTCCTGGCGAAGGAATGATTCGGCGCGATCGAGATAATCCTGCTTGATGTCTACGGCATGGATGGTCACGGCGGGCCATCGGCGCACGATCCACCAGGCATATTGCCCGAAACCGGTACCCGCATCCAGGATGCGCAGCGTTGCTTCCCGTGGGCCGATGGCCCGCCGGAGCGCCCCCCGGACATGCCAGGCCCGCAGGAAAAACAGGTGCAAGAGTCTGAAAAAGAGGTGCGTTCGCCAACGGCTACCGGCCACGAGGCTCCCGAATCGGTCTTTTACCGGATCGTAATCCATGGAATGTGGGCGGTGGGGTATGCTGGGATGACTGTGTGGCCGTTCCTGCTCAAGACGTCAGGAAGGGCTGGATGAAATGCTCCCACGAGAATCGGTTCCGGGACCGGATGGCGCCCTCCGTCAGGCGGGCGAGCATGCCTGGCTCCTGGATCCGGTCGATGGCGGCAGCCAGGGCATCCGGATCCTCGGGCGCCACGACGAGCGCATCTTCCTCATGGGTGGTTACTTCAGGCAGGCCGCCGACGCCCGTCACGATGACCGGTGTGCCGAAGTGGAAGGCCGTCTGCACCACACCGCTCTGCGTAGCACTTCGGTACGGCTGCACGACGGCGTCGGCGGCCGAAAAGTACAGGGCGACCTGGTTGTCGGCAATGTAGCGATCCTCAAGACGGACCCTGTCCGTGAGTCCTTCCTCCCGGATCAGGGCATCTGCCCGGGCACGATCCTCATACCACTCCCCTGCCACGACGAGATGAGGCGCCGTGGTTGTCCGCGCCATGGCGTCGAGCAGGATGTCGACTCCTTTGTACTTACGAACCAGGCCGAAAAAGAGCAGAATGGTCGCGTCTTCGGGCAAACCGAGGATACGCCTGGCCTCGTCGCGATCGATGGGATCACCGAATTGATCGTACGTGGGATGGTGGCGCACCTCGATATCCAAGGCCCCTCCGGTCTCCACGCCCATCGCCATGAGGTCGCGACGTACGGTTTCCGAAAGCGCCACGACGTGCTGGCAATGGCGCAGGAAACGCCGCGTCAAGGCACCGGCAAAGGGCTGCCTCTCGTGCGGCCGCGCATTGTGCACGATGGCAGAGCACGCCACACCTTGATCCCGCAGTCTGGAGGCAACCGATGCATACACGGGTGCAAAGAAGGGCATCCAGTGCATGAACACCGCGCGGTCGACGCCCCGCGCGATCAGATGATCTGCCCCCTTCTTCCAAGTCCACGGCCCGAGGGAATCCAGGATACGCGGCGCATCAACAACGGGTGCTGCGCCAACTGCTTCCTGGCTGCGGCCCGGAAACAGAAGGGATGGATAGAGTCGACGGAACGAAACCACATCCGTCGTACATCCTGCTGCGCCGAGTGCCCGCTGGAACCGCTCAGTGAACTGGGCAATGCCCCCCCGGTAGGGTGGATAGGGACCCACGATGCCGATCCGCGGACGGGTCTCAGGCATCCGGGCGGTCCTCCCGCTTGTCGGCGGACGCGGCAGGCGTTCTGGTGGCAGCGGGCTCGAGCGATGCCACGATCTGTATCGTATCCGTTCGCTGCATGCGCGGCTCGACAATCATCTGTCCGATGAGTCCGGTCGTGAACATCTGCACACCCACCAGGATGAGGGCGACACCCAACAAGAGCAGCGGACGATCCCCGATGGGCTGACCGAAAAACAGTTTGTCGATGGAAATCCAGAGACTGATCAGGAATCCGCCGAGGAAAGCCAGCGTGCCGAATGTGCCGAAGAAGTGCATCGGACGCGAGGCAAAGCGCGTCATGAAGGTGACCGTCAACAGATCCAGGAAACCCCTCAGGAATCGTTCCAGACCGAATTTCGTCTGTCCGTGACGGCGAGGATGGTGCTGCACCTCCTTTTCCGTGATGCGATCGAATCCCTCCCACTTGGCCAGGAGGGGGATGTAGCGGTGCAACTCGCCGTGGACCTTGACCGACTTGACCACCTCGGTGCGATACGCCTTCAAGCCGCAATTGAAATCGTGCAACGGAATTCCCGCTATCCGTCGCGTGACGAAGTTGAAGAACCGGCTCGGAACCGTTTTCGACAGCGGGTCGTGGCGCTTCTTCTTCCAGCCACTCACCAGGTCATAGCCTGTTTCCAGGAGTGCGATGAGACCCGGGATCTCGGACGGATCGTCCTGCAAATCCCCATCCATGGTGATGACATACCGACCGCGGGCGCGCTCGAATCCCACCGCCAGGGCGGCCGACTTGCCATAATTACGCCGGAAGCGGATGCCGGCCACGCGGGCGTCGCGCTGGTGCATCTCTTCGATGACATCCCACGTTTCGTCCGTGGAACCGTCGTCGATGAACACCACTTCGAATGAAAAACCGGCGCCATCGCACACACTGCGGATGCGCTCCACCAGTTCTGGGATGGAGCCTTCCTCGTCCAGTACGGGGACGATGATGCTCAGCCGCGGTGTGACAGAATCGGGCATGATTGACGGGGACCCATCGTGATCTCAAACCGGGGCGAACGGAGAGCCGCCCGGCCGATCAGACGTCGATGGTCGCGTATTTGGCGTTGCGCTCGATGAACTTGCGTCGCGGCTCGACGGCATCGCCCATGAGCGTACTGAAAATGCGATCGGCAGCGGCAGCATCCTCGATGGTCACCCGCTGCAGCATGCGGGTCGAGGGATCCATCGTGGTTTCCCAGAGCTGATCGGGGTTCATCTCACCAAGACCCTTGTAGCGCTGGATGGTGACCTTCTTGCCATCATCCCCGCCCAGATCGGCCACGGCCTCCTTGAGTTGATCGTCGTTCCAGCAGTAGCGCTCCTGCTTGCCCTTCTTGGCTTTGTAGAGCGGTGGCAATGCGACGTAGACATACCCTTGCTCCACCAAGGTGCGCATCTGACGATAGAGGAACGTGAGCAGCAGCGTCCGGATGTGGGCGCCGTCCACGTCGGCATCCGTCATGACGATGATCTTGTGATAGCGCAGCTTCTCGGGTTCGAATTCGTACTCGCCGACACCCAGACCCGTACCGAGAGCCGTCACGATGTTCTTGATCTCCTCATTGGCCAGGATCTTGTCGATGCGGGCCTTCTCCACGTTCAGGATCTTGCCTCGAAGCGGCAGAATGGCCTGGAAGTGACGATCGCGTGCCTGCTTGGCACTTCCACCGGCCGAGTCACCCTCCACCAGGTAGAGCTCGCACTCTTCCGGTGTGCGGGAGGAACAGTCGGCCAGTTTGCCGGGCAGGCCACCGCTGGAAAACGCGTTTTTGCGCTGCACCAGCTCGCGCGCCTTGCGGGCGGCGTGGCGGGCCTGTGCGGCCAGCACCACCTTGTCCACGATGCGCTTGGTTTCCTTGGGATGATCCTCCAGCCACTCGGACAGTTTCTCCGAAACGAGCGACTCGACAGCGCCCTGCACCTCGGAGTTGCCCAGCTTGGTCTTGGTCTGTCCCTCGAACTGCGGCTCGGCCACCTTGACGGACAGGACCACAGTGATGCCCTCACGGAAGTCATCGCCCGACAGATCGAGTTTGACGTTCTTGAGCAGGCCGTTCTTGTCAGCGTGGTTCTTGAGCGTCCGGGTCAGCGCGCGTCGGAAGCCCGACACGTGCGTTCCACCCTCGTGCGTGTTGATGTTGTTAACGAAGGAAAGCACGTTCTCCGTGTACCCGTCGTTGTAGCGCATGGCCAGTTCGACCGGCACCTCCGCATCCTCATCACCGATATAGATGGTCTCCTCGTGGATGGGATTGCGCGATTCGTCCAGGTAGTCGACGAATTCCACGATGCCGCCCTCGAAGTGGTACTCCTCTTCCAGCGGCTCCGCCTCGCGCTCATCCCGGATGGTGATCGTGACCTGACGGTTCAGGTAGGCCAGCTCGCGCAAGCGATCGGCCAGCGTGTCGAAGCGGAATTCGGTGATGGCAAAGACCGTCGGATCCGGCCAGAACTGCACGAGCGTTCCGTTGGCCTCGTCGTTGGTCATGGCGCGGATCTTCTCGACCGGAGCGTCGGGCACGCCCTGCTGATATGTCTGCTTCCAGACGGCATCGTTCTTCCAGACCTGGGCCTCGAGCTTGGTCGAAAGGGCGTTCACACAAGACACCCCGACGCCGTGCAGACCGCCGGAGACCTTGTAGGTATCCTTGTCGAACTTACCCCCAGCGTGCAGGGTGGTCATGACCACTTCCAGGGCCGAGCGCTTTTCCTTGGGGTGCAAGTCAACCGGAATACCGCGACCATTGTCCCGGACGGAAAGGGACCCATCTTCGTGGATGGTGACCAGGATGGTATCGCAGTGGCCGGCCAGGGCCTCGTCAATCGAGTTGTCCACCACCTCATAGACCAGGTGATGGAGTCCACGCACACCCACATCGCCGATGTACATGGCGGGGCGTTTTCGGACGGCTTCCAGTCCTTCGAGGACCTGGATATTCGAGGCGCCGTATTGTTTCTGTTCGGGTGTTTCAGCCATGAAAAGGAGGCTCCGGGAGGGTGAATTCGCAGGGGTGCAGAGAACGCCAATCAATCAGAGAAAAATACGAAATCCTGCCACCAAAATCGACCTTTGCATCCGCTCCGAAAGGCTTTGCCCGGGGCTTCACCGAGCAGGTGCTCAACGCGCATCTGGAAACGCATCCTCGAAGCGCGTGCCGGTTTCAAATCCGCCGCGCCCCAGGTTGTCGTGTTGGTAGGGTGAACGGTCGCGCGCGCGGATGGGAATGATCCAGTCGGTCAGGAACCGGTTCTGGCGCACGGGCTCCCAGAACTCGAACGCGGAGGAAGTACCAACGGCAAGCTGGGCCCTGAGGCGGATGGCCTCGAATCGGGAGAACCACGCATCGACCGACTCCAGGACCGGAAGCGCGATGACCGCGCTGTGGAGGCCTTCGGACCCTTCCCGGAAGTAAATGGCCAGTTCGGCATCATCATGATTGTCCGGCACGAACAGTTGGATCCCCCTCACATTGGTCGTCCATCGACCGGACACGTCCCGCGCAGCGGTTGCCCCGGATACGTCCGCCGAAAAACGGCCGGCCGAAGCCATGGTAATTCCCAGATCGCGCCAGCGCGCCGCCGATTCCCTGGCGGCAACGGCCCACGCTGCCGGAAGAGTGGCACCCGACGTTGCATGCGAATACAGCATCCCCCCGCCCGGGGACCACGGCCACATGCGGTATCCTTCCAGGAGTGAAAATGGGTCCAGCGGTTGGAAAAGCATCTGCCGCGTCACGTCCAGACACGCCGCCTCCGGATCCGGAGCATCGCTGAATGTCTCCAAGCAAGAGGCTTTAGGCAGGACCGGAAGGGTAAGATCAGTCCGGCGGTCTGCGTTGTCCGGCATGAATGGCATGACCCGGGTAAAGTACCCTTCGGCCTCAATGCGGAGGCCTGCCATGGGGGCATCGAATTCCCGGAAGTCGAAAAAGCCATTTCCCGTTGCCAGGGTATCAACAGCCAGCGTTTGGCCGCTTTCGTCGAGCGCCTCGACGCGGGTTGGAAGGGCATTGCCCGTCATCCAATCGACAGAGTGCATTACAAGACCCGGCGGATAGGTGATGTTCAACAGCAGATTGTCCTGCACTGAACCGAAGGCGTTTCCTGCATGTACCTCGAGCGTAAAGGTGCCGTTTTCCTTTCTCGGTCGAACGCGCAGCAAGGTTCTCTCTTCATTGCGGTCTATCTCCACGTCCATCTCATAGGCCGGATGTGGCGGCTCCACTCCGACGTTGTCGGCCCACCGGATGTAGTCGGTCAGATCAATGATGGTCTCCTCTTCTACACGCGTCAGCGTTGCATGCAGCGGGTCGAGGTTCATTTCCGGTACGAAGCCGTCGAAGTCCAGCTGGGCAAAGGCCCGCTCGCCGATACTGGAGACGCAGGTCAACAACACGCGGCCCGGGCGACGAATGGCCAGTGACATGGTATCTACCACCTCGGTCCGGCCCGTTTCCCGAACCAGATAACCGGGAGAGTCAGCAAAAGGACCTGCCAGCCTGGCTTCCTCAATCGTGGCCGAACCACCGTTTGTGGTGCATGCCGAGCGCAGCGTGGCCACATAACCAGGTGGCCCGAGGGTGGAGTCCGCTTCCAGGATGGCTTCCAGAACGCCGGGCGGAAGCGGCTCGTGTTCAATCGGGTCCTTTGAGTCCCGGATCGCATCGCTGTCGCAAGCAGCAAGGATCGTGATCAGGCTCAGTACCGGGATCCATGGCCTTCTGTTGATGCCCCGGCGTTTCATTCTGGAAGCCTCATCACCCGATCGATGTCCTCTCCCACTGCAATGGCCCATTCGGTGCGATCGTCGAACCGGAATCGGGAAACGACATCGACCAGGAAGGCCCGGCGTACTGACCCTGACAAGGAGGACCAGGAATCACCCGTACGAATCCCGTACGCCGCTTCGAGCACCCACGTGATCAGCTCCTGATCAAGCGGTGGGGACTCATCCACATCCATCGCCCGGGATATGGATTTCAGCAGGCCGCTCGCATCGGGCATCCACGGGTCGGCCGTCGGGTCGACGGGGTGAAGCGTCCGGAAATTGACATCGACAGCCTCCACATCGGTGCGCGGGTACATCCACGAACCAACGCTGAAAACAAGGGCGCCGTTCGCGGCGCGATCGTAGGTATCCCGCTGTTCGAGGGCATCCTTTCGCACGATGGACACACCGAGCTGCTCCAGTTCAGGCGCAATGCGTTGGAACGCGGCGACCCACTCATTCGGCATGGCGCGGCCCGTTTGCGGATTGCGGGTCAGGACGAACACCGAGGGAAGTACGGGATACGGTCGGTACCCCGGAGTCTCCTCGAAAGTGAACAACGTTTCTGCAACCACATCCCTGCAAGCGGACAACGGATCCGGCTCAGAGGCAAAAACCTGCCGGCAATACTGCGTTTGATGCAGTGTGGCCAAGAGCAGGATATCCTTACCGGACGAGATGTCAAACGTTCTTCGGTAAGGAAAGAACACATCACGGTCCATACCGGCCTCGACAACGACCGTGCCGGTCGTTGCATCGTCCAGCTGTCGCGATATCATGTAGGGCGGATGAGTGGCCGACCCTATCGGATCGCCGGACTCGTCGTACCACGCTATGGTGGTCGTGGCAGGGGACAACGAACCGGCGATACGCAGGTCATAGACCAGGTCGGTATCGGGTGTAATCCTGGCCGGAATGTCGAATTCTCTCCCACCAAAGCTGTTGGAAGCCCGCAGTCGGATGTTCAGGTCGCCGGAGCGACCACTGAGGGGCGTCAAATGCAGTACGGGCGCCTCAGGCCAACCCGACAGCTGGATGGACAGGATTCCCTGCAGAGAGGTCACATTGAGCCAGTCCACATACTGGAAAAAGTCAGAAGACAGGTGGATGTCCCGGGGGGTGTCCTCTCTCAGGAGGATGGCAGGGAAATCATCAACGCTGATATCCGGGGGTAGCCGTCCAACACCAGCTCATCCTCGATGGCTTCGCCTGCAACGCCTGCGCATCGCATGGACACAACCGTTCGCTGGTTTACAGGCACCCGCAGAGAAATGGAAATGGAGTCCGATTCCGGATTGGTAACCGAGTAGTTCAGGACCTGGTTGTCGCTGCCCCGTACGAAAAACTGTTGGATGCCAGCCCTTGTCCCGTGCGCGATGCAGGAAGCCGTGATCGTGGTCTCGTAGCCCGGTGGACCCATGCGCGGATCAGCATCCAGCGAGGCATCAACCATTTCGGGGACCCATGGATCATCGGGAGCCGGCTCGAAAGGCGCAGGATCCTCTCCGCATCCCGAAATCATCCATACCAGAACGGACAATCCCAGGATGGGACGCAAAGGCCGGAAGATGCGGGGGAGGAGGGTCACAGGCCAAATACAACGAATGGAATCCGGATCCAAGCATGCGCACTGGGTTCGTTCTTCTCAGCCTTTTTCGCGCCAACGGTGGATAATTCCCCCGAAACGAAGCGCGAACCGGTCGAACCGAATCAGGCCTCCAGGTACCGCATGAATTCCTGCACACGGTCGAGCAGGTCTTCGGCGTCTTCCTCTTCTCCGAAGGCAGCCACTACCCGGTATCCGTTGTGCTCCAGAATGTGGCGGATGCGCGTGGCATCTCGGATGTTCAGCTTGATCGTGACGCCGACCACGTCGTCGTGGGTCTCCGTCGACAGGGACAGGACCTTGGTATCGTTCTGCTCGATCAGGTAAATGATCTGGCTCAGGGAGAGGTCCCGCTGCGCCACTTCCAGCGCCACGATGGCACCCGATTCCTGCGTGGCCAGCATGCGGGCAAAGCGTTCGAACAGATCGTGACGACGGACGATACCCTTGTAGATTCCATTTTCGTCAAGCACGGGGACAAGCGTCAGGTCATGGTCCATCATGACTTTGGTGACGTCGAAGACGTGCGTTCCCGCAGAGATGGCAATGGGCTCCACGCCGAGAAGCGTTTCGACGAGTGTAGCCGGAGATTCGGCATCCAGCAGCATCTCCTCGGACAGGAGACCGACCAGGCGATTCTGTTCAGTAACCACCGGCAGATGACGCACGCGCAGCTCCATCATGAGCCCGAGTCCGTACTCAACCGTATCCGCCGGTCTGAGCGGAGGGGTCGAAACGCTGATGAGATTGGATACCGTCATGGTGATTTCGCGTTGAATGGGCCACAGAAACGGCCTCTGCGATGAAACGTGCAACTCCCGTGCCGTTTCCTGACAACACGCCCTGAAGTATACGATTCACCCAATTCAGACACTTCCTTCGCGGCGTGTTGACGTCGAAATGCCCTGTTCTGTAGTCATATCGACCATCACACGTCCGCCCTGAAGGTCGGCCTACACGGGCATCGAATCTTCCGGAACGATCTCGAGATCCTTGTAGCGCTCGGTCAGGGCGGAAAGGTCGTCCGCATACCGGGGGGCAACCCGGTACAGTAGCCGAACCACGCCCAGTGTCTCTTCTTCGTAGGGCACTCTTCCCCACGCGTAGTCCTCCCCCAGTATCTCGGCCACTTTCCGGATATGCTGGATGGCCTTCTGATCGGAGACGGGAATGATGGCTTCCGTTTCCTCGAACCCGGCATCAATGGTCGTGATCAGCTTGTCCCGGAGCTCCTTCAGGCCGATGCCGCGCAGCGCGGAGACGAAGGCCGCGTCCGGAAATTCGTTCTTCAGGGCCAGGAGATCGGCGGGGTCCTCGATGGCATCGACCTTGTTGAAGACCAGCAGCGTGGGTTTGTCCTTGACATCCAGTTCGAGCAATGTGCGCTGTACCACTTCCTTGTGCTCGTGGAATCCGCGATGGGATGCATCCAGCACGTGCATCAGGATGTCGGACTCCCGCACCTCGTCCAGGGTACTCTTGAAGCTCTCAATCAGGCGATGAGGCAGCTTGCGGATGAACCCGACCGTGTCGGACAACAGGACATCGCGGCCGGGTGAAATCTCGACCGTGCGCGTGGTGGCATCGAGCGTGGCAAAGAGGCGGTTCTCGGCCAGGACGCCCGCACCGGCCAATTCGTTCATCAGGGTGGACTTGCCCGCATTGGTATATCCGATGAGGGACACCCGGGTGAACTTGGATCGACCCTTTCGCTGCGTGGTCCGCTGCCGGTCAATCTTGACCAGTCTCTCCTTCAGCGTGGCAATCCGCGTTCCGATGAGGCGCCGGTCCGTTTCGATCTGCGTCTCACCCGGCCCACGCATGCCGATCCCCCCTTTCTGACGGGAAAGGTGGGTCCACTGACGCGTCAATCGCGGCAGGAGATATTCGAGCTGGGCCAGTTCCACCTGGGTCTTGGCCGTAGCCGTCCGGGCATTGCGTGCAAAGATATCCAGGATCAGCGCCGAGCGGTCGAGCAGTTTGCAGCCGACTTCGCGCTCAACGTTTCGGACCTGGACGTTGCTGAGGTCATCGTCAAAAATGACCAGATCGGCGTCCAGCGACTTGACGCGCGAGGCCAGCTCCTGGACTTTTCCCTTGCCGACAAACGTGGCCACGTTGATGCGCTGCACCGTGGGCACGATGGTATCGACTACGTCAGCACCAGCGGTATCGGCCAGCAAGGCCAGCTCCCGGATGGAATCGTCTACGTCCAGTTTGTCATCGCCGGGGGTTACGACCCCGACCAGGATGGCGCGTTCCCTGCCTTCGCTTTTGGCTTTGGGACGTTCTTCGTTCGGACTGAAAATGGCGTTTCCGGGATTGGTTCAGTTGTTCAGGGCCTGTCCGTGCCGGACGCGCTCCGTGGCGGCTTCCGTGGACGAGTCCAGTTTCATGCGGACCAGACGGCGGAACCGGTCAACCTGCGGGTCGGGAACGACCACGTCGAAACGCTGTCGCTCTCCCAGGAAGTCCTGATACAGGAAGGTGAACCGGACATGCCTGTCTTCATCGTGCTCAAACCAGTCGAAGATCTGACCCCAGCCAACCGCATCACCGCTTCGACCGGCTTCCGGGATGACACCGTATTCGGTCACGACCACCGAGCCGGACAGGTACACCGCCACAAACCAGAGAATGCCACCCAGGAAGTATCCGATGAACACGCTGACGTCCACCGCCGCGACCGTATTGCTCGAATAGAGCATGAACACAAGGACGAGCCCCATGAAAACAGAGGGCCAGACCGGCAGACTGCCCATGCGGGTGGATACCCAGGTCATCTTCACACCGCGGATCCGGGCGCGCTGCATGATGGTCATGCCCAGCAGCACACCGGTTACGGCAACGAAAGACGCCACAAGTACGATATGAAGGGTCGTGATCACGTGTAGCCCGGACGAATCCTCAGGTGGTGGCTTCGGGTCTGAATTGCTTGGCAACCACCATCTCAGCAAGCAGAAAAATCAACGCAAGGCCCAAAAAGACGTTCCAGAGCTCGACGCCGGTACGGGCAGCTCGCAGTTGCTCCTCCAGGGGCGCACCCGAGGTCACACCGACTTCCATGATGGACACATCCGCACCTGTCAAGGCTGACAGGTGATCGGCGATGGCTTCAGGTTCGGCAAGGGCCAGATCCGACTCAGCCGTCGGGGGATGTACGACGACGCGGCGGAGCACGTCGTCCCCCGCAACAACGTCATAGGAGCCGGGCAGGAAGTAGGCACCGGTCAGCGTGGTCACCACACCTCCGAACACATCCCTCTGCTCCGGAATGAACGTTTCCCCGGTCTCGTTGCGGACCCGGACCTCAACGCCCGGGTCAATACCCTGCAACAGCAATTGGAGCGAAGAACCCGCCTCCATCGCGTCTCCCATGATCGATCCGCCGGCAGACAGATACACGAGGGATCGGTAGAGCATGGGCAGGAACAGGCCCCTCACCGGAAAATCACTCCAGGATGCACCCGCTTCCGTGGCAAACAGCAGCATGGAGCCTTGCCCGGACCGGATCTCCTGCAGGAACGGGCGTCCCCCGCTCAGACCAATGATGGTCTGCTCATTGCCTGAGCCCGGAGTGTAATCGATGGAACGGAAGAGCACAGGTTGCTCCAACGTCGGGCGCTCCCCTCCGGGAGTGGGCTCAAACATGCCCTCGAACAGCGGGTGGTCCGTGTCGACCCGGTCGAAAACTCCCACGGAAACTCCTCCGGAGAGATCCGTGTCCTGTGCGGCTTCCGACGTGCCTTCGATGCGCCCACCACCCAGATTGCCGAGAAGCGCATTGTAATCAGCCCACTGCACGTCGTCACCCGCAAAGAAGAGGACACCGCCGCCCCCTTCGAGATACTGCTCGATGGCTGCCCGCTCGCCCGAGGAAAGCGTCTGGACACCGGCCAGGATGACGGCATCATGCGAGCCCAGGGTCGTTGAAGCCAACGACGTTTCAGGGATCCGCTCCGTCACGAACCGGCCGGAGCCTTCCGACAGTTCGGAAGAGAGGGCGAGGCGGAGATAACGTGTGTCCGTGCCTGATCCCTCCACCAGGAGAATGCTGCGCTCCTCCGGGACGTGCAGGGCGAACTCGCGGGCGTTGTCGAAGAGATAGGGGTTGTCTTCCAGCTCGATCCGCCCGGAGAGCCACCCGGTGCCCCGGGGGGAAGCCGTCAGCTGCGTACTGGTCTGCGAATCGGCCGCCACATCCACTGTGGACTGGGCAATGCGTTGGCCGTCCAGCACGAGGGACACGACCAGTCCCCGAATGTCCTCGCTGCCGTGGTTGGTGATGACGGCCTCGAAACGGACAGGCTGACCGTCCGATACGATCTGGGACAGCACCCGCACATCGGATACGGCCACATTGCCGCGACCATCGGTTCCGACGGGCATGAGCAGCACACGGGTACCGTCGGGCAACTCCACGTCCAGCGAGTCGGAGACGGTGCTTTCCTGAAAGTCGGACAGAACGAACACATCCCGGTTCACGGTCGGTCGGTCCCGGAGACGGTCGGCGGCACGGCGTATGCCGCTGGCCAGGGTCTCAAAACCGGCACCCGTCTCCAGATCCTCGAGGGCAGCCATGGCAGATGCGGCATTCTGATGGAACGCCGGTGCCTGACCGTCGGCAGGGACCGGTACAAGCAGGATCTCATCACCCGATTCGATTTCCTGGAGCAGGGCGTCCACCAATGTCTGAACCTGATCGAGGTATGCGCCACCTCCATCGCGGAGGGTCATCGAAGGGGAACGGTCCACGACGAGTGCCATCGTCGTGCGACCCGATCCACCTAGTGTGCCGGCCAGGGGACCGGTCATGGTCGGTCGGGCAAAGGCGATGACCAGGGAAGCAATGGCCAGGGTCCGGAGGGCCAGCAGCAACCACTGCTTGACCCGGACACGCTGCATGGTGCTCTTCTTCAGTTCGTTCAGGAACGCGAGCGAACTGAAATCCACCCGGCGCGGACGCCTGAAGTTGAACAGGTGGATGATGAGCGGGATGGCCGCAGCCGCCAGACCGAGAAGCAGCAGCGGGTTGAGAAAGGTCATACAGCGATGAAGACAGGGATGGACACCGGGGGCCGTCCGGGCAGGGCATGGTGCGGCCCGGCCAGAGACCCGGTCATGAGAGCGATCCTAACCGGATGTGGAGCGGCCAGTTCCAGAAGGCGGGCGTCGGATGGCCGGGCCGCACCGACCTGACAGGACGCGCCCGACGGTTTGGCTACCCGTCTCGGCTTGGATGATTTTCCATGGGCTCTACGGCATCCTTCGCCGCTTTGATGCGTTGCCATGGTCTGACACTTCCCTGATTCCCAGCCTTTCATTCCTGTGCCTGCATCGTCCCGATCGACTGCTGCCACCGCCGAGCGCGAGCGCTCCATCGTTTTGCGCGGCGCCCGTCAGCACAACCTCAAGGGTGTCGATCTGGACCTGCCACGAGGTCGGCTGATCGTGTTCACCGGACCCTCGGGATCCGGGAAGTCGTCGCTGGCCTTCGATACGATCTACGCGGAAGGTCAGCGTCGCTACGTGGAAAGCCTGAGCGCGTACGCCCGGCAGTTCCTGGAACGGATGGACAAACCCGATGTCGACCTGATTTCGGGTCTGGCGCCGGCCATCGCCATCGAGCAGAAGACCGTTTCGAAGAACCCCCGCTCGACCGTGGCCACGCAGACCGAGATCTACGATCATCTGAGGCTGCTCTACGCCCGCATCGGAACCACCTACTCTCCCGAGTCCGGCAAAGAGGTCACCAAGGATTCTCCCCGCTCGGTGGCCCGGACGCTCATGTCCGAACTCGACGAGGGCACGCGCTTCTACCTCTGTTTCCCCTTCCCCAAGCACCGCAAGGCGCCCATGGATCAGGAGGTCAAGGTGCTCAAGCAGCGTGGCTTCTTCCGACTGATCGCCCTTCCTACGGAGAAACAGTCCGAGAAAGGAAAAACCGAGGAGCTGATCGACCTGAATGAAACCGATGCAGCCGACATCCGCATTGCCCGCGAACGGCTGCTAGTCCTGGTGGATCGCCTGGCAGCCCGCCCGGGAGATGAGGCCCTCGAATCCCGCGTGGCCGACTCGGTCGAACAGGCCTTCGACGAAGGCGGCGGCTACGTGCAGGCCGTGCTGGCGAATGATGGCACCATGCACACCTTCTCCCGTTTCTTCGAGGAGGATGGAATCCGCTTTGAAGAGCCCTCGGCGCACCTTTTTTCCTTCAACTCCCCGCTCGGAGCCTGCCCGACGTGCCAGGGCTTCGGGCGCACGGCGGGCATTGACCCCGACCTGGTCATTCCCGATCCGGAGTTGTCCATCCGGCAAGGCGCCATCGCCCCGTTCCGGGGGGACTCCTGGAGCCGCTACTTCCGGGATCTGATCCGTGTGGCTGCCGATGAGAAGATCAACATCGACATCCCGTTCAGCCAGCTGGACGAGAAATCGCTCAAGATCATCTGGGAAGGCAAGGCGGACTACGACGGCATCTACGGGCTCTTCCGCTACCTCGAGAAGAAAAACTACAAGATGCATTATCGCATCTTCCACGCCCGCTTCCGGGGCTACTCGACCTGTGCCGAGTGCGGCGGCACGCGCCTGAGGAAAGAGGCTTCCTACGTCCGGGTGACCGGAAAGACCATCGGCGAGATCGGACAGATGACCACCGCCGAGGCTCAGGCGTTCTTCGAAGGCATGGAGCTCGACGACCACAAGATGGAAGTGGCTTCCCGTCTGCTGGAAGAAATCCGCAAGCGACTTCGCTACCTGGTGGATGTGGGACTCGATTACCTGACGCTCGATCGCCTCAGTCAGACCCTTTCGGGTGGAGAAAGCCAGCGCATCCACCTGGCCACGTCGCTCGGGTCCTCCCTCGTGGGAAGCATGTACGTGCTGGACGAACCTTCCATCGGGCTGCACCCCCGCGACACGGGCCGATTGATCGGCATCCTGGAGCACCTGCGCGACATCGGCAATACGGTCATGGTCGTCGAGCACGAAGAGGCCATGATGCGCGCGGCCGACCATATCGTGGACCTCGGTCCCGGTGCCGGTCGTCACGGTGGACAGGTCGTGAGCCAGGGCCGGCTCGACGAGCTGCTCAAGGACCCCCGGTCCCTGACCGGCGCGTACCTCTCGGGTCGAAAGGAAATTCCGGTGCCTTCGAAGCGCAGGAAAGTGGACGAAGACCTCGTCATCCGCGTGGAAGGGGCCCGTCAGCACAACCTCAAGAACCTGGATGCCTCCTTCCCGCTGGGCCTGTTTGCCTGCGTGACGGGCGTGAGCGGCTCCGGTAAATCGACGCTGGTCCAGGACACGCTCTACCAGGGCCTGGCCAAACTGAAGGGCTCCCACTCGGGAGATGCCAAAGTCGGGCGGCATACGTCCATCCGGGGCCATCGTCTGATCGATGCCGTCGAACTCGTGGACCAGTCTCCCATCGGACGGTCGCCCCGATCGAACCCGGCCACCTACGTCAAGGCCTTCGACATCATCCGGAAACTGTTTGCCGAGACCTACCAGGCCCGCATCCGTGGACTGAAGCCGGGATACTTCTCGTTCAACGTCCCCGGCGGCCGATGCGAGACCTGTCAGGGTGAGGGTGTGGTGACCATCGAAATGCAGTTCCTGGCCGACCTGTATCTGGAATGCGAAGCCTGCAAGGGCAAGCGCTACAAACAGGACGTCCTTGATATCCGCTACCAGGGCAAGAGCGTGGCCGAAGTGCTGGACATGACCATCGACGATGCGGTCGAGTTCTTTGCGGGCGAAGACGCGCTGGTGCGCAAACTGGCCGTCCTGCAGGACATCGGCCTGGGATACCTGAGTCTCGGTCAGCCCTCGAACACGCTCTCAGGTGGAGAAGCCCAGCGCATCAAGCTGGCGGCGCATCTTTCAAAAACGACCCGCGACCGGACGCTCTACATTTTCGACGAGCCCACGACGGGACTGCACTTCGATGATATCAAGAAGCTTCTCGATGCCTTCGATGCCCTGGTGGAGAATGGGCACTCGGTGCTGGTGGTTGAGCACAACCTGGACGTGATCAAGGCGGCGGACTGGGTCATGGATCTGGGTCCCGAAGGCGGCGTCCGCGGAGGATTCGTGGTGGCCCAGGGTACGCCCGAAGAGGTGGCCGCCGTCGAAGAAAGCCACACCGGCCAGTTCCTGAAAAAACTGCTGGGCTCCTGATCAACGGGCGCGCAGCAGCATCACGTTGTCGAAATCGGCCACCGCAACGGTGCCCGTGTTGTCCGCATCGGACCACAGACGCAAGCGCAGCGGCCTGCGCGGCGGAGCCTCCCCGAACACACGTCGATAATCTTCCACCACGTCCCGCTCCACACGCTGCCACGATCCGCTCCCGTCGAGTGCACTGCCCGCCACGATGACCTTGAGCTTCCCGTACGAAACGGCCGTCCCCACCGGCAGGGCGGCCGAATAGACGTATTTGATGACCTTGGGTCGCTTGACGATCACGCCGTCGATGGCAAATATGATGTAGATGCCGGCGCCCGAATCATTGAGCCGATCCTCGTCTTCCCTGGATCCTTCGGGCAGCTGGATGGCGCGCCAGTCCCAGGCGATCACCGGATGCGTGGTCGTATCCCAATCAAAGTCGGACCCGTTGTCCATGTTGACATGGACAGTCTCGCCTTGTACCCGCGCCCGGGCAAACCCGTTGGACCCTTCCCGCCGGGCCTCGATCCGTTCGCGATCATTGAAGAAGGCCTCCGTGAGAGGCACGAGGTTGCCATTGAGCTGTGCTCGCCAGCGTACGGGCAAGGAACCAGACTCGTACGAATCGAAGTCATCGATCAGGATACGATCACGGCCATCGGTTGCCTGACCATGAGCCGAGGGAGCGTGCCATGCCCAGCCTGTGAGCAACAGGAGCATTGCGATCCACCGCAAGGCAGGCCGGATGTCGTGTCGGGTGTCGGGATGTGAGGTCTGGGGGTGGTGGTTCATACCGGTATAGCCGAACGGTAGTGGACAAAAGCAACGTGACACAGCATCGGCCCCGCTACCTCTGGAGTACCCGGAAAGCAGCAAACGACATGCCGGACAGGCCTGATCCCTGAATTCGTCGTCGTTTGACGGGTATCGTGGGCCATCCGCTGCCTTCGAATGCCTACCTTGGTGGACGCAGGGCACACACCGTGTCCACTCCGCATTCCACGCTCCGTCCGGAACCCCAAAGGCATCCATCAGGCATTTCATGGCAAACCAACCCCTGGTCAGCTGCGTCATGGTCACCGCCGATCGGCACACGTTGTGCCGCCGGGCCATTCGCTCCTGGGCCGAACAGGACTGGGAGAACCGGGAACTGGTGGTCCTGGACAACGGCACCGAGCCGATGGAATCCCTGCTCACCGACCTGCCCTACGGTCGGGTGGTCTACAAGCATGTGGCCAACAATCCCGAAACCACCATCGGAGAGCTTCGGAATCGATCCCTGGACATGGTGAACGGGGATTTCGTGGTGCCCCAGTGGGATGATGACGACTGGTCAGCACCGGAGCGCATCACCCGTCAAATGGGCGCCCTGGAAGCCAACCAGGCCGACGCGGTCACGCTCTATGCCACACTCATGCACGTGGACGAGGGGCCCTGGTTTGACCATCCCTTCTACGGACTGCTCAAGGGTGGCGTCCCGCCCACAATCCTGCATCGCCGGGACGACTCCATCCGCTTCCCGGAATTGCGCCGTACCTCGGATACAACGTTCAAGCATGCCTGGATGGAGCGCAGGTACCATATCATGCCCATGGCGGATGCGCATCTTCATTTGCGCTATTTCCACGGGGAGAACCTCTGGGAGCAGGAGCATTTCATCCGTCGCATGCGCAACACCCCGAAAGACCTGATCGCGTACGGGTGGCACAAGTTCGTGCGTCGCAACGTGCTGGGGCATCCCCGTTTCCGCATCTCGGATGAAGCACGCAGGGCCTTCGAGATCTATCTGCGCCACTCCCGCGAATGCAGAATTTTCGACTGAGCCGCCTCCGAATGGCCTCTATGCCGCGGCAAGTCCCTTTTCCGGCCAGAGCCGATCGATGAAGGCGGCCCAGGGAAGACCGAGAAGCAGGATCTCGTAGACGGACAATGCGAACAGGATGTCCATGGTGATCCAGATCCCGATGTGCAGGCCCATCACGGCCCACATGGCCAGATACCGCGTCCGACGGAACCACACCAGCCAGGCAAAGGCCTCCGTGATGAGCCCGAAGGCCAGGAATGCCGTGGCTACCCACCAGTAGTCCAGGGCGAACTGCTGTATGGCGTTCAATTCCACGGACCCCGATCGGGCAATCTCGTCGACGGCCTTCTCGTTGATCCACATCCAGAGGTGCCGTCCGTCGGGCCACGTGAGACCACGGGCCACCAGCTTGGAAACGGCGGCAGAGGTGTATCCGAGGCCAATGAAGAAGTAGGAGAAACCGATGGCAAACCGTCCGCCGTCGGTACGATTGCGATAGATGATCTCGGCCAGCGCAAAGCCCAACAGGCCCATGCCCGCCAGATTCGAACTGTGCGGGATCTCGCCCAGGACGAACCGGGAGGCGTACTGGAACAGGAGGAGGATGAAGGCCACCATGTAGACCCAGCGCCCGAAGGGCACCCACCGATCGATGCGCAGGAAGCCGAGTACGATCAGGCCGGAAATGAGCCAGGCATTCCAGATGGGCAGCTGATTTCCGTGCATGAACGAGATGTCGATGTAGCGGGCCAGGCCCAGTTCGAGGACGATATCCCCGATGCGGAGCGTGTACTCGCCCCAGTACCAGGCCAGCCAGATGCACGCCGCCCCGATGAAGGCTTCGAACACGCGACGGAAGATGCGCTGGCCACGCGAATCCGGCCGATCGAATCCGAACAGATTCTCCCACAGGTTTCCGAACAGAGGCCGCTTTGTCACCGCGTTGGTCATGGGCGCAACTCGGGATTCAGGTGGCGGATATCGGGGTCGAGATCCGTGCCCACCAGTACGTACGGTGTGGCGGTGATGGCTACGGAATCTTCCTCCGTAAGCCGGGCGCGCACACGGTAGACCATCAATCGAAGCGGCTCTTTGGGCGGATCGGCCAGAAGCATCATGGACAGGGCGGCCACCCGGTCCTGATCCCAGACCTCCGTCTTGGACACGAAGTTGGCCAGGTCGATCGGGTCGACACCGCCGGATCTGACGCCGTACGGCTGACCGGGGGCATCGGCCAACGGCGTCACCTCCCACGAAATGGAATCCTCGGGCGACACTTCCCGCACCATGGATCGCGACCACGGATTGCCGGCCTGCGAGAACATGGGATAGATGGAGAACGGCCAGAATTCGCCCAGATTGACCGCAACGGTCAAGGCGTACACGAACAGGACGCTCCAGATGGTCGTTCGCGCTTTATTCGTAAGGGGATTGCCGCTCATTGGCTGCCAGAATCGTACATTCTGGAGTTTATGGGCCGAAGTTTTGAAGCCGGTCGATCCGGTCGTGTGACCATCGCCGGCGTCGGGGCGTCTACCCCTCGCCTGCTGAAGACATCGTGATCCGGATGCTTTCGTTCCGACTCGCTCCAAATGTACTGCCTGGACCTGTGCGAAGGCGACTCCTTTCCGAACAGACTGCAAAGGGATTGCAAATTTCTTTTTGAGCCGACTGCACGACATCCGATCCCGGGCTGAAGAGCTGGCTGCAACGCCCGTGGCAAAGCGTCTCATGAAAGGTCTCCGCTACCTGGCAGCGGCGGGGATCATCGGATACCTGGTGTATTCCCTTTCGGGCATCGGCTGGGGCAACCTCATCCGGGAAATGCCCCGCACGCCGTGGTTCTATGTGCTCGTGGTGGTCATGTACTTCCTGCTGCCCATTTTCGAGACGATTGCCTATCGCTTCTTCATTCCAGCCCGACGATCGGCCCTGCTGAGCGTGTTCATCCGGAAGAAGGTCCTGAACATGGACCTGATGGGATACTCGGGCGAGGTGTTTTTCCTGTTCTGGGTCAAGGAGAAGCTGGGCATCGCCCGCTCGAAGATGCTCCGGGTGATGATCGACATGGGCATCACCTCCTCCATGGGCGGCTTCACGGCCAGCGGTTTGCTCCTGGCGTTCCTGATTTTCTTCGACGTGCTGCCGCTGGACCTGTTGATCGGGGATACGGACCGAACGCTCATCCTGGGAGGGCTGCTGCTCGGTGCCGTGGTGGCGGTGGCGGTCTACCAGTTGCGGCACACCATTTTCAAACTGCCCGGAAAGACCATCATGGCCCTCTATGGCGGCCACGTGGCGCGTTTCATGGTCAACTGGGTACTGCAGATCCTGCAGTGGTGGGTCGTCCTTCCGGACGTGTCCTTCATCGTCTGGGGCACGATGCTGGCCATCTGGACGGTCACCAACCGGCTCCCCTTCATTGTGACGCGGGACCTGGTGGCCATCGCCCTCATCCTCGAATTGCCGCCCGAACTGCTCGGTGGTGTTGAGACGGCCATCGCTTCCATGCTGCTCACCCGTGTCGCCGCCGACCGCCTGCTCGGGTTCGGTCTGTTCCTGCCGCTGTCCCTGTTTGCCGGGTCGCAGAATGCCCGCGCCCACGGTCTGGATACGGCCCTTCGAGCGGAAGAGGACGCGAACGATGCACGCGGAGGACAGGATGGCTGAGCACCCTCGTCCTGACAAGCGGATTGCTCTGTTCACGGGTGCCTACAACCATGTGGTTGATGGCGTCTCGCTGACGCTGAACCGACTCGTGACCTACCTCGAATCGGAAGGTGTCGAAGTCATGGTGTTCGCGCCAACCGTCGAAGAACCGGCCATCGATCACGCCGGCACGATGCGCCCGGTCCCATCGGTACCCATGACAGGGCGACCGGAGTATCGGGTCTCACTCGGATTCGGACCGCGCACCATCCGGGCCCTCAACCGGTTCAGGCCTACCATCATCCACATTGCCACACCCGACCTGCCCGGACTGGAAGCGCTGATCTACGCACGAACCCGGGGGATCCCGGCGGTGGCTTCGTATCACACGCATTTCAGTTCCTACCTGGCATTCTACAATCTCGGGTGGGCTGAACGGGCCATGTGGTCGTACCTGCGCTGGTTCTACGGAAAGTGCGAACATATTTATGTGCCCACCCGCTCCATGGCCGCGGTTCTGGGCGAACATGGCATCGAGCATGGCCTCGAAATCTGGCCTCGTGGCGTGGACATCACGCTCTTCCATCCCGAGAAGCGCTCGATGGACTGGCGTCGAAGCCTCGGATTTGCGGATGACGAGGTGGTGATCACGTTCGTCTCGCGCCTCGTCATTGAGAAAGGACTCGATGTGTTCGCGGACGTGGTGAGTGCTTTGCAGCAGACCGAAGAACCCGTACGATGCCTGATCGTGGGCGAGGGACCGGCCTGTGACATGCTGAGGGAGAACATCCCCACTGCCGTATTCCTCGGCTATCAGGAAGGCGAAGACCTGTCCCGAGCCTATGCCAGCTCGGACATCTTCCTGTTCCCCTCGGAAACCGAGACCTTCGGCAATGTGACCCTCGAGGCCATGGCGTCCGGCATTCCAACCGTGTGTGCCGACGCCACGGGCAGCTCCTCCCTTGTCCTGGACGAAAAAACCGGTTACCTCGTTCCGGGCCGGGACACCGAGGCATTCAAGGAGCGTGTCCTCGGGTTGGTGCATGATGCAGATCTTCGTGGACGACTGGGAAGAGCAGCCCGCGAAGAGGCGGAAACCTACTCCTGGCGCCTGATCCTCGGGCGCATCAATGCGTACTACGACAGCATCCTGCGCCCTCCCTCCGACTGATCATCCCGTTCAATCGCGTGCGTCTCCTCTTCGTCACCCATTCCTTCTCTCCTCCCGATCGACCGCTCTCGAACGTGGGCGGCATGCAGCGGGTGGCCATGGAGTTGGATGCGGCCCTGGGTCGCAGTGGGCGAGAAGACGTTTCGTATGACATCATCAAGCTGGAAGCCAGTTGGACATGGATCCACTGGCTGGTCGGTCCCTTCTTGATCCGCACCTATTGGAGACTTCGGGGACAGATCCGTCAGGGGGAAGTGGATGTCATCCTTTTCTCCAGCATGGTCACGGCCAGCCTGGCGGTGTTGCTCAGAAAAGACTTGAAGCAGCACGGGGTATGTGCAGCGGCCATTGTCCACGGTCAGGATGTGACCAAACCGGTGGCAGCCTACCAGCGCTTCGTGCCGCAGGTGTTCGGTGCGCTCGATCTGGTCATGCCGGTCAGCGGTCCCACGGGCGAGGCGTGCCAAGCGCGCGGGCTTCCGCCTGAGAAGATCCGCGTCGTGCACAACGGGGTGGAGCTCGATCGCTTTCCGGCATTCGAGTGGCGGGCGGGAGCCCGCGCAGCGCATCCTTTCCGCAGCGAACTGGCCCCACAGAGCCTGCTGCTCTGCTCCGTCGGAAGGCAGGTCAAGCGCAAGGGATTTGCGTGGTTCATCGACAACGTCATGCCTCGCCTCCCGGACCATGTGCATTACTGGCTTGGCGGCGACGGCCCGGAGGGCGATGCCATCCAGGAAGCCATCGACCGCAATGATCTGGGAGGGCGCGTTCGCCTGCTCGGCCGCCTCGGCGACTCGGAATTGACCGAGATCTACCAGGCCGCCGACCTGTTTGTCATGCCCAATATTCCAGTAGAGGGGGACATGGAAGGCTTTGGCATCGTGATGCTCGAGGCCGCCATCAATGGCCTGCCGACCGTGGCCGCCCGTCTCGAAGGGATCCGTGAGGTCATCACGGATGACCAGAACGGCTTTTTCGTCGAAAGCGGGGATGTGGAGGGATACATCGAGCGGATTTCCGCCCTCGATGCGGACCGCGAACATCTCATGCAGCTCTCCCTCCGTGCCCGGGACCATGTCGCCCGGACCTTCGGATGGGATGCCGTAGCTTCCCATTACCTCGACCACCTTTCGGAGCTTTCCCGCTCCTGACCCTGCTCCCATGCCCCTCCTGAGACTCAAACACGAGGACACGAAGCGCATCCTGGGCCTGTTCGCGCTGCTGGCCGTCGTGACGTACGCCGTGTCCGCATTCTCCTGGATCTGGGCGTTGGGCGTAGCCACGGTACTGACCTTTGCCGGCGCCGGCTTCCTGATCGCCCACTACCATCGCGCCACGGAGGAAGAGCTCATCTTCCAGGCCCAGGACCTGCAGGACCTGCAGTTCATCCAGTCGGCCATCACCCCCGGCCGACCCCTCCCCTATTTCACGCGCTGGTCCAGTTCACCGGCCCTTGCCGCCCGACTCATCGGCATCGTGAAAGGAAACGGGCCGCAGCAGATCCTGGAACTGGGGAGTGGTGTGAGTACGGTGGTCATGGCGCTCGCTGCCCGCGATGCCGGATCGGGCCACATCACGTCATTGGACCACGACCCCGTCTACGCTGCAAAGACCCGGAATGAACTGGCCGAACAGGGCCTTTCGGAGTGGGCGACCGTCATCGATGCCCCCCTGGTTTCCGTGGATACACCACGGGGCAGCGTGCCCTGGTACGACCTGTCGGGTATCGAATCCTTGCGGGCCATTGACCTCTTGATTGTGGACGGCCCACCGCGCAGGATCCACAAGGATGCGCGACTCCCTGCGTTTGAACTGCTGAAAGACAGGCTGGCGCCGGGTGCGCATGTCGTTCTGGACGACACGGTACGAAGCGATGAAGCGGGCAGTGTGGCCGCCTGGACGAAAGTGGCCCTCGCGGTGGAATCCGTGCCCTCGCGCAAGGGCGTCACCGTGGTCAGGATGCCTCGCTGACGGCAGATTCCGCCAGGGACGCATCCCTGCTTTCCAGCCACTGCAGGAGCGCCGGCAGGAAGAAAAGCGCCGCAGCCAACGTCGCACCGATACCCATGACAGCCAGCTGACCGATGGACTGCAGCCCCGGGTGAAAACTCAGCAGCAGTCCGGCAAAGCCGATCATGGTGGTCAGACTGCCCATCGCCACATGTTCTCCCGTGGAGCGGAGTACATGGCGGATGGAGCCCCTGCCTTCTTCCATGTAGCGATGCACCAGGTGCACGCCGGCATCGTTTCCGATGCCGAGCACGGCAGGCAGGACGATCAGGTTGTAGAAGTTCAGCTTGGCGCCGAAAAGCTCGACCAGAAGAAGCATCCACAGGATGCCCACGATGAGGGGCAGCAATGCCAGGAGGGTCCACCGCAGGGTGTTGAAGTTCAGAAACATCAGGACCACCACGATCAGGAGCGTGGCCAGCACCATCCAGGGCGCCTCCGACTGCATGAGCTTCAGCATGTCCGCGGCTACGAGGGAGGTCGAACCGGCGTGGTAGATGGCGCCATTGTCCGTTTCAATGGATCCCACATCATCCGAGAAAGCCATGGACTGCCGGCCATCGGACAGGCCGTGCAGCGGGTAGATGATGACGAAATTGCCCAGTTCGCCCGTCTTTGAGGTGAACTGCTTGCGCAGGAATTCCGGCACCTCTTCGAAGGCCAGCACCCGGTCGGTACTCGCGGCCACGCGGAGGCGCTCCATGTCTTCGGAATCATCCTCCCGCAGGTACTTGTCGTCCAGCAGTTCGCGGATCGACGCCAGGCGCGCCAGGCGCTCTTCCTGCGCCTCGGGCGTCATCGGAAAGCGGTCCTGCAGGGACTCGACACGGCTGATGGTCGGGCTGAGGGTATCGGCTTCGATTTTCCGATTGAGGGCATTCGTGACCGGAGCGATCTCGGCCTGGGAATCCACGACCACGTAGGCCGGATTGCGGCGACGTCGGTCATTGAACACCTGTCGGACAACGTTGCGACGGGCCTCGTATTCCTCGTACGTCGGCTCGAGCTCACCGAAACGGTATTCAAACCCGACGCGCGGCAGGAAAGCCAAAGCGGCCACTACGGCCAGGATGCTCAGACCGAGAATCGGTCGGGCCGCCGGAAACGGTTTGGAGCCCGAACGGACATGGTCGCCGGCGGCCCCTGCTTCCAGGTTCAGGAGCGAGAACCGCTCGAACACGGACAACAGCGCGGGCATCACGATCAGCATGGCGGCCAGTGCAAACAGGATGCCGAATCCGGCGATGAAGCCGAACTGGCTGAATCCACGGAAGTCAGCCACCACGAGCACGAACAGGGCCAGCGCCGTGGTCAGCGCGCCAATGGTAATGGCCTGCCCGGTACTGGCGAAGGTGGTTTCCGCGGCATCCACCACGGACTTGCCCGATGCGCGCTCTTCGGAATAGCGGGCATAAAAATGGATACCGTAGTCGATCCCCAGGCCGAAAAGGACCAGCCCCAGGGTTGACGTCATCAGGTTCAGCTCTCCGTAGGCCAGATCGGCGAGTCCGAACGTCCAGGACAGGCTCATCAGGAGGGGCAGCCCGATGGTGAGCGCCAGCACGGGCACGCGCGTCAATTCGGTCAGGAAAACCTTCGGCCGGAACGACCAGCCGGCACGGGCGGTGTAGGATTTGTAGAAGAAGTAGGCCAGCACGAACAGCAGCACGGCCATGACACCCGAACCGAACGAGTCCAGAACATCCTTCTGGATGGTGGCAATCTCGGTCATCTGCCGATACAACCGGCCCGCTGTCGTAATCTGCATGTCCGGATGGAACGAAGCCGGATCTACCGAAGCCACGGCTTCGTCGATGCCCGCGTAGGCGTGTTCAATGAACGAGATGTCCGACGAGGCCTCCGCCGGAAAGAACCGGAGCACCATGGTCAGGCTGTCATCCGAGATCGGGTACTCTTTGGAGACGATCTCATTGTAGATGGCGGCCAGCTCTTCGCCGACGGAATCCGGTTCGGCCTCGTCGTCCTCCAGATCGAAGAACATCGGATTGGCTTCAAGCCGCGCCTCGACAATCTTGTCATCCAGCCAGTTCTCCAAGAGGTCCAGCTCGGAGGGCGTGGCAAAGTAGAGGGCGTTCTGCTTCAGGAAATCCGTCTCCTTGCGGTACTCGACCCGCTGGAACACCTCCCCTTCTCCGTCGGCACGCTGGAGCGACAGCACTTCGGGGATCAGCGCCTCGGCAAACGCCTTGTTCGCCTCGAACGAAGGACTCTCGATGGCGATGGCCGCCTCGCTCTCCCCACCCACGGTCTCCCTCAGGCGCTCCAGGGCCTGGACGCTCGGATATTCGGGGGGAATCAGGTTGGCCAGATCCGTGTCGATGCGCAGATTCATGGCCTGACGCACACCCAGGAACGAAAGCAGGATGGCGCCCAAGAGCACCCAGAGCGCATGACGAACTACCCCGCGAATGAGGGGTCTGAGTCGCTCGAATACGGTGTGCATCATGCCGGTAGGGTGCCCGAAGTTGCGAGTGGATCCGTTCGGCGATCGAACCCCGCAGCCCAGCGGAAGGTCCAAGCGGAAGCGTCGCAGCGTTCATACCCTGTTTTTTCACCGGAAACGCCACGCACCGTACCTTCCGTTGTGGCTAGGTTTGAGGGACGCCCGGAAGGGCATCCGTGCCCACTCCCGCATACCGACAGGAGTGGACGCCACGCAAAAAGAAAACCTTGCATTCCGGCTCCATACCCAGAAGCCAACAACCCGCCCAGGCATGCAGAGCAATCCGAATACCTACGAAGCGCTCGAAGTAGGTCAGACCAACATCATCCAACGGACCATCACGGCCGAAGACGTCCAGACGTTTGCAGACGTTACCGGAGATGACAATCCGATCCACATCAGCGAAGAAGCCGCCGCGAAGACCCGCTTCGGAAAGCCGATCGTCCACGGGGTATTCCTCCTGGGAATCATCTCGAAGGCACTGGGACGGGATTTTCCCGGACCCGGATGTGTGGCCGTAAACATCTCGGCCCGCTTCCTGCGCCCCGTTCCAGTAGGATCGGAGATATCCGTGGAAGTCCGCGTGGCTGAAAAGATCGAAAAGCACCGGCACATCAAGATGAAGACGTATGTCTATCTCGACAAGAAGATGTGCGTAGCGGGCGACGCCACGCTGATTCCTCCCGGGGAAGGCGCTGTCTGAACGGATTCGGTCCCGGGTCGACACAGTGCCGCGTTTACTGGACCAACTTGTAGGTCCGCCCGGCCCCGACCTGTTCGCCGACCTCCACCTGATTCAGGATGGCCAGGGACAGGGTGTCCAGGCCCTGGGGCAATGGGATCCCACCCACGAGCGAACTGAACGGCTGCGGCGTGTAGACCTGAGCCAATGCCACCCGGTCAGGTTGCTTGTTCAGAACGGCCGGGTCCGTCTCTTCCCGGAAGCCTGACATCGTGGCGTTGAAGGCCGGCCCGTACGTGGACCACGCCGAGCGCAACGACATGCCGGTGAACTGGAATACCATGCCGGCATGATCCACGAACTGGTAGCGGACGCGCAGTTGCTGCCCGTCACTGTTCGTGGCATCGATCACGACGTACTGCATGGGCAGGCCACCAGCCTGGCCCATCCCGCTTTCCACCACCTGAACGCCGTCCTGAGCAGCCACGGCTTTGGCCGCATCGCGTGCGCGGGCGTACTCCTGGGTGATTTGCATCACGATGAAGGCCTGCTGACTTTCGGGCACCATCACCACCTGAGTCGGCTGGTTGATGACCTGGAATCCTCCGGGTACGGGAAAACGGAAGGCCAATCCCGGGTGGTGGAAGGTTCCTGCTTCCACGTATCCCTGTCGTGGATCCTCACCGAACACGAGCCCCTCAACGAATCGGAAATAGGATTCCCGACCGACCTTGTTCTGGGTCATTCCGCGCTCTTCCAGCGTGGCTGAGCGCTCCACCATGTAGGCCTCGCGATTGCCCGGATCAGGATGTGACGAGAGCAGTGTGGGCAGTTCGGCGCCCGCCTGATCGGAGAGTCGTTTCAACGACCGGAAGAACGCTGCGCCCTGCGATGCATCGTACCCCGCCAAGGCGGCATACTCGACGCCCAATTGGTCGGACTCTTCCTCTGCTCCGCGACCGTACTTGAGGAAGAGCAGCTGAGTGGCCGTTCCACCCATGTTCAGGATGTTCTCAGCCGCGTTGCCACCGAAAATGGCCTGACCTCCGATGGCGCCCAGGAGCAGGGCGCCCGTTCCGAATTGCTGTCGCCACATCGCCTTCGAACCGTGACGGCCTACCACGTGGCCGATTTCATGCCCGATGACGACCGCCAGCTGGGCCTCATTCTCCAGATGAGCCATCAACCCGCGCGTCACATAAATGTATCCTCCCGGCAATGCAAACGCGTTGACGACCGGGCTGTCCAGCACGCGGAAATGGAAGGTCATGTTGGCGAACGCCGGATCCACGCCTTCGCGCCGAACGTGGCTCAGCTCGACCAGGGCTTGCCCCAGTGAATCCACATAGGCCGTCACCTGGGGATCATCGTACAGGCCATACTGCGCGATGATCTGGGGATCGGCCTCCCGCCCGACCTGGATTTCCTCGGCCGGCGACCAGGCATAGTTGAAGGCCCGCCGACCCGAAATCGGATTGACGGACGCGGCACATCCACTGAGCAATACCGTGACAAGAAGGAGGGGCAGCAGGCTGCGTTTCATGGTCCGTTTCATGGTGTTGGTTCGCGCACTTCCGATTCGTCCCGTTCCGGTGTGCGTAGTTCAGGCTCCCGCACTTCGGCGCCGGGCAGCACGTCAATGGTACGGCAGGAAGCCGGGTCAAGGTGGTTGTGGACGATCTCGCGGCGGGCGGCTGTCGTCACGCTCTGACCGATGGCGTCGGATCCAAGGATGGAAAGGAACGCCTCGATACGCGCCGGGTCAAGATTGTCAAAGACATCGTCGAGCAGAAGGATGGGTCGTTCCCGACCGCGATCCTGCAGATAGTCATATTGAGCCAGTTTGAGCGCCATGCCGAACGTGCGATGTTGCCCCTGGGAGGCATATCGACGAACAGGCAGATCGTCCAGGTACAGATCCAGGTCGTGACGATGGGGTCCGCACAGCGTCATTCCCCTCTCTTGCTCACGCCGGGCACCGCGATCCAATTCAGCTGCAAAAGCCTCGCGCACTGCGGCAGCATCGGCCACGTCCGTGGAGGGCGGCCACACCGATTCCGGGAAGGGTTCGTACGTGATCCGCGGGCGCTCGGCCACTTCGCTGATCTGCTCGTAAGCCCGGTCCAGATGATGGGTGAAGGCCTCGATGAAGGCGATCCGGGCCGCGATGATGGCTGCTCCGGGACCCAGTATTCCGGATGTAAGTCCTTGCAGCACAACCGGATCAACAGGCCGTTTCATTCTCCGGGCTCGATGCAGGAGCTCATTGCGCTGCTTCAGCGCCTGTCGATATCGGAGGAGGTGATCGAGGTAGACCGGGCTGGACTGGGAGATGATGTTGTCGATGAACCTGCGCCTGTATTCCGGACCTTCGGCCGTCAGTCGCTGGTCCTCGGGAGAGAACACGACCACCGGAAATCGACCCACGATATCCGTCAGTCGTTCAAGGGGCGAGGCGCCCACGAAGATCTTCTTGCCTTCGCCCGGGACGAAGGCTACCCGCACTTTCTGCCGCCCCCGCGCATCAGTATCGAATTCCCCAACCACTTCATAGAACGGAGCATCCTGGCGCAGGACCACGTTGTCGCGCGAAGTCAGAAAACTGCGCGAAAGGCACAGGAGATGGATCGACTCCAGGATATTCGTTTTGCCCGCTCCGTTGGGACCGATGATGACATTGACACCATCCTCGAAATGGACACTCGTGTCCTCGTGAGCACGAACACCGCGGATATGGAGAGAGCGAAGAACCAACCTGTACGAATGTAATATCTTGCCGGCTACGTCACCGGGGGCTTGCAGGTGTGGACGGGCGAAGGACCACCTTCGGACCCGGAATGCACTCCGGTGGATCTTCCCTCGCGAACGCACGCCGGCAGGCTTCGTTCGCGTCGTTTCCGGCTCCTACCAACTTCCATCAGGTCCATGGCCCAGCGCCCACCCCTCTTCGACGAACTGCAGCAGCTTGCCACCGAGCAGCGCAACCCCCGATCCATGGAGATTGATACCGCCTCGGTGTCTTCCATACTCGAAATCATGAACGCCGAGGATCATCTGGTGGCCGAAGCCGTGGGCACGCAGCTGGAATGGATCAGTCAGGCGGTAGACCTCATCGTACACGCTTTCCGGAATGGTGGGCGCCTCTTCTATGCGGGCGCCGGAACGAGCGGTCGGTTGGGCATCCTGGACGCATCCGAGTGCCCCCCTACCTTCGGCACGGATCCCGAATTGGTTCAGGGCCTGATTGCGGGTGGTTTGCCGGCTGTTTTCCAGGCGCAGGAAGGGGCCGAAGACCTGGAAGAAAACGGTGCCCGGGCGCTTGATGAGGCCGGAGTCCGTGCCGGAGATGTGGTGTGTGGCATCGCCGCCAGTCGCCGGACTCCGTATGTCATCGGGGCGGTCAAGCATGCCCGGACGTTGGGGTGCAAGACACTGTTCGTGACCTGCACCCCGCGGGCGTCTTTCAATATCGACGTGGATGTGGCCATCTGTCCGGTCGTTGGTCCGGAAGTCATCATGGGATCCACGCGCATGAAAAGCGGCACGGCCCAGAAGCTGGTCCTGAACATGCTCACGACGGCCTCCATGATCCGCATGGGAAAGGTGTACGAGAACATGATGGTCGACCTGCAGATGACGAATGCCAAGCTTGTCGAGCGCTCCAAACGAACAGTCATGACCGTTACAGGCGTGGAGTACGATGAGGCCACGCGCATCCTGGATGCCGCCGGCGGTCATGTCAAGACAGCCCTGGTGATGCACCTGGCCGATGTGTCCCGGGACGACGCAGCCGGACGACTTGCAAAAGCTTCCGGGTTCGTTCGCCCTGCCATTGAAAATCAGGCATATACGCCCGCTTGACGGACCTGCGGGGACCCGCCTTCGTATACCCGCGGCTTCAGGAGATCAGCACCTCTCTTCGGTGTCACTCGAACTCATCCGGTCCCGCATTGCGTCGGCTTCTTTCAGCCGGCGCCTGGTGGAATGGGCCTCCGCAGATTCAGGAGGTCCGAACGGGAGTGGTTTGTCCGCAGGTCGGAGTTTGTCGGTCCGCGGCGCTGTGGGTTCGCTCCCGGCCTTTCTGACGGCAACGGCTTTTCTGGAGACCTCACGACCCGTGCTGTGTCTCCTGCCGGACGAAGACGCAGCAGCATTTTTCGGATCCGATCTGCAGCAGATCCTGGGATCTGACGAGCAGGTCATCCTGCTTCCCGTATCGGACAACAGGCCTTACGACCCAGAGCACATGCCCGATCCGGCGCCGACGATGGCCCGTGGCGACGTCTTGGAGCGACTCAAGGACGGGTACGATGGCATTCTGGTCTGCAGCGTGCCCGCGTTTGCCGAAAAAGTGCCTCCGGTAGAGGCCGTACAGTCCGCCACGCTCGACATCGAGACCGGGATGGATATCGATCCTGAAGAGTTGATCGAACGCCTGGTCGGACAGGGATTCACGCGGACTGAATTTGTCGAGGCACCCGGGGATCTGGCTCTTCGCGGCGGCATCCTGGACGTTTTTCCGTACACGGGTTCCTACCCCATCCGCATCGAATTCTTCGGTGATGAGGTCGATTCCATCCGGGAATTCGACATCCATACCCAGCGCTCCGTCAGCCGGAGAACCTCGGCCCGAATCGTGCCGAACCTTGAGGGTGAAGCGGCAGGCAGCCATCGACGGATTCCACTGACTGATCACTTCGACCCCTCCACGCTGGTCGTTGAACTCGATGGCGCGGCACTGTTGGAAGCAGCCGACGCGCTTTTTGCTGAACGCACCAAGCAGCGCGAAGCCGCCATGGCCAAGGCGGCGGAATCTTCGCCCTCAACGCGAATCACAAGCGACGATGAGGACGATCCGGATGAGGCGGCCGTTCGTCCGGATGCCGACCTCGCGAACGTGAACGCGTTGTACCTGGGTGGTGCTGACATGCAGTCCAGACTGCTTGGCTTCGATACGTTGCACGTCGGATCCTTTCAGGAGCTCGCCGAAGAAACTTTGTCGGTCGAGTCCCAACCGCAGCCCGGCTTTAATTCCCGCATCGCGTTGCTGCGCAACCGGTTACTCCGGAATGAGCAAAGCGGAATCGAAACCTTGATCCTGTGTGACAACCGTGGACAGGAAGGTCGGTTGATGGAGCTTCTGGAAGATGATCTGGAAGCGGGACGGGTGAAGCTCAAGACCGAGTCCCTGCATCGGGGCTTCGAGATTGCAGAACTGCAGCTGGCCCTCTACACCGACCATGAGATCTTTGGTCGCTACCACCGCCCCACGGCACGGAAGCAGAAGCAACGTTTTGGCGGTCTGAGCCTGCGGGAACTGCACCAGTTGACCCCCGGCGATTTCGTGGTCCACATCGACTACGGTATCGGGCGCTTTTCGGGAATGGAGCACATCGAGGTACGCGGCCGACGACAGGAAGCCGTACGACTTTCCTACCTGAATGGCGACACGCTGTACGTCAACGTCAACGCCCTCTACAAGCTTCACAAATACAAGGGCAAGGAAGGGCATCAGCCACAGCTGACCAAACTGGGTTCGGGTCAATGGGAGAAGGCCAAGGCCCGCACCAAGTCACGTGTGAAGGACATCGCCCGTGACCTGATCAAGCTGTACGCCAAACGCAAGGCATCCGATGGACACGCCTACCCGGAGGACACCATCTGGCAGCGGGAGCTCGAAGCCTCGTTCCAGTTCGAAGACACCCCGGATCAGGCTTCGACGGCCGCGGCGGTCAAGGAGGATATGGAGAAGCCCCAACCCATGGATCGACTGGTCTGTGGCGATGTGGGCTTCGGCAAGACGGAAATTGCCATCCGGGCAGCATTCAAGGCCGCCCAGGATGGAAAACAGGTAGCCGTCCTGGTGCCCACGACGGTACTGGCCATGCAGCACTTCCACACCTTTTCAAAGCGCCTCTCCCACTACCCCGTCAAGATGGGTGTCCTGTCCCGGTTCAGGACGCCAGCGCAACAGAAGGAAACGTTGGCCGAGCTGGAGAAGGGACAGATCGATATCGTGATCGGAACGCATCGTCTGATTTCGAAAGACGTGGTATTCAAGGACCTCGGCCTCCTGATCGTGGATGAGGAGCAGCGTTTCGGCGTGGCCATGAAGGAGAAACTGCGCAAACTCCGTGTCAATGTGGACACACTGACGCTCACGGCAACCCCCATTCCGAGGACACTCCAATTTTCGCTCATGGGCGCCCGGGATCTTTCCATCATTGCCACGGCCCCCGACAACCGTCAGCCCATTCAGACCGAGATCCACGCCTTCGACAAGGACCTGATCCGGGACGCCCTGTTGTATGAGATCAATCGCGGTGGCCAGGTCTTCTTCATCCACAACCGGGTACAGTCGATCAACGAGATTTCGGCCATGCTCAGGATGTTGGTTCCCGACATCCGCATCCAGGTAGCCCACGGGCAGATGAAGGGTCTGGCGCTCGAGCGGATCATGATGGAGTTCGTGGAAGGAGATTTCGATGTCCTGGTCAGCACGAACATCATCGAGAACGGTCTCGATATCCCGAATGCCAATACAATCATCATCAACCGGGCTGATCATTTCGGCCTGGCCGAATTGCATCAGCTGCGCGGACGTGTGGGTCGATCCAACCGGAAAGCGTTCTGCTACCTGTTGGTCCCCTCCATCCACAGCCTGACCCGGGAAGCCAAACAGCGGCTGCAGGCCGTAGAGGAATTCAGCGACCTGGGGAGCGGCTTCCACCTGGCCATGCGTGACCTTGATATCCGGGGTGCCGGCAACATGCTCGGTGCAGAACAAAGCGGGTTCATTGCGGATGTGGGTTTCGAGACCTATCACCGTATCCTGGATGAAGCCGTAGAAGAACTGCGCACGGAGGAGTTTGCAGCGGTTTTCGAGGAGGAGCGCAAGCCCAAGGCCACCGAGACCATCGTGGACATCGATGCGGATGCACTCATTCCGGAGACGTACCTGTCCAATCGCATCGAACGACTCAACATGTATCGGCGCATCTCCGAGTGCCCGAGTCGCAAGGATCTCGATGCCGTCAGTGATGAGATGGCCGACCGCTTCGGCCCGCTCCCGAAAGAAGTGTCCCAACTCATCACGGGAGTCGAGATGAAAATCGTGGGGCAAGAACTCCGGCTACCCAAGATCACCTTCAAGAACGAACGACTCTTCTTGCGCTTCCCCTCGACCGATGAAGATGCGTGGTTCTACGAGCACCGCTTCCAGGGAATCCTCGCCGCGCTGGGTCAACTCGACCACCGGTACGTTCTGAAGGAAAGTCGGACCGGTAACCTGAGAGCCATCATCCAGGAAGTCCCCAACCTGTTGGCGGCGCGAGCACTGATCATGGGTTTGTCTGACGCGGTCAGTTCCGGCCAGCCATCCGGGTCATGACCCTCGATTTGGAACGGTCTCTCAAACTGCTCAGACGTGGGTGAGGAATCGCCTCTGAATTATTTGGCGAGCCAGAATGGACCGCACTGCGCACAATAAAGACCGTAACATATTGTTGCCCATCGAGTTATGGCAACATCACAAATCGCACGTTTAAGCAATACTTATTTATCGTAATTACCTGCTATCGCCAAGGCAGCCTTTCGGTGACGATCGACGAGCAAATCAGGCTCCAACACCTCCGCGTCTGCTCCGAATCGGAGCAACCACCCTGCCAGGTAGTCCATGTTCTCGAAAGTGAAGGCGACCTCCACCCGTCCCTTCTGTTCGGACTCCTCGTCGATGCGAGCCGGGATCTGGGAACGGACTCTCGGATAGATGGCCTCGGCAAACGACAGCTTTACCCGGAACGGATCAGCGCTGCGGCCTTCCCCTTCGAGGTAGGTCTGCAAATCGAATCCCTCTGGCCGATCGAACTTCTCGGTCAGCACGAACATCTCCTCAATGCGATCCAGGCGGAAGTTTCGGATCTCATCGCGCAGGTGATCGAAGGCGATCAGGTTCCAGTGATCGGTGTAGTACACCAGGCCGAGCGGATCGACCCTGCGCTGCGTCAACTCTCCGCGGCTTTCCACGAAATACTCCATGATGACTTTCCGCGACCGGGCCACGGCCTCGGACAGTTTGAACCACTTGCCCGATTCCTCGCCTTCGGACTGGACGGCATGGGACCAGTATGGGTCGAGCACGGTGTTTTCGGACAGCCGATCCACGTACTCGCGGATTTCGCGCGGCAAGACCGAGCGGATTTTCAAGGAGACCTCCCCGGCATCCTCCCGCAGGGAAGCATCCGATTGCAGCCGCATGAACTCGGTGCCGACCAACAACGTAGCGGCCTCCCGGGCTGTCAGCATGAGAGGAGGGAGCTGATAGCCTTCCAGGATCTCATACCCGCCACCTTCTGAATAGGTAAGGGGGACACCTGATTCCGAAAGCGCCCGCAGGTCCCGGAATATGGTCCTTCTGCTCACACCGAAGTGTTCGGCCAGGTCCCGACTCGTCATGTTTGGTCGGTTCTGCAAGAGCAGAATGGTGGCGAAAAGACGCTCAGTCCGCGTGCCTTGTTTGTCGTTTTTTGGCATGTATGGCGGGAGCAGGGGACTCCTTGAATACGAGGGGCACAAGAACCTCAGGATGTAGAGGTACTCACGTGAATGATCTCTTTCGTAGCAAAGTACGGATCAGAGGTAAGGGACTTCAGCGGAATCCGTTCCACCACAAGATGCGGATGGGCACTGGTCAACGCTGCCACTTCATCCTCCAGATCACCACCTTTGAGACAGAGCAAACCATCTTTCCAACTCGCAGGGTCCTGAATCTTGCGCGGCTCCAGCGCGACCGCCGCATGCCAGGTCCACAGCGTTTCCAGAGGTGCGGTAGCACGGGATACCGACAGGTTGGCTTCAGCACCACAGGCCTCCGCACGCCCTTGCCAGGTGCGAACGTTGCCCAAGCCGAGGCGACGGGCAAACAGATCGACAGACCGCGTCTTCTTGTTGTTTGAATCCACACCCAGGACGTGGACATCAGGAAAAAGCACTCCGAGAACGATGGCAGGGAGTCCGCCACCGGTGCCCCAGTCAATGATCTTCGTCCCCGGCAAGATGCCTCGACTTCCAAGGGCCAAACAGTGGCCAACGTGGCGAGCCTGCATGTGAGCCTCGTCAGATCGGGACACCAGATTGAACTGGCGATTGACGGCCCGAAGTTCGCGGGCATAGGCCTGCAGGCGTTCGTCCTGCTCGTTGTCGAGCGGTATGTCAAATGGCCAGGATGCGCGCATGTAGGATTGGAGTTGACAACTGCGAGTTACGTCCATTCATGGACACAGACCCCAAACGATAGCAAACAGCACCGTCTGTTGGGCAGGTGTTTCACGTGAAACATTGGTGTACGAGAGGCGCCTTTGTGAGTGAACGCCCGGAACAGGCGCTCACCTCAGCCGGTCGGGAGCAAGCGGGACAACAGTGCTGTCGATCAGGCGAAGGGGAGTGTTTCACGTGAAACACTCCGGTGTCCCCACCGCAACGACAATCTATCCGGCCTCCGGGACTCTCGGCATGCGCCCGGACTTGACCATGACCATCAATACAGATACGTCCGAAGGCGAGATGCCCGATATGCGGGAAGCCTGCCCCAGATTCTCGGGACGGATGCGGCTGAGTTTTTCCCGCGCTTCCATCGTGATGTTCTGAATGGACGTGTAATCCAGATCCTCCGGCAGGGGCATGGACTCCAACTGTTCCATCTTTTCAATCAGGCCACGCTCGCGCTCCACGTACCCCTCGTACTTCAGATCGATTTCCACCATTTCTTCCACACGTTCCAGCCCCTCAATCGCCGGGATCAATCCGTGATTGCCCGTTTCCTGGAGCAGGTCACCAAGGTGGACTTCGGGACGCAAAGCGACCTTTGCGATGCGATCTGTCTGTTTGACCGGAGCACTGTCAAGCGTCTTGAGGAATGGATTTACTTCCTCAGGAGTAATGCTCGTATTCCGGACAGAATTCAATAGCTGCTGCCGCGCATCTCGCCGCTGCTCCATGCGCTGCATACGCGCTTCGGACACGAGTCCAACTCCGTACCCAATCTCCGTAAGCCTTTCGTCGGCGTTGTCCTGCCTCAGCATCATTCGGTGCTCGGCGCGCGAAGTAAACATCCGATAGGGCTCATCCGT
>Ga0209578_10000716_pt1 | contig 37323 bp, 39 predicted proteins | sample tdAd472_FD_187127 | JGI IMG/M metagenome (GOLD analysis project Ga0209578, IMG submission 187127) | Marine sediment microbial communities from the Atlantic coast under amendment with organic carbon and nitrate - tdAd47.2 (SPAdes)... | ecosystem: Environmental > Aquatic > Marine > Coastal >...
AAGGACTTCGAGGCGACCATGAAACTGATTGCTGATATCGGTTTCGATCAGTCATTCAGTTTCATCTACAGTGCGCGTCCGGGTACGCCGGCGGCTAGCTTGCCCGACGACACGCCGCTCGAGGTCAAAAAAGAACGGCTGCAGATCCTGCAGACCCGAATCAACCAGCAGGCGTATGAAATCAGCCAGGCAATGGTCGGCACGACACAGCGCGTGCTCGTTGAGAAGACCTCGAAGAAGAGTGCGACGCAGGTGGCGGGCCGCACCGAAAACAACCGTTGGGTCAATTTTGATGCGGATCAGTCAGTGATCGGCCAGTTCATCGACGTCGTCATTACCGAAGCGCTGCCGAATTCCCTGCGTGGGCGCCGCATCGGCAACAAGGCTGCCGCCTGACACAAAGCTCGATCCATGCCCTTTCCAAGCCACACGCTTCGCGGTAGGCTGCGAAGAACCACTTACAGAGGTCTGAAGCACCAGTCTTGAATGCAGTCCAGATATCTCGGGACATCGTTCTCGAGCCCGCCGACAATACTCGTCTGGCCAGTCTTTGCGGCCAGTTCGATGAACACCTGCGGCAAATCGAACGCCGCCTCAACGTCGATATCGCAAGCCGCGGCAATCATTTTCGTGTTACAGGCCAGCCGGGTGCGACCCAGCTCGGCAGCGACGTGCTGTATGCCTTATTCAAGATGACGGATCAGGAACGCCTCGATCCCGAGCGCGTTCACTTACTCCTGCAGGAGTCCGTGATGAACGATGGCGAACCCGAAGCAGTAACGCCGGATGCGGACAGCGATAGCGCTGATAGCCTGGCAATCCAGACGCGCCTCAAGCGCATCAAGCCGCGCGGTGCCAATCAGACCAGCTATCTGCGCAACATGCGCGACTACGATCTTTCATTCGGTATCGGTCCCGCCGGTACCGGTAAGACCTATCTCGCGATCGCCGCGGCGGTCGATTCGCTCGAACAGGAACAGGTGCGCCGCATTGTCCTCGTGCGGCCGGCTGTCGAAGCCGGTGAGCGCCTGGGCTTCCTGCCCGGCGATATGTCGCAGAAAGTCGACCCCTACTTGCGCCCGATGTACGACGCACTGTATGACATGCTCGGTGCCGACCGCGTAACACGCCTCATCGAAAGAAACGTCATCGAGATTGCGCCGCTGGCATTTATGCGCGGGCGTTCGCTCAATGAGTCCTTCGTCATTCTCGACGAAGCACAAAACACCAGCGTCGAGCAGATGAAAATGTTCCTGACACGTATCGGCTTCGGTTCGCGCGCTGTCGTGACGGGCGACGTCACGCAGATCGACCTGCCGTCGGGGCAGCAATCCGGTCTCAATAACGCGGCCCGCATACTCGACAATGTCGACGACATCGCGTTCACGTTCTTCAGCAAGACAGACGTTGTGCGCCATCCACTTGTGCAGCGTATTGTCGCCGCGTACGAAGCGAACGAAAACGGGGACAAGTAGCGAGCTCTTGACGCGCAATGGACGTCGACGTGCAAATTGCAACGAGTACTGACGGCATACCGTCTGTTGGCGACATACAGCACTGGGTCGAAACCGCCGTCGCGGCGAATGTCGCGGATCCCGCGGCCGAAGTGTCGGTCCGCGTTGTCGACGAAGAAGAGATGCAAATACTGAATCGTGACTATCGCGATCAGGACAAGCCGACCAACGTACTGGCGTTCCCGGCGGGTGACGTGCAGGGCCTGCCGCCAGGTGCGTCAAAGTCGCTCGGCGACATCGTCGTGTGTGCTGTAGTGGTCGCCCGAGAGGCCGGCGAACAGGGCAAGGCGCTGGACGATCACTGGAGTCACATGCTCGTGCACGGCGTCCTGCACCTGCTGGGCCACGACCATACGACCGAGTCTGAAACCGGCGAAATGGAGGGGCTCGAGCGCGAAATTCTCGCCGGTCTCGGCATCGCCGATCCTTACCAAGGAAACTGATACAATACGCCGTCCCGTTTTGGGGCTTTTGCCTCAAGGCACTCACCAGTACAGGTTCGATGAACGACAAACCGCCAAGTACCAGCGGCACAGGGAGCACCAGCCTGATCATGCGCCTCAGGCGCGCGTTCAGGGGCGAGCCCTGGAGCCGCGAAGAAATCCAGGACATCATCCAACAATCCGAAACGGACATCGATGCCGAGGAGAAGAGCATGCTCACCGGCGTGCTAGAGGTGTCCGAGACGCAGGTGCGTGACGTCATGATTCCGCGCTCGCAGATGGTCGTTATAGACATCGAGGATGATTTCGACGAAATGCTCCGGGTTATCGTTGAGTCCGGTCATTCGCGCTTTCCCATGATCGGCGAGGATCGCGACGAAGTGCTTGGCGTGTTGCTCGCGAAGGACCTGCTGCGTTACTTCGGTAGTGACGAAGCAAAGGACGTTCCGATCCAGAAATTACTGCGACCGGCTGCGGTCATTCCTGAGTCGAAGCGCCTCAATGCCCTGCTCAAGGAATTTCGGGACAGCCACAACCACATGGCGATCGTCGTCGATGAGTACGGCGGCGTAGCTGGTTTGCTGACGATCGAGGACGTGCTCGAGGAGATCGTCGGCGAGATCGACGACGAACACGATCCGACGGAAGACGCATTTATCCGTGCGGACGGAGATCGAAATGGCAAGCCGTGTTTTGCGGTGCGCGCACTGACGCGCGTCGAGGACTTCAACGAATTCTTCGAGTGCGAACTGAGCGACGAGGAGTACGACACGATCGGTGGCCTCGTCATGCACGAGCTCGGCCGCCTGCCGCGACGCGGTGAGAGCGTCGAGCTTGGCGGCTTCGAATTCTCTGTCACCAAAGCCGACAGGCGTCGCGTCGACGCGTTACAGGTTGTGCGGAACAGCGCATAGTGGAACTCAAGGGATCAATATTTCAGTGGCCGGCTGACAGGCCATGGACGAGTCGGGCGATTCTTTTCGTCTTCGGCGCTCTTTTCACGACGGCGTTCGCACCGTTTGGCTTCACCGTGCTCGTGCCGATCCTGCTGCTGCCGCTTCTGTACGTGTATGTCAGTGCGTCGCCACGTGACGCCGGTTGGCTGAGCTTTTTCTTCGGCTTCGGGCTGTTCCTGTCGGGCACCTACTGGATCTATATCTCGGTGGTCATCTTCGGCGAGGCGCCGGCATGGATCGCATTCGTGCTGATGCTCGGCCTGGTGGCGATCATGTCGACATTTCTGTTTGCCGCGGGCTGGTTCATCAGCCGCTTTTCGCACGGCGAGCCGTGGCTGCTGCTCGTCATTGCGCCGGCGATGTGGGTACTCATCGAGTGGTTGCGCGGCTGGGTGCTGAGCGGTTTTCCGTGGCTCGCGATCGGCTACAGCCAGATCGCCTCGCCATTGGCCGGGTGGGCACCCGTCCTCGGGGTGTACGGTGTGTCCTTTATGATGATGGTTAGTGTGACCGCCATACTCGTTGCAGTAATGACGGCGGGACGGCAGCGTTGGCTTGCGCTTGGACTGGTCGCGTCGCCGTGGATTTTCGGTGGTGCCCTGTTGTTCATCGACTGGACCGAGCCATCCGGCCCGTCTGTGCGCATGACACTGGTACAAGCGGGCGTATCGCAGGACGAGAAATGGCTGCCCGAAAGCCTGCAACCCATTCTCGAGTTTTACCGTGCCGCCACGTGGCAGGCGAGCGACAGCGACATCATCGTCTGGCCCGAGGTCGCGATACCGGCGCTCGATGACCAGGTCGAGCCGTATATTCAGGCATTGCAGGCCGACACGCAGGCGAGCGGCCGCACGATCCTGTTCGGCATTCTCGAACGCGTCGAGGACCGCGGTGAGGCAAAGATTCACAACAGTGTGATGCTCGTCGCCGGGGACCGTCGACAGGTGTATCGCAAACGCCACCTCGTACCGTTCGGCGAATACTTTCCGGTGCCCGCGACGGTGCGGCAGTGGATGCGCATGATGAGCCTGCCGCACAATGACCTGAAAGCGGGCGCCGACGTGCAGCCACTGCTCGAAGCCGCCAACGGTGAAAAGCTGGCTGTCGCGATCTGCTACGAAGATGCCTACGGCGCCGAGCAGCTCTATGCACTGCCCGAAGCCTCCATCCTGATCAACGTCAGCAACGATGCGTGGTTCGGCGATTCGATTGCGCCGCACCAGCACCTGCAAATATCGCAGATGCGCTCGCTCGAGGTCGGCCGCGCCGCGGTGCGGGCGACCAATACCGGGGTCAGCGCATTCATCAGCCACACCGGCGAGATCCTCGAATCCGGGCCACAGTTCGAGCCTGTGACAATGACGATGGATGTTGAGCCCAGGAAGGGCAGCACGCCCTATGCCAGCACGGGTAACAAGCCGGTCATCGGTCTCTGCCTGCTGATCATCGCTGGTTTCTGGCTGCGCATCCGCGCCAATCTCTGATCGTTCGGCCTGCTGCGAACGCGGGCGCGTTCCTGTACGCTTGCGGGTTTTCCGACCAGACATTTTTGGAAGTCAATGAGTACGGCCTACAATCCTGAATACGTCGAACGTGCCGCACAGGAGCACTGGCAAAAGTCGCGTTGTTTCGAAGTCACGGAAGACGACAGCAAAGAGAAATTCTATTGCCTGACGATGTTCCCGTACCCGAGCGGCAAGCTGCATATGGGTCATGTGCGGGTATTCACGATCAGCGACGTCATCGCTCGTTATCACCGCATGCAGGGCAAACACGTGTTGCAGCCAATGGGCTGGGACGCGTTCGGCATGCCGGCCGAAAATGCCGCGATCAAGCGTGGCGTGCCGCCGGCGCAATGGACCTACAACAATATCGAGGACATGCGCGGCCAGTTCAATCGCCTCGGCTATGCTTATGACTGGACGCGCGAAGTCACGACCTGCCGGCCCGAGTACTACCGCTGGGAGCAGTGGCTGTTCGTGAAGATGTTCGAGAAGGGCCTCGTCTACCGCAAGAATTCGGTCGTCAACTGGGACCCCGTGGACCAGACCGTGCTCGCGAACGAGCAAGTCATCGACGGGCGCGGCTGGCGTTCCGACGCGCTCGTCGAGCGGCGCGAGATCCCGCAATGGTTCATGAAGATCACGGCCTATGCCGACGAGTTACTCGATGAACTCGATCGCATGCCGGGCTGGCCGGATTCCGTCAAGGCGATGCAGCGCAACTGGATCGGCCGATCCGAAGGCGTCGAGTTGTCGTTCGAGGTCGAAGGCGAAGACGAGTCGCTCACGGTATTCACGACGCGCCCCGACACATTACTCGGAGTGACCTACATGGCGGTCGCGGCGGAACACCCGCTGGCCGCGAAGGCGGCCGCGACCAACCCCGACGTCGCGGCATTCGTCGAGGAATGCAAGAAAACCGACGCTGCCGAGGCGACGCTCGAGACGATGGAAAAGAAGGGCATGGCTCTCGGCATCAACGCCATTCACCCGATCTCGGGTGAGAAAGTGCCGCTGTGGGCCGCGAACTTCGTGCTGATGAGCTACGGCACGGGCGCCGTCATGGCCGTGCCCGGGCATGACGAGCGTGACTGGGAGTTCGCGAAGAAACATGGCCTGGAGATCAGGCAGGTCATCACGCCGGCCGATGGTACGGAGATCGATATTGATGAAGGCGCCTACATAGAGTATGGCGTGCTCGTCAATTCCGGCGAATACGACGGCATGGATTTCGAGACGGCACTCAACGCCATCGCCGATCACTTCGAGAAGACCGGCCGAGGCAAGCGCGCGATCAACTATCGCCTGCGCGACTGGGGTGTATCGCGGCAGCGTTACTGGGGTACGCCGATCCCGGTCATCTACTGCGACGACTGCGACGCGGTAGCCGTACCGGAGGCAGATTTGCCGGTGGTGTTGCCGGAGGACGTCGAGTTCACGGGGCACGGCTCGCCACTCAAGGACATGCCCGAATTCCTGAACGTCAAGTGCCCGCAGTGCGGCAAGGATGCGCGGCGCGAGACCGACACCTTCGATACGTTCGTCGAGTCGTCCTGGTACTTCGCGCGTTACGCCTGCCCGGACAGCGACAAAGCCATGCTCGACGAACGCGAGGCGTACTGGATGCCGGTTGATCAGTACACGGGCGGCATCGAACACGCAATCCTGCATCTCCTGTATGCGCGCTTTTTTCAGCGCGTCATGCGGGACGAAGGCCTGACGCAGGCATCCGAACCGTTCACCAACCTGCTCACGCAGGGCATGGTGTTGAAAGACGGCGCGAAAATGTCGAAGAACAAGGGCAACACGGTCGATCCACAGGAACTCATCGAGAGATTCGGCGCCGATACCGTGCGCCTGTTCATGATGTTTGCGGCGCCGCCGGAGCAGTCACTCGAGTGGTCGGACGAAGGTGTTCAGGGAAGTTCGCGTTTCCTCAAGCGTTTCTGGTCGGCCGTCGACAAGCATGCCGACGGCGGCGTGGGTGGCGCGGTTGACGCTGCGGGGCTGAACAGTGCACAGACAGACCTGCGCCGCAAGACGCACGAGACCATTCGCAAGATTTCCGACGACATCGGCCGGCGCAACATGTTCAACACGGCCGTGGCAGCCTCGATGGAATTGCTGAACGCGGTGAACAAGTTCGAAGATGATTCCGAGCAGGGCAGGGCCGTCGAGCGTGAGGCGCTCGAGGCCGTCGTGCTGATGTTATCGCCGATCGTGCCGCATATCTGCCACGCCCTGTGGGAGCGACTCGGTCACGAGTCTGCGTTGATCGACCAGCGCTGGCCGGCATTCGACGCGTTGGCGCTGGAACGCGATCTGGTCGAGATCGTCGTGCAGGTCAACGGCAAGTTGCGCGGCAAGATTTCGGTCGCGGCGGATGCCGACAAAGAAGCGATCATCGAGCAAGCACTGGCCGACCCCAATGCGCAGCGTTTCATCGATGGCGGCGAGGTAAGGAAGACAATTGTCGTTCCTGGCAGGCTGGTGAACATCGTTGTGTAGGCTGCTGGCATTGCTTTTGTTGTCGTCACTTGCAGCCTGCGGGTTTCACCTGCAGGGCGCCGCGTCGACGCCGGAAGCGATGCAACGGACCTACATCTCGACTCCGGACGAGTTCAGTCAGTTCTATCGCGAGTTACGCCGCCAGTTGCGTGCGGCTGGCGTAGAGTTGATGGACTCGCCGACGGATGCGACGGCGACGTTGACGATACTCTACGATTTCACCGATCAGCGCGTGCTTTCGGTATCGGCGCGCAACGTTCCCACCGAATTCGAAGTTTTTTACATCGTGCAGTACGCGATTACGAGTGGCGAGAAGAGTCTGCTGGAGCAGCAGGAACTCTCCCTGACACGCGATTACACTTACGACGCCACACTCGTACTCGGCAAGGCGAAGGAAGAACAAGTGTTGCGCGACGCCATCGTTGACGATCTCGTGCGCATCGTCATGGAGCAGATCTCGACGATCTGACTTGAATCATGGCCGGTGAAGACTCCGTTCTGACAGTAGCCGACGTACGCTTCCATTCGTTGTGCAGGCTGCTATCTCGATACGGACTTTCCCTGCAGCTGCTCGACGACGACGCCGATATCACGGGTAGCTACTGGGGCGAGCCCGAGGCCGGCGTTGTCGGTCGGGGCGTGTACGTGCGGTGTGACACCCCCATTCACTCGATGCTTCACGAGGCCTGCCACGTCATCTGCATGGATGATGAGCGACGTAACTGCCTGCACCGCGATGCGGGTGGTGACGACCTGGAGGAAGCGGGTGTTTGCTACCTGCAGGTCCTGCTTGCGGACCACCTTCCGGGCGTCGGCCGCAGCCGCCTGATGCAGGACATGGATGCCTGGGGCTATAGCTTTCGCCTCGGCAACACTCGGACCTGGTTCGAGTCCGATGCCGAAGATGCCAGGATGTGGCTGCTCGATCATGGTCTCGTCACCGTGGCGGACAATCCCGTGCTCGGACTGCGCGCGTAAGCAAAATCTAAATTAAATCAGAGGTTTGCTGGGCTTCAGTCGCTGCGGTGTATAGTCGGGCATGGCCTGGTTTCGCTACGTCCTGTATTTCCTCGGCATCGCGGCTGTCACCGCGCTACTGACACGCCTGGAGGTCGCGAACCCGGGCACGCTGCGCATGAACGAATTCGTCAACGGCGGCAATATTTACGGTACGAGCGAGTACTCGCCCGTCGAGACGATCCAGCTCCTGATCCTCGCAATCTGCGGGCTGTTGATGGGCTGGGTGGCCATGTACAGCCACACGCAACGACCACTCGCGTTCCTGTTCGGGGGCCTGGCACTCGTTTTCTTCATTCGCGAACTGCACTATTTTCTCGACCGCTATCTCATCGACAACCTCTGGCAGATGCTCGTGGCGATCGTCGGCGCGTTGCTGATCGCCTATTGCTACCGGCACCGCAAGCGCATGAACATTGCGCTCGCGAGGATCTGGCCATCGCCGGGGCTGACGCTGATTTTTGCCGGCGCTGTGATCCTGTTCGCGTACTCGATACTCGTCGGCCACGAGCCGCTGTGGCAGGCGATGCTTGGTGAACATTACGCGCGGGTCGTTAAGCTCGTGGTTGAAGAGTTCATCGAGCTGATCGGCTACCTCTTGTGGTTGATCGGCACGATCGAATACGTCTACCAGGCGAAGGAGATCCTCGAGCGCGAACCCAAACCGGCGGCCCGGAAACGACGCGAATACCGCCGCCGGCACTAGTAGGGAGCCCAAGGTGAAGTACTTCGTTCCCTTGATTCTTATGTTCTTTCTCCTGGCTGGCTGTGCACCTGATGTCAGCCCGGTTGATTACCGCGAGTACGACATTGCGACACTGCAAGGGCTCATGCAGGAGGGCGAATTAAGCTCGGTGGAATTGACTGAGTTCTACCTGCGGAGAATCGAGGCCATCGATGTCGGTGGCCCAGGACTCAACGCCATCATTGAAGTGAACCCGCAGGCCCTCGAGAAAGCGAGAACCCTGGACGAGGAACGGCAAACCAGCGGGCCGCGAGGCACTATGCATGGCATACCGGTCGTGCTGAAGGCGAATATCGACACGGCCGATCAGATGACGACGACAGCGGGCTCCCTGGCACTGGCTGGGCATCAGCCATCTGCTGACGCATTCGTCGTGGCGAAACTCAGAGAGGCCGGAGCCGTCATTCTGGCCAAGACCAATCTAAGCGAGTGGGCTAACTTTCGTTCGACAAATTCTTCGAGTGGCTGGAGCAGCATTGGTGGCCAGACCAACAACCCCTATGGGTCCGGACGCAACCCCTGTGGCTCCTCCAGTGGTTCCGCTGTTGCTGTCGCGGCCAGCCTGACGAGTGTCGCGGTCGGCACGGAAACCAATGGATCAGTCGTGTGCCCGTCGAGTGTCAATGGCATTGTTGGCATCAAGCCAACGCTGGGACTCGTCAGTCGCAGCGGGATTATTCCGATTGCACATAGTCAGGATACGGCCGGCCCGATGGGGCGAACCGTCGAAGATGCGGCCATCCTGTTAACGGCGATGGTAGGACAGGATCCTGCCGATCCGTTGGCGGACTCATATCCGCAGTCCGTGCCGGACTATGCGGCGAACCTGTCAAAGGACGCACTCAAAGGCGTGCGCATTGGCGTGATGCGCAACCATCGCGGTGTCGGCAACGACGTGCGAGTTGAGCAAATCGTTGCCGATGTGATTGCTACCCTGGAGTCGTTGGGAGCCGAGGTCGTCGATCCGGTTGAGGTCGACATGGAGGGTATGGGCGATGCGTCTCGCGAAGTCCTGTACTTCGAATTCAAAGCAGATTTGAATGCCTACCTCGCAAGCTCGGGCGCGCCGCTCAAGACCATGGCCGAAATTGTTGCGTTCAATGAAGAACATGCCGATTCGGTGATGCCATTCTTCGGTCAGGAAAGGATGCTGGAGGCGCAGTCCAAAGGCCCGCTGAGCGATCCGCAGTACATTGCGGCCCTGGCCCTGAGCAAGCAGATCGCGCAGGCCGGTCTCGATGCGGCACTGGAAGCAAACGATCTCGATGCCCTGATTGCACCGACAAGAGGTCCTGCCTGGATGACCGATAACGTCAGCGGCGATCATTCCTCCGGCATTTCGAGTTCATCACTCGCAGCCGTTTCCGGCTACGCGAGTATCACCTTGCCAGCGGGGGATATTCTTGGGCTGCCGATTGGGATATCGTTCATCGGTGCAGAATTCAGCGACGCCAGGTTGATTCAATTCGCTTACGCACTGGAACAGGCAGGCTACGTGCGACAGCCGCCGCCACTACCGTGATAGTGCTCAATATTTAGCCCCTGGCGACGGACGGCTGACCGTGAGAAGCAGTCGATAACGTATCGCCAACGGAGGCCACGATCTTCGCCAGAGTCTTGTCAGATCGTAAGCGAAGCCTGGCTGCAGTCATCGCGTCGATGGTCGTTGTCAACCTTGTATACGGGTTGACGTTGCCATTGTTGTCCCTTGTTCTCGATGCACAGGGTATAAGCAAGACCGTCATAGGTATGAGCATCGTTGCCCAGGCGAGTGCCGGCGTCTTGCTCTTACCGGTAATGCCGCGCCTGATCATACGGGCTGGTGCCGCGCGCGTGATGCAACAGGCGACGCTGCTCGCTGCGGGCACGTTAATCGCGCTGGGCCTGTTCCAGGACGTCTACGCCTGGTTCCCGATGCGATTCCTGCTCGGTGCGGCAGCGGCCATGCTGTGGTCGGCCAGCGAAGCCGTGATCAACGAGCTTGCGGATGATAACTGGCGGGGAAGGATCATCGGCGTCTATGGTTCGGCCGGAGCGGCGGGATTTGCGATCGGCCCACTGGTCCTGATCATGACCGGCACCGAAGGTCTTACTCCCTTCGTGGTTACCGCCGCGTTGGTCGTTGCTGCCGGCCTGCCCCTGTTTTGGTTACGCAACGAAACCGATGCGGCTGGCGATAAGGGCCATACAAGCCTGAGCCGGATCTTCAAACTCGTCCCCCACATAATGCTTCTCAACCTGGCATATGCCGCCGCGGTCGAGGCGTTCATCGCCTTTTTTCCGCTATTCGGGATTCACATCGGACTTGGAGAGGCGCGAAGCTTGTCGTTACTCGCCATGTTCGGATTGGGCGGTGTGATGCTGCAGTTGCCTCTTGGTTGGCTCGCAGACCACATGCAGCGACACAAATTGCTCCTGCTATGCCTCGTCCTGACGATGGGCGGCTTTCTGGTTCTGCCGGAGGTTGTTTCTCGGAGCGTGGGTGGGCCGATATTTGCGTTCGCGCTGGGCGGCGTGGAAGGCATGATCTACGCACTCGGCGTGATCCTGCTCGGGCAGAAGTTCCGTGGCGCGGATCTGGCGGCAGCGAGCGTTCTGTACACCGGCATGTGGTGCACTGGAATGATGCTTGGGCCAGCGATTATTGGCGCCGGTATGGATGTTTTCGGCAACACGGCCATGCCGTACCTGATTGCCGCGATTTACGCGGTTTACTTGCCGGTGTTCTTCCTGGCCAGGAAGTAAACGGTCAGAGGCATCCGTTCAGTTGGCCGAATTTTCGATTTCCGCGAGTATTGCCTCCGCTGCGGCAATCGCGGCTTTGAATTCACCGGTCAAATGTCTCTTGTAGCCGTATCGAATTTCAGCCAGTACGCGAAATTTCGGATCTTCCAGCAAACGCTTGATCGCGTCAGGATCTTCGGATATCGGATCTAACGGTATCGGCCAATCGTCGTACCACTGACGCATTGACGCACCGACCGGGACATTTTCGCTTACGAAGTACGGTACATAGAGCTCGTACACCATTTTCACGTTATCGTTCTGATCGTCCCATACTTCGCTCATCACACCCTCCCAGGCCGCAAGTTGCGAGCGAAGTGCCCTGCTGGTCAGAATGTCCAGGCGTCCGGAACCGAGCAGCGCATCGAGTGTGCCATTACCGAGATCCGAAGTAGTGGGCGTCACCATCTCCAGCAAGGCCGCTTCTACAATTGATCCAGCGTCGTTCGACGGGCCACTGTCGATCATGAAGAGAACGTCTTCGAGCGATTGGAGATTCCGCAAGTGCAGGGCCATGTGCCGTTCGAGGACTTCGTGGCTGGAGAGGAATTCTTCATTCAGTCCCTGCAGGATTTGTTGCTCTTCGAAACGAACCTGGCGATCCTGCCACCAAGCATCGATTCCGAATGCCAACAAGATGCTGACGACGACGACCACGGCTTCTGCCAGTATTCGTGGCCAGCCCATGTTTACTAATCTCTGCATTTCGGGAATTATAATCTGATTGACTGTCCGCCTGACACAAGCGATAAGCAAAAGGAACCGGACGATGTGGCCGCGGCGGTTATGCACGCCTTATTTGATGATGCACCGAAGCCTAATAACCTGGTCGTTCCAAATGAGAAAGAGGCGGGCTGGACCATTCGCAAGATCATCGAAGAGATGGCCGAACTGAACGCCGATCACGAGTACTCGTACAGCGATGAAGAGCTGATACAGATGGTGAAGGAAGCTACGGCTGCGCAGGGAACGCGGAGCGAATAGTACTTTCGAGTTCGGTCAAACGTGACTCCGCAGTATCGAGGTTCAATCTTGTCGCTTCATGTAATCTTGGAAGTTGCTGGCGTAGTCCTCGAGATTCTCATCCAGCATCGTCCGATACTGCTCGACGAAGTACTCGATTATCTCGGCCTTGCCCTCAAGAAGATCTTCTCCTGACTCCGCTTTGCAAGCGCTGATCCACGAATTGAATCGCGCCGTCGCGTACATCATCGATGCGCTAACCTTGCCACGATTAACTTTCTTGGTTTGATCATTGGCTATATCAATGTATGTGTCAGCTCTTTCGTAAAAGAGATCATCAACTTCTGTCGTCATGTTAACGTTTCCGTCTTGGAGAAATCGTGGATTGCCCGCTTGGGTCATTTAGGTAGCTGAAAATCGAGGCATCTGACCGTCAGCTAACGGCCAGAAGCGTTACCCGGTGCACTTGCCGCTAGAACAGTCCATTGTCGTTCTTTGATTCTGTAGTGGCGATCTGAAGCACGTCCCAATGCTCCACCACTTTCCCGTTTTCGTCAAAACGGAAAATGTCGATCCCTGCATAGTCTTCGCTTTGCGGCCATTCCTGGTGACAATGCAGTACAACGTAATCATCTTCCGCTATTGATCGTATGAAGTGCGTATTCTTACCTGGATACTCCGCGGCCATCCTGTCGAAATACTCGATGAACGCTTCTTTGCCGTCTGCGACATGAGGGTTGTGTTGGATGTACTCGTCGCCCGCGAACTTTTCGATGGCCTCACGCGGTTTGCACTGATTGAACATCAGGTCATAGAACGCCTGTGCGTTGCCCTTGTTCTTATCCGATTTTTCGCTCATTCATCATTCTCCGTTCCTGCAGACCAATGTCAGATTTGGGTCATCAGCAGACCGTCCCGCCAATACTAGCTGAATGTTCGCTTTCCGGGTGATGCGGACATTCAAATTGGGGCGCAGCAGCAATACAGAAGGCGCCATTGCCGCATACCGTCAATCGAGTACACTGTTCCGCAGATTTGCGCCAGGAATCGAATTTGCGATGGAAACAAGATCAATAGTCAATCGGATCATGTCGGGAAGCCTCGTGCTGCAGATTGCCATTGGCATTGTTGCGGGCACAGTTCTGTCGTTGATTTCGCCCGATGCCGCGAAGTCATCGATGCTGCTCGGCAACTTGTTCGTACAAGCGCTGAAAGCAGTCGCCCCGGTTCTGGTCCTGGTGCTGGTCGCATCTGCGATCGCGAATCGCCGAAAGAGCCACACGTCTCAATTGCGGCCGATCGTCCTGATGTACCTGGTCGGAACAGGTGCTGCGGCATTACTGGCCGTCACGATGAGCACACTGTTTCCGACGACCCTGGCGCTGCAAGTCACCGATGTCAGCAACTCCGCGCCGCAAGGCATCGCGGAAGTTCTGGGCGGGCTGCTGCATAAACTTGTCGATAACCCGGTCAACGCGATACTCAATGCCAATTACATCGGCATCCTGGTATGGGGCGTCTTGTTGGGCATCTTTTTGCATCACGCCGCCGACTCGACGCGGCAGCTTCTCGCGGATTTGTCGGATGCCGTGACGCATATCGTTCGGATCGTCATTCGCCTGGCGCCGATCGGCATCTTCGGCCTGGTCGCAGGCAACCTCGCGGTGTCCGGACTCTCAGTGCTGGCCAATTACGCGCAGATCCTGACCGTGCTTCTGAGCTGCATGTTCATCATGGCGCTACTTATCAATCCGTTGATTGTCTGGGTCAAGACGCGCCGGAATCCGTACCCGATCGTCTTCACCGCGCTGCGCGAAAGTGGCGTTACCGCATTCTTTACACGGAGCTCAGCGGCTAACATTCCGGTGAACCTTGCGCTTTGCGAACGTCTCGACCTCGAGAAAGACACCTACGCCGTGTCGATACCGCTCGGCGCAACGATCAACATGGGAGGGGCTGCCATCACAATCACAGTGCTCACGTTGGCGGCTACGCACACCTTGGGGATCGATGTCGACTTGCCCACCGCATTGCTGCTCAGTGTGATTGCAGCATTGTCGGCCTGCGGCGCGTCGGGTGTCGCCGGTGGTTCGCTATTGCTAATTCCACTGAGCTGTAGCCTGTTCGGCATATCGAACGATATCGCGATGCAGGTCGTCGCAGTCGGTTTCGTGATTAGCGTCTTGCAGGACTCGGCTGAAACGGCACTCAATAGTTCGACGGATGTGGTATTTACGGCCGCGGTAGCCGGAAAACAGTAACCGGATAGCCGTCAGAGTTTCGGTACCTGGCACCACTTTTCGAACTTATTGAATGTTTCGAACCTATTGGCAGCCCAAATAAGCTCCATAAGTTCGAAATGTTCGAAAAGTGGTGCCAGGTACCTGTTAGAGGATTGTCGGGTTGGGCGCGTCGCCGTAGACGTCTGTGGGATCGAAGACTTTCTTGGTATCGGTCCAGACCAGGTCGACGCGGCCGTCGACTTCGGTCTTGCCGAATTCCTCGCCCGTCGGCACCCGGCGGTAGAAGCAGCTGCGGTAGCCGACGTGACAGCTTGCGCCACCCTCGACCTCGACGCGCAGCCAGATGCAGTCCTGATCGTCATCGACCAGCAATTCCCGCACGCGTTGTACAAAACCGCTCGTCGCGCCTTTGTGCCAGAGAACCTGGCGGCTGCGGCTATAGTAATGTGCCTCGCCGGTCCGAATCGTCAGGCGGAGCGCCTCGGCGTTCATGAAGCCTTGCATCAGGAGTTCGCCCGAGTCTGCGTCGGTCGTGACCACGCTGATGAGTCCGCGATCGTCGAATTTCGGCGCGAGGTCGCTGCCTTCTTCGACCTGTTCGATGGACTCGCGGGCTTGAAATTTCACCTCGGTGCCCGACATTGCTGGTTCCTCTGCGACATTAGCGGGGACCGGCAGATTACAGGGCTCTGCCGACCTCGGCAATATTGCTATCATCCACTTTTTTGGGTTCACGCCTTTGGCCGAGACCACAGGCAACGCAGGCGCAATGACAATTAAGCTGCACGACACCCGGCAGGGCAGAAAAGTCCCGTTCGAACCTCTCGTAGACGGCGAGGTGACGATGTATCTCTGCGGTCCGACAGTCTACAACTATGCGCACATTGGCAACGCGCGGCCCGCTGTCGTGTTCGACCTGCTCGCACGCGTGCTGCGCCGTCGCTACAAGCTCACGTTCGCCCGTAACTTCACCGACGTCGACGACAAGATTAACGCGGCCTCGATCGAGACCGGCAAGCCGATCAACGAAATCACCGATAGGTTCATGCGGATCTACAATGAAGACATGGCTGCGCTCGGCGTCCTGTCTCCCGATATCGAGCCGCGGGCGACCGAACACATCGCCGAGATGGTCGAGATGATCGCGACACTGGTGGACAAAGGATTCGCCTACGAGTCCAGCGGCCACGTGTTGTTCGACGTCGGGGCGCACAAGGACTACGGCGCGTTGTCGAACCGTAGCCTCCGCGAAATGATTGCCGGCGCTCGCGTCGACGTTGCCGACTACAAGCGAAACGCCCACGACTTCGTGCTTTGGAAACCGTCGACGCCTGAACTCCCCGGTTGGGATTCACCGTGGGGCAGGGGCCGTCCCGGCTGGCACATCGAGTGCTCGGCGATGGCCGCGAAGCACCTTGGCGAGACGATCGATATTCACGCCGGTGGCCAGGACCTGATTTTCCCGCACCACGAAAATGAGCTGGCGCAGAGCAGTTGCGCGCACGATGGTAAGGACTTCGCGCGCTACTGGGTACACAACGGTTTCCTCAGTATTGACCACGAGAAGATGTCCAAGTCGATTGGCAACGTGCTGCTGGTGCACCAGCTCATCGAGACGATACCGGGTGAAGTAATCCGGATGGCATTATTGAGTGCGCATTATCGGCAGCCGTTGGACTGGTCGGATGAGACGGTCGAGTCGGCGCGGCGCATGCTTGACCGACTATACGGTGCCGTGCGCGGCATCAACGTGCCCGACGATATCCGGGCCACGGCCGAACCGCTGGATTCGGTCGTCGCGGCGCTCGAAGACGATCTCAACACGCCGAAGGCGATGGCGGAGTTCTTCGGACTCGCGAAACAGCTCAACAAAACGACTGACGAGAACGAGCAACAAAAGCTCGCGGCCGATATGTACGCGACGGGAGACCTGCTCGGATTACTGCAGATCGATCCCGAGGCCTGGTTTGCCGGGCATGTGGAAGGTGGGTTGTCGGCTGACGATATCGAAGCGATGATCGGGAAACGCAACGCGGCGCGTGCAGCGAGAGATTTCGCGGCCGCCGATTCGATCCGCGACGAGCTCGTTGCGGCCGGAGTGCAAATCGAAGACGGTCCCGAAGGGACGACCTGGCGCAGGTCATAGGCAGATCATGATCAGCGAAGTCGCAGCCGCACAGGAAGAGCTGGTCGAGGAATTCCGGTTCTTCGACAACTGGATGGACCGCTACCAATATCTGATTGACCTTGGTCGCCGGCTGCCCGAGTTTCCCGAAGCCGATCGCATCGACGAAAACAAGATTCGTGGCTGCCAGTCGCAGGTCTGGTTTGTTGCCAGTGAAAATGACGGACGACTCGAGTTTCGGGCGATCAGTGATGCCGCAATCGTGTCCGGGCTGATCGCGATGTTGCTGCGAATATACAGCGGCAGGCCTCCGCAGGATATTCTCGATACGCCGCCCGATTTCGTCGAGGCGTTGCAGCTGCAGGCACATCTCAGCCCGACACGCAGCAATGGTCTCGCTTCGATGCTGAAAGCCATTCGTATGTTCGCCACCGAGGCGCTGCAGGCAGCCTGATGGTCAATGCGGTCAGCCGCTTGCTGTCGTGGCCGCTGATCGGCATCGTCAAGCTGTACCGCATCGCGATCTCTCCCTGGCTCGGCGTCAATTGTCGCTTCCAGCCAAGCTGTGCCGAATACGCCATTGACGCTTTGCGCGAATATGGCGTACTGAAGGGCACCTGGCTTGCGGCGAAACGTATCGGCCGTTGCCATCCCTGGGGCGGTAGCGGCTACGATCCGGTACCGGGAACTGACAAGGACGACGATGAGCCTGCGTGACTACTTGCGCGAACTCGCGTATCCCGCGAGTTCATCGGCAACATTGATTGCGCTCGTGACCTTTGTACTGCTCAGCGGGCTCGTAGTATTCGCCGGACTGTTCGGCATCTGGTTGGCCGTCGTGACGGTCCCCGCATACCTGCGCTACCTGACGATGATTGCCGAGGCGCGCGCGAAAGACATCGAGGCCGCGCCACCCGGGATCGAGTACTTCACGCTCGTCGGTAACGCGTGGACCCTGTTCCCGGTCGTCCCCGTGCTGGTCATGGCGTTTCTGATACGCGAAACGGGCGAGGCTTTCGGCGAATTGCCAGCGACGTTCGTCGCGTTGGGATTCGCGGCATTATTGCCGGCCATCATCGGCGTGCTTGTCATTACTCATTCGATGCTGCAAAGCATCGATCCGCGCGCGATCGACCGTTTCATTCGTGGCTGTGGCGCCGCCTACTGGTACGCGCCCGCAACGGCCGTACTCGTGGTGCTGGTGCCGACGCTGCTCGGCTTTCTGCCGGTCTGGGTGCAACTCATCATGGAGATGTACCTCATTGCGGCTTTCTTCGCAGTGATCGGCGCAGTGACCCGGCAGCCGAATCTGTACGACGAGATCGACATGCCCGACGCAATGGAACCCGATGTCGAAAAAGTCCTCGCGGGACTGAGTCGCGATCGCATCAAGGTCGTGAATCATGCATACGGGTTTGCGAGCCGTGGTAATCGTGATGGCGGGCTCGAACATATCTACGACTGGCTCGTCAAAGACCCCGATCCGGATGCGGCCTGGCCGTGGTTCCTGGAGCAGATGCTGCGCTGGGAAGACACCTATCCTGCGCTGCTGCTCGCCCGGCAGTACCTTGGCCGTTTGCTGCAACACAACGACAAGGTCGGCGCCGTCAAACTGATGCTGCGCTGCCGCCTGGTCAACGCGGAATTTCGTCCTTTGATGGCCGATCTGCCGGCCGCGATGGCGGCCGCGGAGGCCTGCAAGAACGACGAGTTGCTACAAGCGCTCAGCCGCTAGCGCAAGCGGCACGGTGCCTGCGCGCCAGCAGGCCGTTATAGAAGTGGGCGATCGCGAGCACGACAGCGCCGATGATCGAAAATGCCCTGTCGGCCACGATGCCCAGCGAGTCGTGCGCGACGGTTGCCCCGATGGTGAGCAGAATGAGGCCCGTGGCTGCGCCGAGCACGACGCGCACGTTGCGGTGCCCGGCGAATCCGGTGCCGATAGCCAGAATGCTCAGCGGTACCACGATGAACAGCATCTGCACGTGCAGGTGACCGGCAGAAAATGGCAACAGGATCGGTAATGCGCCCACGAGGAACGGCAATGCCAGGCAATGCAAAAGGCACAGACCCGACAGACCGACGGCCGCGCCGTCGAGCCAGTCCGTAGATTTCGCAGGTGGTTGATTCATCCTGAGATGCCGTTATGCTGGACCGGTGGCGAGATAGAGTGCGCTGCCGGCGTTTCGGGGCGCAAATGATATAGTATAACAATATCAGCAGCAAGCCCTTATAAAACAGACAGTTATATGGAAACAGATTCACCGAGGAGACCATGGACAAACGCCTTCTGACCATTCTTCGTTGCCCGGTCTCGCACAAGGGCCTGGCGATCGCCAGGAGCGACATGCTCGCCCGGGTCAATGCCGCGATCGAGGCGGGTTCGCTCGCCAACCGCGATGGCAGCGTATTGTCGGAGCCTCTTGGTGAAGCACTCGTCACCGACGACAAAAAGCTCGTATACCCTGTCGCAAACGGGATCCCCGTACTGCTCGAGGGCGAGTCGATTAGCCTGGACCAGGTGGAATGATGAGGGCGAGGGTGTTTGCGTGAAAATCCAGGCAAACCAGCTCTCTTCCTACCTGAATAAAAACCTGGCGCCCTGTTACCTGGTTACTGGAGACGAGCACCTGCTCGTCGCGGAGGCGCTCGACAGCATTCGTCTCGCGGCACGCGAGAAAGGGTTCACTTCACGGGAGTCTCACGTCGCTGCCCGGTACTTCGACTGGGCCAGCCTGGCGGCATCGAGCGCCAACCTGTCGCTGTTCGCCGAGCAGCGCATCATCGAATTGCGCCTGCCGACGGGCAAACCGGGCACGGAAGGCAGCAAAGCCATCGTCGCACTCATGGACCAGCTCGGGCCCGAATTGATGTTGATCGTCAGTGCGCCGAAGCTGGACGGTAATAGTACGAAGTCGAAGTGGGTGAAGGCGCTGGATGCGAACGGTGTCTTTCTGCCGATCTGGCCTGTAGGCGTGCGTGAGCTTCCTGGCTGGGTCGATGCTCGAATGCGCGCCGCGGGGCTGCAGCCGGAGCGTGCCGCCGCGACGCTGATCGCCGACCGCGTCGAGGGGAACTTGCTGGCTGCCAACCAGGAAATCGAGAAACTGCGTTTGTTGCTCGGCGAAGGTCCGGTCTCTGCAGAGGAAGTCGCGGATGCTGTTGCGAACAGCAGCCGCTACGACGTTTATAAGCTCGTCGATGCCACGCTCGCGGGGGATGCGCAGCGCGCCGTGAAAATCCTCAGCGGCCTGCAAGCCGAGGGAGTGGAACCGGTCATCGTTTACTGGGCACTCGGCCGCGAACTTCGAGTACTGGCCAGCCTTGCGGACGCGGTTCAGCAACGCGTTGACCTCGGGGCGGCGATGCAGAAAGCGGGAGTCTGGCGCAACCGGCAGGGCCTGGTGCGCAGCTGCGTAAGCCGGGTTCCGGATGGTAGATTCCATCACCTGTTGCAGGCCGTCGGTCGTGGCGATGCAGCTGCGAAAGGCCAGTTACGCGCCGACCCCTGGCAACTGGCTACGGATATCGTGCTTGGCCTTGCGTGCGCCGGAAAACGTGCGGCATGACGCGGCTGCGCAAAGGAACGCCCACTTGACGGGCCCGATCGGCGTTTTCGGCGGCACCTTTGATCCGATTCACTACGGCCACCTGCGAACGGCGTTCGAGATGCTGCAGGCGCTGGCGTTCGAAGAAGTCCGCTTCATGCCCTGCGGCGATCCGCCACATCGTGGCATCACGTTCGCTGACGCGGAATTGCGGTTGAAAATGGTGCGCCTGGCGACGGCGGGACAGACAGGCTTAGTTGTCGATGATCGCGAACTGCGGCGTGACGGGCCGTCCTACTCGGTCGATACGCTCGCGAGCCTGCGGGAGGAATTTCCGGACCGTTCGTTGGGTCTTATAGTCGGAATGGACGCGTTTCTCGGCCTGCCCGACTGGTATCGATGGGAAGAAATCCTGGATTTTGCCCACATTGTGGTGGCCCACAGGCCGGGCTGGAAAGCACCGGACTATGGCACGCTCGGTAAGCTGTTGGAGGAGCGAGGAACCCACCGGGTGCAGGACCTGCACGACGGGCCGAATGGCGGGATACATGTCCACGCCGTGACGCAGCTGGAAATAGCGTCGACGGAGATCAGGGAACTCGTTGCGGCTGGCCGCGACCCGCGATTTCTGATGCCCGATGCCGTGCGTGACCTTATTATCGACAGCGCATGTTATGCGAATGAAACATCTTGATTGAGGAGACAGACCAGGTATGGCAAAAGAGCAGCGCGCATGAATAGCGAGCAATTGAGTGAACTGGTCGTCGACGCGCTCGACGACATCAAGGGGCAGGATATCGTCAAGCTGGATGTCCGCGACATGACGACTGTGACCGACTACATGGTCGTCGCGAGCGGGACGTCGAACAGGCACGTACAGGCCCTGGCCGAAAATGTGGCGGAAATAGCCAAGGCAGCCGGACACAAGCCCATCGGCGTCGAAGGCGAAAGTGGTGGCGAGTGGGTATTGCTCGATCTGCAGGACACGCTGGTGCACGTCATGCTACCCAAAGTGCGCGACTTCTATAATCTGGAGAAACTCTGGTCGCTCAGTCCGGCCGGAGGCCTTGCCGCGAAAGACCGGTAAGGGCATGAAGGGAGGATAAGCGGCATGCACATCCGGCTCATTGCCGTCGGCGATCGCCAGCCGCCATGGGTCGATGAGGCATTCCGCAATTACAGCGGGCGCTTCCCATCGCAATGGAAGTTCCGGATGGACGTTATCGCGACCGCAAAAAGAAGCAAGGCCGAGAGCGCGAGGCGTGCCATCGAGGCCGAAGGTGAGCTGATACTCGGCAAGCTCGCCGGTGATGAGCAGGCCGTACTGCTCGACGAGAGAGGCAAGCAATTGACCAGCAAGTCCCTTGCAGGCCGTTTGTCCGGGTGGCAGGCGGACGGTCGCGACCTGGCATTCATCATTGGCGGCCCGGACGGTGTGTCGGATGAGTGCCGCCAGCGTGCCGACTTCGCCTGGTCGCTATCGGATCTGACGCTGCCGCATGGCCTGGCGCGCGTGCTGCTCGTTGAGCAACTGTATCGCGCCTGGTCGCTAGCGTCGGGCCATCCGTACCACCGTTCCTGAGCGGTCGCACAATGCCAGTGCCAGTGCTCCACCTTGCTTCTTCGTCACCTCGCCGCAGCGCCATACTCGAGCGCATGGGTCTCGACTTTACGGCCGCCGGTGTGGCCGTCGACGAGCAGCAGTGGGCCGGGGAAGCGGCGGATGTCATGGTCGTTCGGCTCGCGATCGAGAAGGCCAGGGCAGCGGAGTGCGCCCCGGGGACGGTGATTATTGGAGCCGATACTGCGGTCGTTCTGGATCGTGAGGTATTCGGCAAGCCGCGTGACGAGGCAGATGGCCTGCGCATGCTGGCTGCCCTGTCTGGCCACAGGCACGAGGTTATGACCGGTGTTGCGGTGTGCTCGGATGGCGGGGTGCAGAGTGCGCTGTCGGTGACGGCGGTGAAATTTCGCGAGATCGGTCCTGACGAAGCGCTCGAGTACTGGCAAAGTGGGGAGCCCGCTGACAAGGCGGGCGCCTACGCGATCCAGGGGCTCGCCGGCGCCTTTGTCGAGGACGTTATCGGGAGTTACACCGGCGTCGTCGGTCTGCCCGTATTGGAGACCGCGCGACTGCTGCAGCTGGCAGGCATAGAGCCTAGGGCCGCGTTGAAGGACGAGCTATGAGCGACGAGTCGCGAAAAGAAGAGATACTGATCAACGTGACGCCCTCCGAGGTGCGCGCTGCGCTGCTCGAGAACGGCATTCTGCAGGAGGTCTTCATCGAACGCGCCGCGCGGCGTGGCCTGATCAGCAATATTTACAATGGCACGGTGTCGCGTGTTTTGCCGGGCATGCAGGCAGCATTCATCGATATCGGACTCGATCGCACGGCGTTCCTGCATGTATCCGACATCGCTCCTAATGGTGATCAGGGTGACACGCCTGCAGAAGAGTTGCCCGACATACGCGAGCTGATACGCGAAGGCGACCGGCTGCTCGTACAGGTCGTCAAGGACCCCCTCGGCAACAAGGGCGCGCGACTGACAACCTTCATCACCTTACCCTCGCGGCACCTCGTGCTTTTGCCGCGCAGCGCCAGCGTTGGTGTTTCCGCCCGCATCGAACAGGACGAGGAGCGCGAACGCCTGCGGTCGATGGTCGAGGAGTTGTTGGCCGAGCGAGGGCTCGAATGTGGTGCGATTGTACGCACGGCCGCAGAGGGCGCCGACCGCGAGCCGCTGATGGCGGACCTCCAATACCTTACGAAGCTCTGGGATGTCATTCAGGAACGGTGCAGGAACGGTGAGGTAAAACACCTGGTAAACGAGGACCTGTCGCTGCCGTTGCGCGTGCTTCGGGATCTCGCGACGAGTGACGTGGAGACAATACTCGTTGATTCGAAAGAAGATTTCGAGTCTATGCACGAATTTGCGGCGACGTTCCTGCCGGGCGTCGAGTCGCGGCTGGCGCACTATCAGCGGCGGCGACCGATCTTCGATCTGCATGGCATCGAGGACGAGATTCTCAAGGCACTGGACCGGAGTATCCCGCTGAAATCCGGAGGCTACGTGATATTCGATCAGACCGAGGCGATGACGACGGTCGACGTCAACACGGGTGCCTATGTCGGCCACCGCAATCTCGAGGAAACGATATACCGCACCAACCTCGAGGCAGCGATGACGATCGCGCGTCAGCTCAGGCTCAGGAACCTGGGCGGCATCATCATCATCGATTTCATCGATATGGACGAAGTGCCACATCGCGAAAACGTACTCGCCGTCCTCGAGCAATCGCTCGCGGGCGATCACGCCCGGCACCAGATCACGCCCATATCGCCGCTCGGCCTTGTCGAAATGACGCGGAAGCGCACGCGGGAAAGTTTGCAGCACATTCTCGGTGAGGACTGTCCAGGTTGCGAGGGGCGCGGCTTCGTGTTGACGGCCGAAACCGTCTGTTTCGAGATATTTCGCGAGGTAATTCGTCAGGCGCGGCAATTCGAGTTCGATGAAGCCCTGGTGCTGGCACACCAGGACGTCATCGAGTTGTTACTGGACGAACAGGCTGACAGCCTCGCGACACTCTGCGAGCAGACCGGCAAGTCGATCCGCCTGCAGACGGAATCGCTCTATCTCCAGGACCAGTTCGACGTCGTCCTGATGTAGCGACGAGCAAATACAGATGAAGATTTTCCTGCAACGCCTGTTCAAGTTCCTCGCCTACCTGGCGGCCGGCGTTGTCATCCTGCTCGCGATCGCGGTCGGGCTGTTTCGCCTGTTCTTGCCGCGCCTGCCCGAGTACCAGGACGAGATCAAATCCTGGGCGAGTGCGGCAATCGGCATGCAGGTGGAATTCTCCGGCATGGATGCGCGGTGGGGCCTGAGCGGGCCGCAGCTCGAGTTCTATGATACGGAACTGGTCCGCGGCGCCACGATGACGCGTGTCATTGCGGCCGAGCAGGTCAGCATAGGTGTTGCATTGACGCGCCTGCTTGTCGATCGCACGCTGGTGGTCGATCGGGTCGTCGTCCGCGGTACAACTGTGGAGGTCCGGCAGTTACCGAATGACCGCTGGTGGGTTCAGGGTAAGCCGGTAAGCGAGCTCCTGGATTTTCCCGATAGCGACGGGAGCAAGCTCGGCGATATCGAGTTTATTGCCGAGCAGGTCGAGCTGCAGCTCATCCGGCCAGGCGACGAGCGGCCAACGTTTTTCGATATCGACAGAGTCGTCGTGCGCAGTGACGAGCAACGCCTGGCAGTAGAAGGCAATGTGCGCCTGCCCCCGTCGCTCGGCCGCGGGTTGCGCATCGACGCCAGGCAATTAATGGATGAAGCTGGGGAAAGCCGCGGCTGGGACGTCACGTTGGAGGGTGCAGACGTCATCCTTGCCGGGCTCGCCGGCATCGATCGCTCGCGCAATTGGCCGCTGAACTCAGGCGTCGGCAATCTCGACGTGGCCTTCGCCTGGCTCGACGGTCACGTGCAGAGTGCGACTGCGGAATTCGAATTCGACGAAATAACAATCGCGTCCGCCGAGGAATTTTCGATGGTCGGACGGGCAGAGTATCGCAGCGATCCAGGCGGCTGGTTGGCGGCATTGAACGACTTCCGCATCAGCTCGGCTAACGGTACCTGGCCCGAATCGTCCTTGCGTCTCGAAACCAGTATTGACCGCGACGGCAACGTCGTGATGATCGATGCCCGCGGCGATTTCGCGAACCTGAGCGACGTAAACCTGGTCGCGCCGCTGCTCGACAAGGATCGTCGGGCGGTGCTTGACGAGTTCGCACCGGATGGCATCGTGCGCAACCTGATTGCGACGGTATCGGATGTGCATACGGACAATCCGCGCTATGCGGCTTCGGCGGACCTGGAAGACGTCGGTATTGCCGCGACCGGGGAGCGTCCGGGGATTCGGGGGTTCACGGGAAGATTACGTGCGGACCACTCCGGCGGGCGACTGGAAATTCAGTCCGACGACATGGTTCTGGACCTGGGGGAATTTCTTTCCGAGAAAGTGCCGATCGACGCGGCCAGCGGCACGGTCATCTGGCGCCGCAGCGGCGAGCAGATCACGGTGCTATCCGACAACATCACGATCAGTAATGCCGACTTGCACAGCCAGAGCAATGTCCAGGTGACGCTCGGCAAGGGGGAGTCGCCGGTCATAGACCTGGTATCGAACTGGAGCATCTCCGACGTCGGTTCGGCCAAGCGATTTATTCCCGCGCAGGTAATGCACCAGAAGTTATACGACTGGTTCCAGGATGCGCTCGTGTCGGGCCGTATTCCCCGCGGTACGACCCGGCTGCACGGGCCACTGGACAAATTCCCGTTCGATGGTGGCGAAGGTCGCTTCCTGCTGGAGGCGAATGTCCGCGATATGACGTTCCAGTTTCTGAAGGACTGGCCCGCAGCGGAGATAATCGACCTCGACGTCACGCTCGATAACACGCGACTTCATTCCGAGCGCAATCGTTCCATCAATCGCGGGCGCGAACTCGTGGACGCGAAAATCGAGATCGGTGACGTGCGCAAACCGATTTTGACGATCGACTCATTCTCGACGGGGACGCTCGAGTCTATTCATGCATATGCCGAGAACAGTCCGATCGCGAGGCTGTTCGGTGGGCACCTGACGCGCGTGCGCGTCGCCGGCGATGCGTCGTTCAAGTTAGACCTGATGGTGCCGATTACCGACTGGCGCAACTTTACGCTCTCGGCCCGCATCGTGGCTAATGACGGATCGCTGCAGGTCGAGGGCTTCAACCCGCCGGTAACGGGACTCAGCGGTGCGGTGATGATCGATCGCGAGAGCGTCACGAGCGAGGCGCTTGGCGGGCAGTTCCTTGGCCATCCCGTCACGATTGACCTCATGAACGCGCCGGATGAACTGCCCGAGTTTCAGGTCGTCGCAAGAGCGCGCGGTGACGTGGACTCGACCGGTCTCGTTGACGAACTGGGACTGCCGCTCGGCGGACTCGTCGCAGGCCAAACTGATTACACGGCCGATCTGCTTTTCCCCCGTGGCAAGCAGGAAGTGCCCGTGCCATTTACCGTGCGCGTGACGAGCGACCTGGTCGGACTGGCCGTCAATTTGCCCGAGCCTTTCCTGAAGCCGGCTGCGGAGAAGGCCAGCATCAGTGGCGATATTGTTTTCATACCGGGCGGCCAGCGAATAGAGAGTTACGGCAATGCGGATGGCGGAGTCGGCTGGCAGATCGCGTTCACGCACGATGGCGATATCTGGGACCTCGAGCGCGGCACGGTGGCGCTCGGCAACGGCGAGCTCACCGAAGCGGAGACCCGCGGCCTGCATATCCGTGGGAACGTTGAACAGGTCAGGCTGGACGACTGGCTGCGCCTGTCCAGGGGTAACGCGTCGCGCAGTGGCACTGCGGAGCGCATCCGTTCGATCGACGTCGACGTCGCGAACCTGCGGGTGCTCGGACAACACCTGCAGGGTCATCACGTGCGGGTCGACCGCAGCGCCCGCGACTGGCTCGTGCAGGTCGAGGGCGACAATGTGATGGGCTCCGTGTTCGTGCCCTACGATTTCGGATCCGATCGTGCCCTGGTTCTGGACATGGAGCGTCTCATGCTACCGGGTGACGAAGAGAGCCTTGTCCAGGCCGAGGAACAGGTTCACCCGAACACGCTGCCGCCAATTAACGTGACCGCGAAGGAGTTTGGGCTCGGCGATCGTTTCTTTGGTGCCGTGGAAGTGCAGTTTGCGCGGACCGCCGACGGCCTTGTCGCCGAGACCTTCACCGCGAAGGATGCAACGTTCGAAATCGTTGGCAATGCGCGCTGGGTCAACGATGCGGCAGACCCTCTCGGACACCGTAGCTACCTGATGGCAACGCTGACGAGCACGGACATTGGAAGCACGATGCAACGACTTGCCTACCAGCCCGGCATCATTGGCGATGACATGACGATGTTGTTCGACCTGAACTGGTCGGGCGGCCCGCGAGAAGATATTTTCGATTCGCTGAATGGCGACGTTAGTGTGCGTTTCGGCGCAGGCCAACTCAACGAAGTTGAGCCGGGTGCGGGGCGCCTGTTCGGACTGATGAGTGTCATCGCGTTGCCGCGACGGCTGTCGCTCGATTTCACGGACGTGTTTGACAAGGGCTTCGGCTTCGACAAGATCGACGGCGCCTTCCATATTGTCGACGGTGAAGCGTATACCTGTAACCTGTCTCTCGAGGGACCCGCTGCAGACATTGCGATCATCGGGCGCGCCAGCCTGACGAGCAGGGAGTACGAGCAGGTGGCTGCTGTCAGCGCGAACTTCGGCAATACCTTGCCTGTAGTCGGTGCCGTCATGGCGGGACCGCAGGCCGCAGCCGCACTGCTCATATTCTCGCAGATCTTCAAGAAACCGTTGCAGGAGATGGGCCAGGTCTATTATGGGATCGATGGCTCCTGGGATGACCCGCTGGTCGAAAGTAGCGATGCCGCTAGCTTTGCGGCGAGCGCCGAACTTGCAGGTTGCATCCTGGAATCAGAGTAGAATCGGGCCCCACTGAAATTCGCTTGAAGGAGTGCGCTGTGCGTGTCGCAGCTATTCAGATGAACAGCGGCGCGGACGTGTCGCAAAACCTGGATCTTGCCGGCGGCTTGCTTCGCGATGCGGCGAGCGACGGTTGTACGCTCGCGGTCCTGCCTGAGAACTTCGCTTTGATGCCGGAGCAAGGGCGCGACAAGAACAGGCATGCAGAGCATCCGGGCGATGGCCCGATCCAGGACTTCCTTGCGAAAACGGCGGGGGATCTGGGGCTCTGGATCATCGCTGGCAGTATGCCGCTCGTCTCACCCGAAGGAGAGCGTGTCTACGGCGCGTGCCTCGCGATCGACGATGACGGGCGCACGCGGGCCATCTACCGCAAGATCCACCTTTTCGATGTCGACCTGCCTGACCGCGAAGAGTCATACCGCGAATCGCATTCGATGTACCCGGGCGACGAGCCCGTGACGGTAACCACGCCGGCCGGCCGTGTCGGCGTAACGATCTGCTACGACCTGCGTTTCCCGGAGCTCTATCGGACGCTGGTCGACGAAGGCGCGAGTGTGTTTACTGTGCCGGCCGCATTTACGGTCGTCACGGGCAAGGCTCACTGGCATACGCTGCTGCGGGCGCGCGCCATCGAAAACCTTGCATACGTTATTGCGCCAGGTCAGTTCGGCGAGCATCCCGATAATCGCGAGACCTTCGGGCACTCGTTGATTGTCGATCCCTGGGGCCGGATCATTGCTGAGCAGGCGGCAGGCAACGGCGTCGTCGCGGCTGATATTGATCCGGAAGAGCCCGCAAAGCTCCGCGAGAGTTTTCCAGCGCTCGCCAACAGACGCCTTTAGGAGATTTCATTGGGTAACGACGTGAGTCCGATCGAATCGGTCATGGCGCACATGCTGGCGCCGGCAGGACTCGAAGAAAGGCATCTCAATGCGACACTCGGCAGCATCGTTCGGGGCGGTGTTGACTACGCGGATCTTTATTTCCAGGTGTCACGCCAGGAAAGCTGGTCGCTTGAGGACGGCATCATTCGGGAGGGCAGCTTCAGTCTTGATCAAGGCGTCGGCGTGCGCGCCGTCAGCGGCGAGAAAACCGGTTTCGCCTATTCCGACGAACTGTTGTTGCCGGCGCTCGAGCGTGCGGCGCAGGCGGCGCGTGCGATTGCGAGGCAGGGTGAGACGAAGCGCATTCCCGCCTGGCACCGCGGTGTCGTTGCGCCGCTCTATCCTGCCGCCGACCCGACGACAAGCCTCAGTGACGGAGACAAAACGGCGTTGATCGCTCGCATCGACACGGGGACCAGGGCGCTCGATTCACGCGTCAAGCAGGTCATGATCAGCATGACCAGTGGCCAGGACCTGGTGCTCGTCGCCGCCTCCGACGGCACGCTGGCGGCCGATGTGCGGCCGCTCGTGCGGTTCAACGTCAGCGTGATTCTCGAGCAGGACGGGCGCCGGGAGCAGGGCTACTCCGGCGGCGGTTCGCGAACCGATCTCACGTATTTCCTGTCAGGCGACCGGCCAATGGAGTACGCCCGCGAGGCCGTGCGCCAGGCATTGGTTGCACTCGATGCCGTACCGGCACCCGCAGGCACAATGCCGGTCGTGCTCGGCCCGGGCTGGCCCGGAATTCTCTTGCACGAAGCAGTCGGACACGGTCTCGAGGGCGACTTCAACCGCAAGGGCACGTCGGCGTTTTCGGGCAAGATCGGGGAGAGGGTCGCAGCACCCCATTGCACAATTGTCGACGATGGCACCTTGCCAAACCGGCGCGGCTCGCTCGCAATTGACGACGAGGGCACGCCGGGGCAATACAACGTGCTCATTGAAAACGGCATCTTGCGCGGCTACATGCAGGACAAGCTCAATGCCCGCCTGATGGGTGTGGCGCCGACGGGGAACGGTCGCCGCGAATCGTTCGCGCACACGCCGATGCCTCGTATGACCAATACCTACATGCTTGCCGGCCCTCACGACCCGGAAGAGATCGTCGCGTCCGTCGACAAGGGACTGTACGCGCCCAATTTCGGTGGTGGGCAGGTGGATATCACGTCAGGCAAGTTCGTGTTTTCGGCCAGCGAGGCGTACCTGATCGAAAAAGGCAAAATCACGACGCCTGTGAAGGGTGCGATGCTGATTGGTGATGGTCCGGAAGCGCTGAAGAAGATTTCAATGGTAGGCAATGACCTCGAACTGGACAGCGGCGTCGGCACCTGTGGCAAGGACGGCCAGTCGGTACCGGTCGGCGTGGGTCAGCCGACGCTCCGGATCGACGAGCTCACGGTCGGCGGCACTGCCTGACCGATTTTTTAGACGGTACCTGGCACCACTTTTCGAACGTTTCGAACATTTGGGTCGTGTAGCTTTATTGAATATTGACTTGCCAAATGTTCGAAACGTTCGAAAAGTGGTGCCAGGTACCGCTCGTTGAAGGTGACGCCGATTTGCGACAAGAATCGCACAACCACGGGTGTCGCAGCGATGCGACTATTTACATAAGCTCGAGATTTCGCGTAAATTCAAGGCTTGTGAGCTACCTCACTGCGCGCAAAAAATCTCTGCGGTAAAGTCGCAAACGTCTCAAGGAGGAAACCGGATCATGGCATTCGAGAGCACAATAACTGAAAAAGACATGGACTTGGCGTCGCAGAACCTCGTACAGGGACTCCATGGCGACAAGGGCGATTACGAACCTGACCTGTCAGTCGACGGTCTCTCCGACTCGATACTCGCACGGCTTCTGCGCTTATTCCGCCTCGCCTGATCGCGACCGGCTGCGGCCGAAATTTCATCGTTGAACTGTTTTTACGGCCCGTGGCCGTGCGGCCTGCCCGACTGGACGGCGGGGCGGCGGCCGTGGACAATGGTTCGCCCCGGGGACTTCGATTCAGGCGCCATGTGGGTTTCGAAACCGATCTACGAGAGCTTGCCGTATTTCTACCTGCTGGTGGGGGTGCTCTCGCTGGCTTCCTCAATGTACGTCAATCACTGGTACTGGCCGACGATCTGCTTCGTTACCGGTATGGTATGCCTTGTTGCCGGGCTGGTCGTATTGCTGAAACGCCGTGATGCCCGGGGCGCCGACCACTAGGGCGGCCGCAAACTAAGCTGGATTCTGCCCCGCCTTGCTTGGGCTAACGACCGGCGGGACGTCGTCGTGGGTGTCCTCGAAGTCTTCTTCTGCGGGTACTTCATCGCCAGTGATGAGCAGGTTGGTATAGACGAGTTCATGCGCTCCGAGCGTGAGAATGTCGCCGTCTTCGAGCTGGCGTTTCTTGACCTGCGCCTCGCCGATGAATACTCCGTTCGTGCTGTTCAGGTCTTCGATCACGCAGCGTTCGCCATCACAGACCAATTGCATGTGATGCCGGCTGACGAACTTACTTTTGATGTAAATCTCGTTGTCCGGCGAACGGCCGACAATGATCCGGCCAGGCGGAAACGTATGCACCGATTCGGTTTTCCCATCGTTGCGAACTTCTATCTGCATGACATGTGATTCTGTGCCCGGGCGGTGACGGGTGATCTCCTGCAGCTGGGCGAAAGTGCCGGTATTGCTTTCGTGCTCCTGCCAGTCGAGCTCGGTAACGGCAGTCATGATGTCGTCGATCTCGACGCCCGGTTTCTGGTCGGCGAAAGCGCATAGCAGCGCCGAGTCGCACAAGGAATTGATGAGCCTCGGCACACCGCCGGTATAGCGATAAATCACGTCCAGGCAGTCCGGCGCGATCAAGGACTCCGGCTGTCCACCCGCTATCCTCAGGCGATGGTCAATGTAGGCACGTGTGTCGAGCTTGTCGAGCGGGCCGAGGTGAAAGCGCAGCCTAACTCTTTGTACGAGTTGTTTGAGTTTCGGCGAATTGAGCGTGTCGCGAAGCTCCGGCTGGCCAGCAAGGATGATACGCAGTACTTTTTCCTTGTGCGTCTCGATGCCCGACAGCATGCGGATCTCCTCAAGCACCTTCATCGACAGGTTTTGCGCCTCGTCGACGATCAGCACCACTTTCTTGTCATTGCTGTATTGCTCGATCAGGAACATGTTGAGCATATCGAGCAGTTCCACCTTGCGCTTCTGGAACGGCTTGAAGCCGAATTCGGTCAGCGTAGCCTGCAGGAACTGCGTCGCGGTCAGCTGCGTTTGCGAAACGACCGCATAGACGACATTGTCGTCCAGCTCGGTAAGGAACGACTGCAGCAACGTGGTTTTGCCAGAGCCGATGTCGCCTGTAATGACGACGAAGCCGTCCGCGAGCCAGATTGTGGACTCCATATAGGCCTTTGCCCTGGCGTGCTGCTTGCTCCAGTACACGAACCCGGGGTCGGGCGTCAGCCGGAATGGCTGTTCTTTGAGTTTGAAGTGTTCGAGATACGACATGTCGTCAGATTATAGGGCCACCGGTAATTTTTTGGTTGTGCATCAAACGCTTCTGCAGCGGCACAGGCGCAGTTTACCTGCTTTTTCACACGCCCCGCCAATACCAATGCCCGGGTCCAGGGGTCGATTACGTCACACTTTTCGAAGTCCATCGAGTATTCCCTGCAGCCGGTCATCGCGCTCGTCGGCGGTCGCGGCAACGACCGTAATATGCCCGAGCTTGCGACCCGCCCGGGCGGCCTTGCCATAATCGTGTAACCAGCAATCTGCGGCCGGCAAGGCACGTGCTGCGTCAGGGATTTCACCGACCAGGTTCAGCATGCCGGCGTGGCCACGGCAGGCAGTCGACCCGAGCGGCTGGTCGGTGACCGCCAGGAGGTGATTCGTGAACTGGCTCGTTGCCGCGCCTTCAATGGTCCAGTGGCCTGAATTATGGACCCGGGGCGCAAACTCGTTAACGAGCAGATGCCCGTCGGCGACAAATAGCTCCAGGGCCAGCACGCCAACATAATTGAGGTGCGTCAGCAGCTCACCGACGTAATACTCAGCCAGCGCGGCCAGCTCCGGCGCCTCCACGGGCGCGCGAGACAGGTGCAGAATGCCGTCGGCATGTTCGTTCTGAGTCAGCGGGTAAGTCGCAATGTCACCGTTGACGTTACGTACGCCGATCGCCGATACCTCGTAGTCGAACGGCACCCATTCCTCGACGATCAGTGGTTGCAGGCCGAGTGTGCGCCAGGCCGCATCGACGTCATCGGCACTGCGAACGACGAACTGGCCCTTGCCGTCATAACCGAAACGCCGGGTCTTGACGACGAGTGGTAGTCCAATCTCGTCGACGGCGTCCTGCAGATCCTGTTTCGAATCGACTGCACGGTATTTCGGCAACGGAATTTGCAGGCTGTCGAACAGGCGTTTCTCCGCAAGCCGGTCCTGTGCATGGCGTAACGCATCCGGCGGTGGATAGATCGCGACGCGCTCGCTGATTTGTAAGAGCGCCTCGACAGGCACGTTTTCGAATTCGTAGGTGACCACATCGCAATCTGCAGCCAGGGTCGCGAGCGCTTCGGGATCGTCGAAGGGGCGCCTGGTAACCTCGCCAACGTCTGCCGCTGGTGGAGACTCGGAAGGATCGATGAAACGGCACTCGATACCAAGGTCGCGCGCTGCAAATCCGAGCATCTGGCCGAGTTGCCCGGCGCCAATGATGCCGATGCGCATGGTGGCTTGTTTAGCTTCGCGGGTCGGGATTCGCCAGGACTCCGTCCGTCTGGTCCTGGCGGAATCGGTCGAGTGCGTTGGCGACATCCGCGTCGTCATTGGCGACGATGGCCGCGGCGAGCAGGGCGGCATTGATGGCGCCGGCCTTGCCGATGGCCATCGTACCGACGGGAATTCCCGCCGGCATCTGGACGATCGACAGCAGGGAGTCCTGGCCGCTCAACGCTTTTGACTGCACGGGAACGCCGAGCACGGGCACACGAGTCTTCGCCGCCGTCATGCCCGGTAAGTGCGCCGCGCCGCCAGCGCCGGCAATGATGACCTTGAGGCCACGCTCGAGCGCGGACCCGGCATACTCGAACAACAGGTCAGGGGTGCGATGCGCGGAGACAACACGAATTTCGTGGCTCACTCCGAGTTGCTCGAGAATTTCGCTGGCGTGCCGCATTGTGTCCCAATCGGACTGCGAGCCCATGATGATGCCGACCTGGTGTGTCATCGCGGAATTCTATCATCCTGTACGCGAGCCAGCAGCGCGCCGTGGATATTCTGAAAAATTTGCCTGCGAATGTGCTTCGCCGTGCGCTCGTTCACGGTGCGTTGCAGTTCGGTCAGGAGTTCGCCGAGTGTTTCGACGGCGGCCTCCGTCGCTTGCCCGTACTCCGCAATCGCGGGGTGTCCTCCGCCGATGATCCGGTCGCGCCAGCGTTCCGCGTCGGAAAATACGCGCTTGGCAACCCGGTGATCTGCAGTTCTGGCGTCGAGCGCCTGCCGTATCGCCTGTGCGTCGGCATCGCGCATCAATTTGCCAATGAGTTGCTTCTGGCGGCGCAATGCGCCTTGGGCCGTCATCGTTGACGCTTCGAGCACGGCGTCTCTGAGCCGTTCGTCGAGCGGCAGATTCTGCAGCTCGCCGGCAGTGAAGTCGATGAGTCGCTCACCGAGTTCCTGCAGCTGGAGGTATTCGCGTTTTCGGGCCGTTTTGCTGGGCTTTGTCTGGGTCACCGGCTAAGCTACTCCGCTTGATCAGTCCGGGTCGGCGACGGGGCGGCAGTCTAGCATGCCCCCTGGCCGGTCGCCGGGCGATTACGGAACACACGGAATCGGGGAATCGTTCCATGCGGGAGCCCGCAACAATCCGATCACTCGGGCAAGCTGAACTCGAGGCTGTTGTCAGTAGCGCGCTCGATGAAGCGCGAGCGCGCGGTGCCGACCAGGCGGAAGTCGCCGTCAGTCACGACATTGGCCTGTCGGCAACGGCCCGGCTCGGCGATGTTGAACATCTCGAGTACACGAATGACCGGGGCATCGGCATTACTGTTTACTGCGGTTCGCGCAAGGGCAGCGCCAGCACGTCCGATATCTCGTCGGAAGCGATCGGCGAGGCAGTTGGCAAGGCCTGCACGTTCGCGACCTTCACTGCCGAAGACAAGCACTCCGGGCTCGCGGATGCCGATCGCATGGCCTCGGACGTGCCCGACTTGCAGCTCGACCACCCGTGGGCACTGGAAGCGACCGCCGCCATCGAGATGGCAATCGCCTGCGAGGCTGCGGCGCTGAATTACGACAAGCGCATCACGAACTCCGAAGGTGCGACCGTGTGGACCAACCGTGGTGCGCGCGCCTACGGCAATACGCACGGTTTCATTGGCTGTTTCACAAAGACCGGGCACGGCATCAGCTGCGCAGTCGTTGGGGAAGCCGACGGCGATATGCAGCGCGACTATTTTTACAGTGCGGCGCGTGATCCCGCGGAACTGGACGCGGCAGAAGAGATTGGCGAAATGGCGGCAGGACGAGCCGTCAAAAGACTGGGCGCACGAAAGATCGCTACGACAAAAGCTCCCGTCCTGTTCACTCCCGAACTCGCCCGGGGCTTCATCGGCCATGCCATGGGCGCGATAGCGGGCGGCGCCCAGTATCGGCGATCGTCATTCCTGCTCGATGCGGTCGGGGAAAAGATCTTTCCCGATTTCATGAACGTCGAAGAGCGGCCACACATTCCGAAAGGCATGGCAAGTGCACCGTACGATGCCGAGGGTGTTGCAACCTGGGATCGGGATATCGTGTCAGGCGGCGTGCTGCAGGGTTACATCCTCAGCAGCTACTCGGCACGCCGGCTCGGTCTCGGGACCACCGCGAATGCCGGCGGTGCGCAAAATCTGATTGTGCCGGGCAACGCTGAAGATCTCGAATCGTTGCTCGCTGAAATGGGCACAGGCTTGCTGGTCGAGGAACTGATCGGGCACGGCATCAATTCCGTTACGGGCGATTACTCACGCGGTGCCGTCGGCCAGTGGGTCGAAAACGGCGAGATTCAGTTCCCGGTGCACGAGGTAACCATCGCCGGAAATCTGCGTGATCTGTATTCGCGCATCGTTGCCGTGGGTCGCGATCAGGATCGTCGCGGCGGCATACTCTGTGGATCACTCCTGGTCGACGGGATGACCATTGCCGGTAGCTGACTGCCCGGAAGCTGATTGCTTCGTCGTTTCCGATTCCGCCTCATCCAAAAGGTCGGACAAGGTCCTGTCACCGATCGTCCCGTAGACAGCATCGTCGAGTTGTTGTCCTAATCCGTCAACCGTGGATGCCCAATGCGGGCTCCTATGCGAGCCGGTTTCGCCCTGGCCGCGCACGACATCGAGAATCTCGCGTAAGCGGGTCGTGGCCATTTCGCGGCCAGGCAACAATTGGTCTTTGTCATTGGATGTGAGCAGACCATTTTCTTCGAGGTCGACGATGATCGGCGCCAGGGTTAGCGACGGTATCTGCAATGCTGCGCTCAGCGTGCGCAGGTTTATGGTCTCGTCATGGTGGCGAAATGCTTTGCCAACCAATAGCATGATATTCAGCGCCAGGCGTTCGCGCATCGAGTTCGACAGGCGCGGTTCGCGGCGACCCATGCGCAGGTACGCAGGGTTCTGGTGATAGAAGGCGAGTTGTGCACCGATCAGCAACACCAACCAGTTCAGGTACAGCCAGATCAGCGTGACTATCGCTATCGCGAAACTGGCGTAGACCGCCTGCCTGTTAGTTGAGCTGACAATGAATGTGGTAAAGATCACGCCGAGGCTCGCCCATAGGAAGCCGCCCGCCAGACCGCCCACAAGTGCTGAGCTCAAGCGAACACGCGTGTTCGGCATGAACATATAGAGGAAAGCGAACACGCCGGTAACCAAAAGATAGGGCGTCAGCTTGCTCGTGGCGACAAATAGTGGCCCGACAAGCTGGTTGTTCAGCAGATACTGGACGAACTCTTCGTTCTGCAACGATGTCAATAAGCCCAACGCAACGACGATGGCAACCGGGCCGATCAACAGCACCAACATGTACTCGGTGAAGCGGCGCGAGAAACTCCGCGGTTTTGATACGTACCAGACGTAGTTAAAGCTCTCCTCGACCTTCTGCACCATCGAAATCGCGGTGTAGAGAAAGAACGCGAGGGCAACGCCACCGAGAACGCTGCCGTTGACGTTGTTTACGAGCGCCATGACGTTGTTGGTAATTTCGACGCCCTTGTCGCCGAGCGGCGCCAGCACCACGTACATCTTCTCTTCAAGTTGCTTGTGAATGCCAAAGCCTTTCAGGACAGAAAAGCTCAAGGCGATGAGCGGGACGATGGAAAGCAGCGTGGTATAGACCAGGCCCATCGCACGCAGGTTCAGCTGGCCCGACAGCACGTCGCGCAGGACGGCGTAAAGGTAGCGCATGATGTTGCTGACGATTCGTCCGGGCAGACCGTGCCGCTCCAGGGCGTCGCCCCAGACAAGCTCGTTGAATTGCTCGATCGGGTTCTTTGTCATATCAGCATTGTACCCGCTCCCGCAGGTGCCGTGATTATGCCCGCGTTAGC